>ULYK01003429.1_pt1 | contig 53620 bp, 46 predicted proteins | sample 1962061 | NCBI WGS metagenome assembly ULYK01 (sample SAMEA4835860, study PRJEB28245) | human gut metagenome | biome: gut microbiome; material: fecal sample | place: Denmark | collected 2008
TGTATATAAAAGTTTAAGACCTGTAGTTTGCCGAATGCTTACAGTACAAATTTTGGTTATGGATATTCATCCTATTTTACACTATTAGCATCATATAAAGATATTAACATTGCTCCACTTACACATGTTGCACATTACTACAGGGCTGAAATGAAGGAATTAATCAAATGCACCAGAGATTATTACGTTGAAAGGGATAACTGGATTGATGCTTTTGAATTTGTTAAGGATTTTGTAAATAGCTCATTGAATGACCTTAATAGATTTGTTGAACAATATATTGTGAAAGAAACAGATGAAATGATGCGTTTTTTACGAGAAATCATGAACGATCCAAAGTGCGTGATAGATAAGTTTAAAAAAGAGTCAAAAGAAAAAGAGTCAAAAGAAAAATACAAAAGGCTAATGTATACTCATCCATTGGATGATGACGAATGTAAATTATTTGAAATATATCCACATGAAATGAACGTTATTTTCCAGAGTGAAAAATTGCGAGAAGTTACTTATACACTCAATAAAATAAAAGAAATTTGTAATATCCATCCAAAAGCAAATGACTACATTAAAGAGATAATAGAAATGATTATAAAATTAAATCCTAAGATTGAGCATACCATCAAGGGTATTCAAGATGATTTAAACAACAATCTACTTGTCAGAGAGGAGAAGGAAGAGAATCATAGAGTAACACTTTCGAATGAAATAGATGAATTAAATAAAGAGTTAGAGATTATTTGCAAAAAGTTACTTCCTGACACTATTAACAGTTACCCTAGGAGCTTTTTTTTATTACAAGGAATAAATGTTCTCAAAGAATTTAGAAAAGAGAATCCGGAGTATATTCTTCTAGAAAATCAACACGACAATTCGGAAAAGAAGATTTCAAAAGAAATTGAAGAAGCTCATATTGCTCAAAAAAAGAAATTAATCACCATTTATGATAATCTCGACCTCTGGTGGGGTGATAGATTAAAGATCATAGAGGTGATAGATGCAATCTGCATGTCTGAAAAAGAGCATCCTGAGTATGTTTGTTTAGAAAATCAATTCACGGATATTTATGGAAAGAAAGGAAATACTGAAAAGCAAAAAGAAGATACCGAGAAGCTAATTTCAGAAATTAGAATGCTAATTTTCAACAGAAGGTCTCTTATTGACAGATTGTCTGAATGTCATTCCATATTTAATGAGTATCTGCCATCATAATATGACATAGATAAAATGGATTATATCAAAAGAAGAGTATTTTTTATTCATTTAATATTCGGGATTATATTCAGTTCGTGCATTAGGAATAAGGACTTACAGCAATTGGTTGCGGAAACATCCCTCCACACCACATTACAAGAAGTCAACGCGGATTCAGGTTTAGTTATGTTGATGGATTCAGCAGGAAATGTCATAGCCAAAAGCGGTCTTTCTCTTTTAAATGGTAAGCCTTTAGAAGAGAAAGTATATACTACAGTTAGAGATATGGGGACACTTGCTGTTCCCGTATCTTTAATTCCTGTTTTGGAGAAAGGGAATGTTTCGCTGTCTGATACTGTAGATGTGGGTAATGGTATATATAATCACAATGGAAAAGAGATTAGAGATCATAATGCGGATAGGGGTGGATATGGAGAAATCACCTTACAACAAGCAATCCTGTTTGATTCAAAAGTGGGTGTAGTCAAATTATTGTCCCCACATACCACAATCAAGACAGCCTATTCACCTATGGAGATACTGAATTTTTATCATTCCATTGCCGTATCAGATCATTCTGTTTGTTCTACAAAGACAATGAAAGAGATACAACAGACCTTTGAAATGGTAATTAGTGAAGGTACAGGTAAACCTCTATTTTCTGATAAAGTAAAGATTGCTGGAAAGACAGGATCAGTCATCAAAGAAGATGGAAAACACGAAGTTTCTTTCTGTGGTTATTTCAAGGTGAACAATGCTGTATATACCTGCTTAGTCATTATTTCTAATCCTAAAAATGGTTATCCGTCTGGGGGAGTGATAGCGGGGAATGTAATAAAGAGATTATTCAAAAATATGTAACTATAAACAACAAAAAAGTTGAATTATGAAAAAGAAATTATCAATAAAAGCTATTTTGTTCATAGCTGTTATCATTGCTTTCCCCTCTTGCAAAAAACACCAACAGTCAGATACTACGGAAGAAGAAGTAACAAAGATGGCTGTTGACGGGATTATGGAGCGTATGGAGCAAGAAGAAAATAATGAAATGCTACAATTCGTAAGAGAGTTTTTCAATGATTCCACTATTCAGATTGTGGATGCTGAAAAAGGTATTTTACGAAAAGATTCCATCTGCTTCTTTTACGATACGAAATGGGATACTTACTTAGTCATTCCTGATTCCTTCTATTTGGAAATAGCAGAGGAACATTCAAGTATGAGCTTAATCTCTGAATCCGAAAATGAAAAGATAAAAATTTGGGCTGCACCACATAATGAAGAAATATGGGATGGGAATGACAGGTTGAAAAACGGTTTGATAGAGGCAGGATTCACAATAGAGGAAAACAAAATGACTGATTCCACTTTTGTCATTTCTGGACATAAAAATGGGGATATTTCTCTTTACTCTTATATGAAAATCATAGCAGTTTCGGATAGTTCCGACTTATTTATCACATATAGAGCTTTGTCTGAATATAAGCAAGATGCAATTATCAGGAATGTTATCGAACAATTTCCTAACAAACCTTTTTAAAATAAATCATATTGTGGCTTATTCACAGCCATTTTAGAATAAAACAAAAACAATAATAAAACGAAGTTCTTTAATATATTTGTATATTGTTGTAAAATAACACTTTACAAACAAAGCGTTGCTTTTTAAAGGAGTTTATAGCAAGTTACCCATAGTATGACTGATACTATGGGTCGTATGCACTCAGACGCTCAGTTTGCTGGTTCTTCTTCAGTTCCTGCTCACGTTGAGATGATGGGCTTCTTAGGAATGGGTAACAACCCGATGGTAGGTGCTACAGTAGCAGTAGCCGTTGCCGTAGAAGAAGCTATGAAGAAGTAATTTAAAGTATTTCTAATATATAAACTCCTGTAATCGTTGTGGTTGCAGGAGTTTTTTTATTTGTATTATGGTATAATGTAAAACTTAACTATGAATATAGAGTTTTGATAAGATTTCACATATGGCAGGTGTCTAGACAATAAACTTTTAGGCCTCTAAATTGGTTATATTAATATAGAAACGCTTCAGGAAAATTTACATCTGTTTTCCAAACGTTCCTGACTGATTGTTGAACGTAAAAAGAGAAGAGCCATGGGAACAAAAAAGAATTTTGTACTTGACACGAATGTCATCCTGCATGATTACAAGTGCATTGAGAATTTTCAAGAAAACGATATTTACTTGCCAATTGTTGTACTGGAAGAGTTGGATCGCTTCAAGAAGGGAAGTGAACAAATTAATTATAATGCACGTGAGTTTGTGCGTGAGTTGGATACAATCACAACCAATGATCTGTTCACGAAAGGAGCTTCTTTAGGTCCGAATTTAGGTATGTTGCATGTAGTAACAGGAGAGCCGTATCAGAAAGAAGTGGCAAATGCCTTTTCGGAGAAAAATGCAGATCATCGGATCTTGTCTTGCTCCTTGTATGTAGCACAACAGCATCCGGATATGCAAACCATTTTGGTAACAAAAGATATCAATTTGCGAATGAAGGCTCGTTCGTTAGGTATCAAGGTGGAAGACTATATTACCGACAAAGTAACGAATGTAGATATCTTTGAGCGTTCACAGGAAACGTATGAAGGAATCGATCCGGAACTGATCGATCAGATTTATGCGAATCCTGCTGGTATTGATGCCGACAAGCTTGATATTAGTGTTAAATTTTCGCCCAATGATTGTTTTATCCTGAAGAGTGAACGAAATTCTGTCTTAGCGCGTTTTAATCCATTTTCGCATAAGATTAAGCGTGTAGATAAAAGTACAAACTATGGTATCCAACCCCGGAATGCCGAGCAAAGTTTTGCTTTTGAAGTGTTGAATGATCCGGAAATCAAGTTAGTGGCATTGACAGGAAAAGCCGGGACAGGAAAGACTTTACTGGCTTTGGCATCGGCATTGAAACAGGCTGATTTGTATAAACAAGTCTTGTTGGCTCGTCCTATTGTCGCCTTGGCCAATAAAGATCTGGGCTTTTTACCGGGAGATGAGAAGCAGAAAGTAGCTCCATATATGCAACCTTTGTTTGATAATTTGAATGTGATCAAAGGCCAGATACCAGTTAACGGAGCAGAAGCCCGTAAATTGGACGAAATGCAGAAGAGTAATCAGCTGGTGATTGAAGCATTAGCGTTTATACGTGGTAGAAGCCTTTCTGAAACCTACTTTATTGTAGATGAAGCTCAGAATCTGACTCCTCATGAGATCAAGACGATTATCACACGGGCAGGAGAAGGAACCAAAATGGTTTTTACAGGTGATATCCAACAGATAGATTCTCCATATTTGGATGCCCAGAGTAATGGTTTGGCTTATATGGTTGACAAGATGAAAGGGCAGGATTTGTTTGCCCATGTTAATTTAGTGAAGGGTGAACGTAGTCAGTTATCAGAGTTGGCTTCCAACCTGTTATAAAGAAAGAGTAGCAATGTATAAGCAAACAGCATAGGTAACTGGCGAATTTTGTGTACATTTGCTGTAAATAAGCCTATATAAATGGAATGAAAACAGATATTGAAATTGCAAGAGAGACACCTCTGAAAAAGATCAAAGAAGTAGCGACTCAGTTGGGAATTTCCCGGGAAGAAGTTCAGAATTATGGAAAATACATGGCTAAGATTCCGATTCATCTGATCGATGAAGCCAAGGTTAAGGAACATAATCTGATCTTAGTTACGGCCATTACACCGAATAAAGCAGGAGTAGGAAAGACTACTGTTTCAATTGGATTGGCTTTAGGTTTAAACCGCTTAGGAAAGAAAGCTGTAGTGGTTTTGCGGGAACCGTCGTTAGGTCCGTGTTTCGGTATGAAAGGTGGTGCTGCGGGAGGCGGTTATTCACAGGTATTGCCGATGGAGAATATTAATCTACATTTTACAGGCGATTTCCATGCTGTCACATCGGCTCACAATATGATTACGGCTCTGCTTGATAATTATATTTATCAGAATCGGAATAATTGTGCCGGTTTGAAGGAAATCAAGTGGAAGCGTGTCTTGGATGTGAACGACCGTAGTCTTCGTAATGTAGTTACCGGATTGGGCGGAAGTGCAAATGGCGTTCCGACAGAAACTGGATTTGATATTACTCCTGCTTCTGAGATTATGGCTATTTTGTGTTTGGCAACGGATATCGAAGATTTGAAGCGTCGTATAGGAAACATCCTGTTAGGTTACACTTATGAGAACAAACCTTTTACGGTACATGATTTGGGAGTTGCAGGTGCGATTACGGTATTATTGAAAGAGGCTTTACTGCCTAACTTGGTACAAACAACGGAAAATACGGCTGCTTTTGTACATGGTGGTCCTTTTGCTAATATTGCACATGGTTGTAATTCGGTATTAGCCACTAAAATGGGCTTGACCTTTAGCGACTATACGATTACAGAAGCTGGTTTCGGTGCTGATCTGGGTGCTGAGAAATTCTTTAATATAAAATGCCGCAAGGCTGGTTTATCGCCTAAAGTAACAATTCTTGTAGCTACGGCGCAGAGTCTCAAATTGCATGGCGGAGTGGCTGAAGCCAATATCAAACAACATAATCTGGAAGGATTAAAGAATGGTCTGAAGAATTTAGATCGTCATATTGATAATTTACGTGGTTTTGGTCAGCAGGTAATTGTTACTTTCAATCGTTTTGCCACGGATACAGATGAAGAAATTGCATTAGTAGCCGAGCATTGTCGCGAGAAAGGTGTAGGATTTGCTTTGAACACTGTTTTTGCTGAGGGCGGAAAAGGAGGAGAAGAATTAGCCCGTTTGGTAATTGACACGATAGAAAAGCAACCTTCTGCCCCGTTGAAGTTCACTTATGAAGATTCAGATTCCGTTCGTACGAAGATTGAGAAAGTAGCTAAAGGCATTTATCAGGCTGGATTGGTAACTTATACGACACTTGCCGAGAAGAAGATGAAACAAATCGATGAGTTAGGTATCAGTCACTATCCGATTTGTATTGCAAAGACACAATATTCTTTCTCTTCTGATCCCAAAGCATACGGAGATGTAAAGGACTTCGAATTAAAAGTGCGTGATGTCATTATTAATAATGGTGCTGAGATGATCGTTGTGGTGATGGGTGAAATTATGCGTATGCCAGGTTTGCCTAAAGAACCACAAGCTAAACATATTGATTTAGTGGATGGTCTGATTGAAGGACTTAGCTAAATACGAGTAGTTTTGTTATAATGAGTGCAGAGGCGCGGATACACGTATTGCTGAATAGTAATTGTGTTTCCGGGCCTCTGTTTGTATAGTTAGGAAGCACTTTTCTGATTTTAGGATTTACGTGACGGACGTTTACGACTTTTATTAGACGTATTTCCACCTTTCTGTGACCGACCTTTCTTTCTGCTTCGGGTTACAGGCTTATATTCCGGCGTTTCTCCAAATGAAGGATCGATGGGTATTTTATAGACTTGTTTTCCCAAGAAGTCTTCGATTCGTTTGAATCCGGATTGTTCTTCGGGTGAGACAAAGGTGATTGCTAAGCCTTCTCCGTTTGTACCACGGGCTGTACGTCCGATGCGATGCACATAATCTTCTGGATCATGAGGTATATCAAAGTTTACGACCAGACGAATATCATTGATATCTATACCGCGAGCCACGACATCAGTTGCTACAAGAATGTCTATTTTCCCGTTCTTGAAGTCTTTCATGACTTCTTCCCGTTGCGCTTGTTCCAAGTCCGAGTGCATTTGTGCTACGTTAAAGTTCATCCGACTCAATGTATTTGCCAGTTCTTTCACCTTAACTTTCGCAGAAGCAAAAATGATTACTCGTTGTGGGCGAGCTTTGCTGAATAGATCTTCGAGAATTTTAATCTTTTGGGCATCGTAACAGATATAAGCTGTCTGCATAATAGTTTCCGGAGGACGGGAAATAGCCAGTTGAATTTCTTCCGGATTCTTTAGGATTGTTTCTGCAAGTGTCCGGATCTTCGGTGGCATCGTCGCCGAAAACATGATGATCTGACAAGTTGGAGGTAGTTGTTTGTAGATTTGCATGATGTCGTCATAGAAACCCATATCAAGCATTCTATCAGCTTCGTCAAGTACAAAATAAGAGACTTGTGAGAGATCGACTGTACCAAGCTTAATGTATGAAAGCAATCGTCCTGGCGTTGCAATCACAATGTCTGCGCCCATTTCAAGTCCGCGTCGTTGTTGTTCCCAAGCAACTCCGTCTGTTCCCCCATAAATAGCGACAGCAGAGATCGGAACGAAATATGTAAAGCCCGCAATCTGTTGATCGATTTGTTGTGCTAACTCACGAGTTGGAGCCATAATGACGGCATTAACTGCATTTTCAGAGAATCCACCTTTGCTCAACTCGTTAATGATCGGCAATACATAGGCCGCAGTCTTTCCTGTGCCGGTTTGTGCACAAGCTATAATATCTTTCTTAGCTAAAATAACTGGAATCGTTTGTTCTTGTACCGGAGTCGCCTCTTGAAAATTCATAGCTTCGAGTCCGTCCAAAATAGCATCTTCTAAATTTAATTCGTCAAATCTCATATCCGTACTTAAATGCGTTCAAAGATACATCATTTATTTCTGATTGTAGTACTGATTATAGATTTTCTTGTAAGTTCCATTGGCTTTGAGTTGCTCTAACCAATGATTGAGGCTATCACGCAAGATAGGAGAATCATTGCGCATAACCCATGATTCAAGTTGAGTAAAGCTAATATCTGTTTGGATATCTATTTCGGGATATTGGCTGAGCAGTTGCTCTGCATTTTGCTGGTTACAGACAGCATAATCTATATCTCCTTTGGCTACCAGAATAATGAGTTGCTCTTCAGAATACAACTCGTCTTCGTGGATATAAATTGTATCACCGATTTCATGCTCTAGGTTTCGGATTCGTAATAAAGCAGGAGAGTTCTTGGGAAGATACAATTCTTTCTTTCCCAGATGTAACTGGTTTCGGATGGGTTTGATACCCTGATTGGCTTCTGCTGTACGTTGTACCAAGACTTGCCGGTTAAGAATGATCGGATCTGTAAACAGATAGTGTTCCTTTACTTCCGTCGTGATAGGAATGTTACGGGCTATGATATCAACTGTTTGTTGGTTCAATAGATCGAAACTTTTATTGAGTGTCATTTCAAGCTGCATCTGAACTTCTAATCCGGATATGCGAGCAATGGCCTGGCATAATTCGTATTGAAAGCCAAGTATTGTATCACCGTCCACAAAATATCCCGTAGGGTTGTATTCTGTTACGACACGCAAGATTCCTTCATTACAGATCTCCGGATAGTCCCGTGGTTGTAATGGTTGTTTTTTCTCCCGGTATGGCCATAATGAGATCATTGTGGCAACGACAAGCACAAGAAGAATACAATAAACAACTAGGATTTTCCGTGTCTTTTTCATACCCATCAGTTATTGAATCGTACGGCAACACCCATCTTCAATACCATCGGATTCAGCGGATAGTGTGCCAGTGAGAAATAATTGGGGGCAACAAACTTACTGCTCAGGTTGTAGGCAGTGACGAAGAAGCGTGCTTGCTTCAAATGGAAATTGACATAGGCATTGATAAGTGGATAATTACCCACTTTCACTTCGTCCTGTACCTGAAACTGTTGGGTGGCTGCCTCATAATAAGGCGCATAATAAGCCGTGTTGTAGTGCATATCTGCTCCGATCTGAACACTCAATACCTTGGCCAGTTTGAACTTCAGGTATAAGTTGGTATATACACTTAAGTCAGGCAGCGGAAGAACACTTTGGTTACTACTGATCTGATAGGCCAGTTCGTTTTCCCAACCTAAAGCCCGGAAATGGAAATCTTGCTTGAGACGGGCAGTGATTACCTGAATATTACTATCGTGTTGTTCCGGTTCTCCATTCTTTCCGAAGTAAACATAATTCTGAATACTTTCGACTCCTGCAGAGATACGTGTTTCTGTCGAGGCTAAATTGATTTCACCTCCGGCATAAAACTGTTGTATATTGTTCAGGTCTTTATCCCACCAGAAATAGCGCGAATGATAATGCCGCTGGAAGAATGCCGGCGTTGTATTCTTAATATACGCATTCGCTTTGATATACGCATCTTTCTTGAAGAGCTTGAATGATGTCTGTAATTCACCATTGGCACGAAATTCACCTACATCATCACCCACTACACAGAGTTCGCCTCTGGCGTTGTAGGTGAGGAGTTTACCTTGTCGTTTGTAAAGTTCTGCTCCAATGAAAGTCGAGAATTCATCGTAGGTAGCAATACTTGATCCTTGTATAAAAGGAGAAGAGAAGGAACTCTGGTTGGAATTCCCTTCTTGTGTGTAATCTCGTTTGCCGTCCTGCATCTGGTAACGACGTTTTTCAAGGTCGATGAAAGCTGTCAGTCCGAATTTAACCCAGTTTTGGAATCCTTCTCGCAACGACAACGCAAATGTATTCTTCATTTGCCAGTAATAGGTAAGGTCATTGAGGTTCTCATCGTAATTAAATGGCATACCTTGATTATAGAGAGTGTCGATACCTGTACTGTTGGGTGCCGTAAACTGTCGGTTCATGTCTTCATACTGGAAGGTATGAATGATACTTGAAACCGGAACGAATACTTCTTTGGCATAACCTTCTTCGTCTGTTTCATCGAGTTCGCGGATAAAACCGAGATTATAACGATGAGTCAGGAATAACTCTTTTCCCTGGATACGGTTGAAAACATCGGTGTATTTGACCGGAAAGTCTTTCGACATCATCTGCTTTTTCCCTTCGGCATAATCATCCGGATTTGTCAATACGGCATCGTTTGTCAAGCCTCCGTTTTCGTGTGTTACATAATTGAGCCCTCTGAAGTAAGCATTTAATTCATAACGGTCAGAACGATAACTGCCGAAAACACGGTAATTGACGAGCTTGTTTCCGTTGGAGTTATAATGACCACGACCATAGATATAGTCGAAATCTCCACCTACGTTGATTTTCTTCCCGAAGTTGATGGCTAATGTACCGACCAATTGCTCTTCCTTGTTGGTACTGCTTCCTCCCGTTGTGTACATAATGTCGGTGAAAGGTGTTTTAGTATCATAGAAGCGGGCATTTTCGGGCGTTGTGATATAGTAATCGTAAGCATCGGCAAAGATAAAGTCGCGTGCTTCTTTCCGTTCTGAGAAGATACGTGTCTGAGCTGCCGATCCAAGATTCGCCAGATAGCCAATCGCCAGTCCTTTTCCTTCTACTAAAGTACTGTTGGCTGTATTGAGGATACTGGTATCCATAGGAGCCATATATGCGTCACCCAACAACGGTGTCAGGCGATAAGCAATGACTTTCTTGCTTTTAAGTTCGGTACTATCGGCAATCAGCAAACTATCCGGAACCTTATTACTTCCTTTGGATAAGTTTGATAGAGAAAATCCACCTTTGCCTCCTCGCGGAGCTTGCGCAAGAAGACATGTGGGTATAAGAGTCAATATGAATAAATACAAACTGCGTTTCATCGGGGCAAAGATATAAAAAAGGCGTTTCTCTCGAAAGAAACGCCTTATCTTTATCATTTTTTGTCGAACTCAGACTTTCTGAATGATCTCCATGCCTTTGAGGATGGCTGCTGCGTTCATCGGAATCAGGTTATGATGCCGTTCGGGTAATGATTTCTTCAAACCTAACAGTACATTTTCCATCTTAACCATCGGAACCACTTTCAGCAGACCACCTAAGATCAGCATATTGAAAGCTTTTGCATTATTCATCTCAGCAGCTGCATCCATGGCATCTACGCGATAGACCTCAATGTCTTTGCGTTTGATTTCTGAGTGAATACCGTAGCCGTCATAAATCAGGATACCGCCCGGCTTTACTTTGCTTTCGAACTTATCGAGTGAGGGCTGGTTCAGAATGATGGCGATATCGTATTCGTTCAGAATCGGAGAACTGATCGGATCATCGCTCAAAATCACGGTCACATTGGCTGTTCCACCGCGTTGTTCGGGTCCGTATGAAGGCATCCAGGTTACTTCTTTGCCTTCCATTAGTCCGGAATAAGCCAGAATCTTACCCATTGACAAGACTCCCTGACCACCAAATCCTGCTATAATTATTTCGTGTTTCATCTCTTTTTCCGTTTATTATTCCACATTCTTTAAATCACCCAGCGGATAGAAGGGGAACATGTTTTCTTCCATCCATTTGTTGGCTTGTTCGGGCGACATCTTCCAACCAGAAGAACAGGTCGAAACAAATTCGACTACCGAAGTTCCTTTTCCGGCCATAGAGTTTTCGAATGCCTTGCGTAACATTTTCTTGGCTTTCCGTACGGCAGCCGCGTTGTGTACGCTTTGACGAGTTACCAGACAAGTACCTTCGAGTTCGGCCAACAGGTTGCTGATCTTCAAAGGATAGCCATTAAGTGCTACGTTACGGCCGTAAGGACAAGTGGCAGTCTTCATGCCAACCAACGTTGTCGGAGCCATTTGTCCGCCAGTCATACCATAGATGGCGTTGTTGACGAAGATAATTACAATATTCTCTCCGCGGTTAGCTGCGTGGATCGTTTCTGCTGTACCGATAGCAGCCAAGTCGCCGTCGCCCTGATAAGTGAATACCATCTTCGACGGATTCAGTCTTTTGATGGCTGTTGCAATGGCTGGCGCACGTCCGTGGGCTGCTTCTTCCCAGTCAATATCTATATAATTGTAGGCAAACACTGCGCAGCCTACCGGAGACACACCAATAGTCTTGTCTTCCATTCCCATTTCGGCAATCACCTCAGCAATAAGCTTGTGGATGACACCATGACTGCAACCGGGGCAGTAGTGCATCGGATTGTCGTTCATTAACTTGGGCTTTTCATATACCAAGTTTTCCGGTTTTATGATTTCGTTTATTTCCATAATCAATCCAGCTTCTTCTTTAATAAAAATATCTTAGTATGTATTGTGCGATCCGGATCACCACAGCGATACCTCCGATAACAAGTACTTCGGTCCGATAGGCTGCGCCCAGAAAGAAACATACAACCGTCCCTATTGCCAAAAGCATGAACAACAGAGTCAGTATTTCATCTAATTTGCTTCCTCGCATCATGGCTTTTATCCGATGATTTTCTCTTTCAAAGCATCTAATACTTCATTCGGAGTGAATACGATTCCACCCAAGCGACCGAAGTGTTCTACTTTCACACGACATTCAACGGCCAGACGTACATCTTCTACCATTTGTCCGGCGTTCAGCTCAACAGACAACATACCTTTTACCCGGTCTGCATAACGGGCAATTTGCTTTGTCGGGAACGGCCACAAGGTGATCGGACGAAGTAATCCGAGTTTGATACCTTCAGCGCGGGCCAATTCAACAGCCTTCTGGCAAATACGAGCCGACGAACCAAAGGCGATCAGCAGATATTCGGCATCTTCGCACATGAATTCTTCGTAACGGACTTCGTTTTCTTCTATCTGACGGTATTTAGCTTGGAAGCGGATGTTGTTTTCTTCCATGCGAGCCGGGTCTAATTCCAAAGAAGTGATGATGTTCGGCTTGCGGTTTGCTTTTTTACCTTGTACAGCCCATGGACATTCTGCAATGATTTCTTCTTCGGTACGGCGCGGATGGAAAGGAGGAAGTACTACTTTTTCCATCATCTGCCCAACGATTCCGTCGGCCAGAATAATAGCCGGATTCCGATACTTGAAAGCTAATTCAAAACCAAGGCCTACGAAGTCTGCCATTTCCTGTACGGATGAAGGAGCCAAAGCGATTAACCGGTAATCTCCGTGTCCGCCACCTTTCACGGTCTGGAAATAATCGGCCTGACTAGGCTGAATGGTTCCTAAACCAGGACCTCCACGCATGACGTTTACAATCAGACAAGGAAGTTCGGCACCTGCCATGTAAGAAATACCTTCTTGCTTCAGACTGACGCCCGGACTTGACGAAGATGTCATGACTCTTTTACCGGTTCCGGCTCCGCCATATACCATATTAATAGCTGCTACTTCACTCTCTGCCTGCAAAACCACCATACCGGTTGTTTCCCACGGCATTTCAGCCATGAGTGTTTCCAGAACTTCCGACTGTGGAGTGATAGGATAACCGAAATATCCGTCCACACCATAGCGGATAGCTGCACGGGCGATTGCCTCGTTGCCCTTCATAAGTTTTATCTCTTCAGCCATAGGTCAATCAATTTTCTTTTTATAGATCGTTAAACATCCGTCTGGACATACTAATCCACAACTTGCACACCCGATGCAGTTGTCGGGATGCTTCATATATACATAATGGTAACCTTTGTTGTTTACTTCCCGCGGGTGTAGTTCCAATACATCGGCCGGACAGGCTACTACGCAAAGATTACAGCCTTTACACCGCTCTGTATTGACTACGACGGCGCCTCTGAATTTTGCCATATACCTTTATGATTAAACGATTGTAACACTTTTATTCGGTTGCCAAAGGTAATAAAAACTTTGAATACTGTTTTCTTTTTCTCCTTTTTTAGTGAAAAATACTTCAAGATGTCTGTAAGAAAAGTTTATTCGCCCACTCCGAATATATGTTCACCCTAGGCGAATATGTATTCGCCAGTGCAGTTTATATATTCGCCCGGGGCGAATAAAGATTTTCTTATGGAAATGTCAAAAAGATGTCATGACATCCATTTCTTTAGTTGGGGGCTGGCGAAGGATAATAAGGTGTATGGCAAAGCCGGAACTGCCTTGTGGGAGTACGATTTTTCTTAATTTTCGAGAATTAGGATGGGACGATGGTGCGTGAAGCCTGGAAAAAATGTATCTTTACGGGTCAAAATAGAAATGAGCTAATCTGTTATTTTAACGTATGGCGATAGACAAGGATGCATTAGAGACAGGTAAAATTTCCGTTTGGGGAGCTAGGGTTCACAATCTGAAGAATATAGACGTTGAGATTCCGCGTAATACACTGACGGTGATTACGGGAATGAGTGGCAGTGGAAAGTCTTCGTTGGCTTTCGATACGCTTTTTGCCGAAGGTCAGCGGCGCTATGTGGAAACCTTTTCGGCTTATGCCCGGAATTTCCTGGGAAATATGGAACGCCCGGATGTGGATAAAGTCACCGGGTTGAGCCCTGTCATCTCAATTGAGCAGAAAACTACCAATAAGAACCCGCGTTCGACCGTGGGAACAACGACAGAGATATACGATTTCCTGCGCTTGTTGTATGCCCGTGCCGGCGAAGCCTGGTCGTACCTGAGCGGAGAGAAGATGGTTAAATATACCGAAGAACAGGTATTGCACTTGATTCTCGAACGTTATAAGGGGAAACGTACCTATATCCTGGCACCTGTCGTGCGCAACCGTAAGGGACATTATAAGGAATTGTTCGAACAGTTGCGGAAGAAAGGGTATTTGAATGTACGGGTGGATGGTGAAATGCGTGAAATTATCCACGGGATGAAGCTCGACCGGTACAAGATGCACAACGTAGAAGTGGTGATCGACAAGCTGATTGTCTCCGACAGTGATGAGCGGCGTCTGAAGGAAAGTCTGCAAGTGGCGATGAAGCAAGGCGACGGACTTATCCTCGTCTTAGATGCCGACTCGGGCGAGGCGCGTCATTACAGTAAGCGATTGATGGACCCGGTAACGGGACTTTCATACAGTGAGCCGGCGCCGCATAACTTCTCGTTTAATTCGCCGCAAGGAGCTTGTCCGAAGTGTAAAGGGCTGGGACGAGTCAATCTGTTGGATATGGAGAAAATCGTGCCTGATCCGTCGGTAAGCATCTATAATGGTGGTATCGTGGCGTTGGGTAAATATAAAAATACACTGATCTTCTGGCAGATTGAAGCCATATGTCAGAAATACGGACTAACGCTTAAGACGCCTATTCAGGAGATTCCGGAAGAAGCGATGGATGAAATCATGAACGGAACCGACGAACCGTTACAAATCAAAGGAGAACTGCTGGATACGTCGCGTTATTTCCTTTCGTATGAAGGGGTGGCCAAGTATATCATGATGCAACAGGAGATGGATGCATCGGCTTCTGCCCAGAAGTGGGCGGGACAGTTTATCAAGATGACGGTCTGCCCGGAGTGTAAGGGGCAACGCCTGAATCAGGAGGCTTTGCATTATCGCATCGCCGGCAAGAACATTGCCGAGCTGGCTGCCATGGATATTTCGGAATTGAAGGAATGGCTCGACGGACTGGAAGATAAACTGGATGGAAAACAACGGACGATTGCGGTCGAAATCCTGAAGGAAATCCGTTCGCGTTTGAATTTCCTCCTCGAAGTGGGACTGGATTATTTGTCGCTGAACCGTTCGTCGGGGAGTTTGTCGGGCGGAGAAAGTCAGCGTATCCGGTTGGCAACGCAAATCGGAAGTCAGTTGGTGAATGTGCTTTATATCCTCGACGAGCCCAGTATCGGATTGCACCAGCGGGATAACATTCGTTTGATTCATTCGTTGAAGCAGCTTCGCGACTTGGGTAATTCGGTGATTGTGGTGGAGCACGACAAAGACATGATGCTGAATGCCGATTATATCATTGATATGGGACCACGGGCCGGACGCTTGGGTGGTGAAGTCGTCTTTGCCGGAACACCAGCAGAGATGTTGAAGTCGGATACCTTGACTTCGGCTTACCTGAACGGGAAGTCGGAAATAGCTGTACCGGAGACACGCCGTCCGGGTAATGGGAAATTCCTGAAGATTATCGGGGCAAGCGGAAATAACCTGAAGCATGTTACGGCATCTTTCCCCTTGGGAACCTTTATTTGTGTGACTGGTGTGTCGGGAAGTGGTAAATCTTCTTTGATCAACCGGACCTTGCAACCGATCTTAAGCCAGCATTTCTATCGTTCGTTGGAAGATCCGTTGCCTTACGAAGCCATTGAAGGATTGGAATACGTGGATAAGATCGTGAATGTTGACCAGTCACCGATCGGTCGGTCGCCACGAAGCAATCCGGCTACTTATACCGGTGTCTTCTCCGACATCCGCAATCTCTTCGTTGAGTTGCCCGAAGCTAAGATGCGTGGTTACAAACCGGGGCGTTTCTCGTTCAATGTATCTGGCGGACGTTGTGAAACCTGTAAGGGAAATGGCTACAAGACGATCGAAATGAATTTCCTTCCGGATGTTTTGGTTCCTTGCGAAGATTGTCAGGGAAAGCGTTATAACCGGGAAACACTGGAAGTCCGTTTCCGAGGAAAGTCAATTGCCGACGTATTGGATATGACCATCAATATGGCCGTTGAATTCTTTGAGAATATTCCTTCCATCTTGTCGAAGATAAAGGTACTGCAAGATGTAGGATTAGGATATATCAAGCTGGGGCAGCCATCTACGACACTTTCCGGTGGAGAAAGTCAACGCGTAAAACTGGCTACCGAACTGGCCAAGAAAGATACCGGTAATACTTTATATGTATTGGATGAACCGACAACCGGATTGCATTTCGAAGACATCCGTGTATTGTTGGGAGTCTTGAATAAGCTGGTGGAGAAAGGCAATACTGTCGTTGTTATCGAGCATAATCTCGACGTAATCAAGTCGGCCGATTATATCATTGACCTGGGACCGGAAGGCGGAAGGCGCGGCGGAGAAATCCTGTTTGCCGGAACACCCGAAATGCTGGCAGCGCAGCAAGTAGGTTTTACGGCACCTTATCTGAAAGAAGAACTGGAATGGTCGAACAAACATAAACAGAAATGACATGAAGAATCCGATACAGATGATTAAGCAGTGTGTAGAGAAAGACGAACCCTATTTCGTCCTTCGCGGACAAGACCGCTGTGCACTGGCTGCCATCGAAGCCTATTATAACGAAGTAAAGGAACAAGTCAAGAATCCTTATTTTGTGGAAGAGATAGAAGAGATCATGAAAGACTTCCGGGCTTATCGGGAAGAAGTGGAACGTACCAAAATACCGGATTGATATGGCAGAAGATACTTATAGAACGATTACAGGTTTGGCGGAAGGCTATTATACGGAAAAGCGAAGCCGCTTTATCTCGTATGCTATTCCGGTCAGAACCGTTGACGAAGTAAAAGCAGAATTGGCGAAATACCGGAAGGAATATTATGATGCCCGTCATGTGTGTTGGGCTTATATGCTGGGCTCCGACCGGAAAACCTTTCGGGCAAACGATGATGGAGAGCCTTCATCTACGGCAGGAAAGCCGATCTTGGGACAGATCAATTCGAATGAGCTGACGGATATTCTGGTAATTGTCATCCGTTATTTTGGAGGAATCGAATTAGGTACAAGCGGACTGATTGTTGCTTACCGGACAGCCGCCGCCGAAGCTATTGCGGCTGCTACCATCGAAGAACGAACCGTGGATGAAGACATTACCGTTGTTTTCGAATATCCTTATCTGAATCAGATCATGCGGATTGTAAAGGAAGATGGTCCTACTATTGTTTCCCAGCAGTTTGATATGGACTGTGTGATGACCTTACGCATCCGGAAAGGAGAAGCCGAACGCTTGCGGAACCGTTTGCAAAAGGTAGAAACAGCATATCTGAAAGAAGACGAATAAAGAACCAAAACAGAATAATGATGGAAAAGGAAGAAGACGATATATTGCGGAAATACCAACATTCCTTCAGAAACATGAAGGGAAAGATTCATATACTGGAACAACAGGTGCCGGTAGAAGAACAGATGCGTTATTTTCGTGCTTCCGAACGGTGGAAGAAGAATGCGGGTGGTTTGCTGCCGGCATACGATGAAGAATGTAATCATTGGTTCCGGAAACTGACGGATCAGGAAGAAATAAAGTCGGTCGAGGAGAAAAAAGAACTTTTACTCAATCTGGCTAACTCAAAGAATCCTGTTTCATTCCGGTTGTTGAAGCAGTATGTCGCCGACGGACCGGATCCGGAAGTTGCCAATTGGGCATATCTGGCGTTGATGGAAATTCAGATTGCCCTTGAGTCTGATTATTCTGAAGAACGGCAGATTTATATTTCTACCGGAATGGGTGGCAAGGGGACGAAGCTTCGTTTCTATGTCTTGCTGGTTTCAGCCGGGAGGAAACCGTTCGAATCCTATCAGCGACAGGTAATCGAGCGGGAGTTTACGTATGCTTTCTCACAAGCTGGTTGGGAAACTGAAACTTTGCATGTGTCAGAAGACTATGTGGAATTGCTGTTACTGATTCCGATTGCCGGAAATATCAAGAATGTAATGGGTGATACTATCCGGGAATGTAATGAATACGGTCATTTTCTGTCCGACAGTTATACAATTACCAATGTGAAACCATTGTCAGAACAGGAGATTCAGGAGATATTGGATAAGGTAGATGAAAACAGTCAGACAAGCGATTAAATATGGTATTGTAGGAGTCAGTAATACCTTGATCACGGCTTTGGTGATTTGGGTAATGATGAAGGGACTGCATTGCTCGGATGTATTGTCGAATGTGGTAGGTTACATTGCTGGAGTCGTCAATAGTTTTATCTGGAATAAGCAATGGACATTCCAAAGTCAGGCGGGCTGGGTGAAGAGTGCCGTTCGTTTCGGATTGGTATTCGGTATCTGTTATTTCCTGCAATTGGGATGTCTGTTCCTGCTGAATGCTTGGCTTCCCATTGATCCGTATTATAATCAATTAATAGCAATGGCGTTTTATACAGTCATTAATTTTATCTTTAACAAAGTCTATACATTTAAAGAGTAATAAGCAACGAGAGATATGGCAGAACAAATACGTAAAACAACAGGTCGTTCGCAACAGAAGACAGTCGTTGTTCCGGAAATGGGACGATTACAGCCGCAGGCGCCTGAATTGGAAGAAGCAGTTTTGGGTGCTTTAATGCTGGAAAAGGATGCGTATTCGATTGTTAGTGAAATATTAAAGCCGGAATGCTTTTACGAGAAAGCGCATGAACTGATTTATGCAGCCATCGTTGATCTGGCTGTTCAGCAGCTTCCGATAGATATGATGACCGTGACGGAACAACTTCGGAAGCGGGGAGACTTGGATCAGGTGGGCGGTCCTTATTATATAGCTCAACTGACAAGTAAAGTAGCGAGTAGCGCGCATATCGAATACCATGCCCGGATCATTGCCCAGAAATACCTGGCACGCGAACTGATTTCTTTCTCTTCGCAGATTCAGTCAAAAGCATTCGATGAGACCACTGATGTGGATGATCTGATGCAGGAAGCCGAAGGAAAGTTGTTTGAGATTTCGCAGCGTAACGTAAAGAAAGACGTGACGCAGATTAATCCGGTTATCAAGGAAGCCTTGAAGATGCTGGAAAATGCAGCCAATCAGAAAGAAGGTTTGAGTGGTTTGCGTACAGGCTTTGACGGACTTGACAAGATTACTTCCGGTTGGCAAAATTCAGACTTGGTTATTATTGCTGCCCGTCCGGCTATGGGTAAAACAGCTTTCGTCCTATCGATGGCCAAGAACATGGCTGTCAACTTCAATACGCCGGTAGCTTTGTTCTCGTTGGAAATGAGTAACGTCCAGCTCGTAAATCGTCTTATAGTGAATGTCTGTGAGATTCCTGGTGAGAAGATCAAGAGCGGACGGTTGGAGAAATATGAATGGGAACAGATGGACTATAAGATTAAGGAACTTTATGATGCTCCCATTTATGTGGATGATACACCAAGTTTGTCGGTCTTCGAGTTGAGAACCAAGGCTCGTCGTCTGGTTCGTGAGCATGACATCAAGTGTATCATCATCGACTATTTGCAGTTGATGAATGCAAGTGGTATGAGTTTCGGTAGCCGTGAGCAGGAAGTCAGTATGATTTCCCGATCATTGAAAGGACTGGCGAAGGAACTGAATATTCCGATCATTGCTCTTTCGCAGTTGAACCGTGGTGTGGAAAACCGTCAGGGAGCTGAAGGAAAGCGTCCGCAGCTGGCAGACTTGCGTGAATCCGGAGCCATCGAGCAGGATGCCGATATGGTTTGTTTCATCCATCGTCCGGAATACTATAAGATCACAGAAGACGAACGCGGTAATTCATTGGTTGGACTGGCGGAAATTATCATCGCCAAGCATCGTAATGGTGCGACTGGAGATGTTCGTTTGCGGTTCAAGAGTGAGTTTGCCAAGTTCATGAATATCGAAGACGATATTCCAGTGCAGGAGTTCCGTTCAGGAAATCAGTTACCACCTGATACGGCAGGAACACAGGAACAAGCCTTGCCTCCAACAGAATTGCTGACGAGTTCAGGAAACAACGATTTCCCATTTTAGTGTAATACGCCGAAAACGAATGGATATATGAAGCCTTTTTTATATCAGGTAGCTACTTTATTTTATCAGCAGTACGGAGCAGAGATTCATCGGTTGGCATTTGTTTTTCCCAATCGCCGAGCCGGTCTGTTCTTCCAAAAATATTTGTCGGAAATTTCAGAGATACCTTTGTTTTCTCCTTCGATTCTCACGATAAATGATCTCTTCATGCAGCTCTCGGGTAAGCATCCGGCGGATAAGATTCAGATGCTGTTCCGACTTTATGAGCTTTATAAGCAGCGAAGTGGTTCTTCCGAGTCGTTCGATGAGTTTATCTATTGGGGAGAAATGTTGCTCAACGACTTTGATGACATTGATAAATATATGGTAGATGCCCGGATGTTATTCCGGAATGTTTCCGACCTGAAGAGCTTAGATGACGACTTCAATTATTTGTCTCCCGAACAAGTGCAGGCAATCCGTTCGTTTTGGTCTTCTTTTTATCCGAAAGGTGATTCACCGAATCAGCAACATTTCCTGGAGTTATGGGAGATTTTGTATGATCTGTATGCCGGTCTGCGTACATCGCTGGCGAAAGATGGTTGTGGTTACGACGGAATGATCTTTCGGGAAGTTGTGGAACAGCTGGAGAAAGAACCGATGTCCGATTTCCCGTTTGACCAAGTGGTGTTTGTCGGACTAAATGCTCTTTCGGTCTCGGAAGAACGGTTATTACTGGCGTTACAGAAGAAAGGTGTGGCGGATTTCTATTGGGATTATGTAGGACCATGGGTGACAGATTCGGATAATAAGGCTTCGTTTTTCCTGGAACGAAACCTGAAACTTTTTCCTTCCCGTATGCAGTTACCGGCAACCGAACCGGTTCAGGCGGAGATTCGGGTGATGGGTGTTCCATCGGCTATCGGACAAGCCAAGCAAGTTTATCCTATCCTCCAGGCTCTTGCAGATGAGCAACAGCTAACTGATGAATCGGCTTTACGGACAGCAATTGTCTTGCCGGATGAACATCTACTTGTTCCGGTATTAAATGCGATTCCAGAAGCTATCCAACATATTAATGTGACGATGGGTTATCCGCTGGCAGGAACGCCGGTGGCTGCCTTGATGGAATATATCCTGACATTACAGAAGAACATACGTTATATTGATCGTGTTCCGGTTTTCTACTTCCGGGATGTATTACCAATCTTGAATCATCAGTATGTGATGGCGGCTGCACCTGAAGAAGTATCGCAGCTGGTGAAAGATATGACAGCTGGAAATCGGATTTATGTTCATGCAGCTGATCTGAATAGGCATGAACTGTTGTCAATTCTTTTTACTCCGGTACAAAATACGGAAGAATTGTCGGACTATCTGATTCATGTGCTCGAAGCCTTAAATGCCTGTTTGCGTAATAATCGTCCGAATCCGGATGATGAGGAGATGATTTCCAATAGTACTCAAACAACTGCGGACATTGAGCAGGAATTTATCTTCCATTACTTTGCTACCGTGAATCGGATGAAGGAGGTTATGCGTGAAGCTAAGATTGAAATGCGTTTGGATACGTATTTCCGCTTATTGAAACGAATGACTGATCTGATCACGATTCCGTTTGAAGGCGAGCCGTTGTCAGGACTTCAGGTTATGGGTGTGCTGGAAACGCGTGCTCTTGATTTTGATCGGTTGATTATTCTCTCCATGAATGAAGGTATTTTCCCGCTGAAGAAAGCTGCCAACTCGTTTATACCTTATAATTTGCGTCGTGGATTTGGCTTGCCTACGTATGAACATCAGGACAGCGTGTGGGCTTATCATTTCTATCGACTGATCCGGCTGGCTAAACAAGTTACGTTATTATATGATACGCGGACGACCGGATTACAAACGGGCGAAGTAAGTCGCTTTGTGCATCAGCTTCGTTATCATTATCAATATCCGCTGATAGATGAACTGGTAGTTTATGATGTCGCTTCATCAGCTGTTCCTCCGATTTCCGTACAGAAGACAGCTGAAGTTGAGAAGTTATTGTCTGACTTCCTGTCTGGTGGACCGCGGGCTTTATCTGCCAGTGCAATCAATACGTATCTGGATTGTCCGCTGAAGTTCTATTTCTCAGTGCTTGAACAGATACAGGAGGAAGATGAAATTACCGAAACAGTCGAGCGGGATGTATTTGGTAGTATCTTGCATAAAGTGATGGAAGATTTGTATGCTCCGTTCAAAGGAAAGTTGGTGACAGCAGATTTATTGAAGTTGTTGCGTAAAGACCAGCCATTACTTACAGGAACAATAGCAAGAGCTTTTGCAGAATTGTTCTTCAAGTCGTCTGTTGTCCGCCCTTTGGAAGGTGAGAATTTCCTGACAGGTGAGATGATCCGCAAGTATGCCGAGAAGATTCTGGAACAAGATGCCCGTTTCACGCCATTTCATTATATAGAGTCGGAGAAAAAGGTTCGGGCAACGATAACTTTGAGTGATAAAAGAGTCGTTCAGCTAAAGGGGTTCATTGACCGGGTAGATTCATTGGATCGGGTATTGCGTATTGTGGATTATAAGACGGGTAGCGGCAAGCTGGAGTTTGAATCGGTGGAAGGCTTATTCGACAAAGAGGCGAAGGATCGTCCTAAAGCTGTTATGCAAGTTTTTCTTTATGCCTGGATGTATCAGCAATTGCCTGAATATACCGGAATGCCGATCCAACCAGCCATTTATTATTTGCGGACATTATTTCAGCGTTCGTTTAAACCTGTTGTGGAACAGAAAAAAGGTCGGGGAAAAGCGGATAAAGTAAATTCATTCCAAGACTTTGCATCTGACTTTGAAGACAAGCTTCGCCAATGTCTGGACGAAATATTCAATCTGGATATTCCTTTTACCCAAACGGAAACAGGAAAAGCATGCGCTTATTGTTCTTTTCGTGGATTGTGCGGTAAGTAAAAAGATAGATGCCGGGTTAGAAAATCATTCCTAAGGAGAAACTCAAGGCATTGCGCCGCTGTTGGATCGAAAGTGTTCCTGCCCGATCTTGTATCAGACATTGATAAGCGTATGTAGATTGCGTCTTGTGCAGTTCGAATTCGTAAGAGAAGTCGAGAAAGAGACGACCGATTGTGACACCAACTGCCGTTACAAAGTCAATGGCATAGTTGATATTATCGTCCTGATGCGTGATAACTGCTTGCGGACCTGAGCCGGTTTGTTGTTTCTTGTAATGATAGATACCTTTTGGTCCTAACTTAATGTTTAATCCGTAAGGTCCTTCTTTTACCAGATGATAGCCAACCAGTACTGGTACAGCCACTGAATTGTATTCAGCATCCAGTTTATGATCGTATTGGATGGTATTTCCTGACGGATAAATCTCATCTGTTTGAGTCCAGGCAAATTGAATCTCTGTGCTGCATCTTTCCCAATTCACGGCTGGTTGGATGAAGAACTGATTCATATTGACATTGAAAGAGACGGAAGCCATATAACCTACTTTATAATGTAGGCGGAAATGATCGATAGGCTGGTCGTCAAGCATGAATGAATGGATCACAGGAAAAGTAGAATTGAATCCGACACGCACGCCAACACTACATGGTTTGTCGTAGACTTCCATGATACTTTGTGCTGGTGCTGCCCATGAAGCCAGAGCCAGACAACTTCCTATGAGCCATTTGCCGTATTTCATATTTACTTCTTCTTTTGGACAGACCAACCGAATTTACCTATAAACTCACCTAGTTCATAATATTTCCCATGTGAGTAGGCCATCAGATTGGCTTTCTGCATATCGAAAGCTCCTGTTTCCGGATTCAGGTATTTGTCGTCGGCCAAAACGTTGACAACATCTGCAATGAACATATCATGACTACCGAGTGCAATGATTTCTTTCACCCGACATTCGATACAAAGCGGTGACTCTTCAATGATAGGAGCATTTACCATGCCTGCCTTTCCGGGTGTCAGCTTCATTTCATCGAATTTATGATGATCTTTGCCTGAATTGACACCACACCAATCGGTTGCATAAGCCAGATCTTTCGTTGTCAGGTTAATCACAAACTCCATGTTCTTCTTGAGAATCGGGTAGGAGAAACGTTCCGGTCGGACAGAAATATAACACATGGGCGGATTGGTACAGATAGTTCCCACCCACGCAACGGTTATGATGTTGTATTCTTCGGGACAACTTCCGCAACTGATCATGACGGCCGGAAGCGGATAAATCATGGTTCCCGGTTTCCAGGACTGCTTCATACAATGGAATATAAAAAGAAAACAGAGAAAAAATGTACAGGCCTTTGCTGTTGCTTACGCAAGGCTTCGGCCTGTACCATTCGAATGAGTAATAACTTATTTGATAATGATGTCGTCTTTATTGATCTTGCGTTCGCAATAAAGACATTTGATCGTACCAGCTTCCTTGTCGATGACCTCGAAGCGAGTCGGCATCGGTTCGTTGTTGGTGATACACTTCGGGTTGTTACATTTCACCAGTCCGATGATTTCGTCTGGCAAGGCTACCCGTTTCTTTTCTACCACTTCGTAATTGCGGATGATATTCAGAATTACATTCGGAGCTACCAGAGCGATGCGGCTGATCTCGTCATCGTTGAAAAACTTGTCTGATATTTTGATCATTCCCTTGAATCCGCATTTCTTGCTCGGCAGATTATTGGCAATCGTAATGGTGTTTCCTTCCATTTTGTCCAATTCCAGCAAGGAAGCTACCTTGAATAACTGGTTAGAAGGAATATGATCTATGACTGTACCGTTTTCGATAGCGGCCACCTGCAATTCTTTATTATTTTTAGCTGCTGACATAATGATTTTCTTGTTTAATCGATAGAAATACCCAATACTTCACAAATGATAGCCTGACGTGCGAATAGGCCGTTACGTGCCTGTTGGATATAGTAGGCTTTCGGATTATCGTCCACATCATATGCAATCTCGTTGACACGTGGCAGCGGATGCAGGATACGCAAGTTGTCTTTGCTGTTAGCCAGCATAGCATTCTTTAGAATATACACATTCTTTACACGTTCATACTCTTCCAGGTCTGTAAAGCGTTCGCGTTGTACGCGGGTCATGTACAGAATATCACTTTGGTTAATGATATCTTCAGTGAAGTCGGTATGTTCATAATATTTCAGTCCGTGCTTGTCACAGAAGTTCTTTTGTTCGTCGGGCATGCGCAATTCATCCGGTGCAACAAAATGGAATGTCGGATTGAAGTGAGACATACCAACAATTAATGAATGAACCGTTCGGCCGTATTTCAAGTCGCCAACCATGGTGATGGTCAGGTTTTCCAGCTTTCCTTGTGTCTTCCGGATCGAATACAAGTCGAGCATGGTTTGTGACGGGTGCTGGTTAGCTCCGTCTCCGGCATTAATAATAGGAATTTGGGTGACTTCAGAGGCATAGCGGGCAGCTCCTTCCAGATAGTGACGCATGATGATCAGGTCTGCATAATTACTAACCATCAGAATGGTGTCTTTTAATGTTTCACCTTTGGAAGAACTGGTCGTTGAAGCATCTTGGAAGCCTATGACACGTCCGCCTAAACGATTGACAGCTGTTTCGAAACTTAATCGGGTACGCGTAGAAGGTTCGAAGAATAAAGTGGCGGCTACTTTCCCTTCCAGCAGACGCCGGTTCGGGTTTTCTTCAAACTTGGCTGCGTTGTCCAGAATACGAAGAATGTCTTCTTTAGAACATTGATCGATTGATACTAAACTTTTACTTTTCATAGATTTGTGTATATTCTGTCTTTTATACTATGCAAACTTACATAAACATTTCCGAAAGTGGATGTTTTTTGTATTTGAAAATACATATCTGCCTGTTATTTTTTTTCTCGGTATGAAAGGTGTGAAATATCCTCGTAAAAATACGATAGTCTGATTAAAATCTATTATCTTTGAAAAATCAATATGTCGTTTGCTTTCGATTAGCAGGCAACAAGGACGTTTGTTCTTGAAAGAAAGGGTTACGTTATGATTATAAATGAAAGAGATATAAGACATCAATTGGTGCTGGAAGCTGTTCATCGAATGATGGTTGCTGCCCGGACAGCTCCGAAAGGAAAAGGAATAGATATTGTGGAAGTGGCCATGGCTACTGATGATGACATCGAACGCCTGTCGGTCGAAATGGTTCGTATTGCCGAAGAGACCGGACTGAAATTCTTTTTACGCGACGCCGAGAATATAAAGAGCGCCGAAGCAATCGTTTTATTAGGTACGCGCCAGCAAGTGCAGGGATTGAATTGTGCGCATTGCGGTTTCGCTACTTGTGCAGAGAAACCGGAAGCCGTTCCGTGTGCCATTAATGCCATTGATTTGGGTATTGCCATAGGTTCGGCTTGTGCCATGGCTGCCGATCTTCGTTTGGATACGCGGGTTATGTTCAGTGCTGGTCTGGCTGCTCAGCATTTGCATTACCTGGGCAAAGAAAGTAAATGTGTGATGGCAATTCCGGTAAGTGCTTCTTCCAAGAATCCTTTCTTCGACCGGAAACCGAAAGAAAACAAATAACCCTGTCTATTACAGAAAAATATTGGTATGAAATTCTTGAATAAACTTGAATTGCGATACGTTTTCAACGAGAAGTCTAATTATATGGATGCCGTGATCCGGAATCGTTGTGAGAAGGAGATTCTGACGATGGTCCGTGCGTTGGCGGATATGTTGGATGTCCGTCTGATGGTCTATAATGAACCGGTGGCAGCTGCTCCGGACAGTTACCGGGAAATTTGGGCTGTAGCAGGAGAGGACGCTCGTTGTATCTCTGTCATCTTGAATCTGATGATGCAGGTGCTGGTCCGGAAAGCTTTATCGGTTGGCGGACAGCCACTGAGTGAACGCTCGGCAGATGACGACGTTTTGTTGCAGCGGGAGACGGCTTTGTTCCGCAAAGACCTGAAGTTGCGGGCTCAAGGCGTTCCTCATAAGCTGGTTGAATTGCTGAGTTCTTCCCCTCGTTTCTGCAAATATAAATCGAACTTCTTCGAAGCTATCAAAGGATTCCCGAAGATTTCCAAAATTGTGGTGCGTGAATTGAATGAAAACAACCGTATCCGTTCCGGATCGCTTGAGGTGAAACGGGATCAGTTTGACTATTATATTCTTCGTACCGACGAATTGACTCCGGTAGTTGACCAAAAGGCAACGATCGAGATTATATCACCGGTTTTGAGCGATGCCCGCTATCGTTGGAAAGGTATTTATAATAAAGGTGGAATCACCATCGATTTTTATATGCAGGATGAAGACTTTAAACGGCAGATGATTGACGATAAAATCGCCTTTGCCAGCGGTATGTGTATCGATTGTGTGTTGGAGATTTCCCGTCGTTTGTCTGAATTGGGTGAAGTGGTTAATACTTGTTATGCCGTTAAGACCGTAGTTCGTACACGGGTCGACAAGATGGAAATCGTTACTCCGCAAGGAAAGAAACATCTGCGAAAGCTTCAGGCAGAACGGGAACAACTTACATTGGATTTATTTGGATAACTTTTATACGCTTCCAACGGTTTATCAAATTGTTAATAATAACAAAATGTCATTTTAACCCCTTTCAGATTCGTCTATTTCGGATCCTATACAGCAGTGACGAAAATATTCGAGTTTTAAAGGGGTTAAAATATACTGATTGGTCTCTTAATGCATTGCTGAACAGTATTCTAGGGGAATTGAAAAGTGATAAAATCGGGTGGTGTTTATAATCACAAAAAGTGTTAAAATATCTCTCTGAACCTCTGAAAAACTAGATTCTCGGCTTCAAAAACCTCTTCAACGGTACCTTTGGGTGAAAATACCCAGTCTTTTTATCAAAACACGCCAGCTTTTCTTGCAAAAGTAACGAGCTTTTTCGTAAAATATAGGCATGAAAAAGGGGAAAAATTACCGGATTTTGGCCCTAAAATCTTGATTTTTGCGGAAAAACAAGGCTGATTTCTCATTTTTGCTGTTATCAGATATAAGGATTTCCTGAAATAATGATCCTTCTTAACCCGAATTTCTGACATATTGCCGAGTAGGAGATATAAAAAATCCGGTAATCACTGTTGACACAGATTACCGGATTCTTACAGATAAAAATTGATTTACAAATTTATTCCATTAATAAGCTCTTTCAAGCAACCATGCATCCTGGAAGTTAGGAGCATATTTAGCTTTAATAGCATCGCGGCTGGCAGCTGCATCAGCTTTATCATCAAAGCTAGATACAATGACACGCAACATACCTTGTTCGTTTTCTCCCAGAACAGCATGATAACCTTCGTTCTGCATGCGTTCTTTCAACGAATAGGCATTAGTTTTATTCTTGAAGCTACCGATTACTACGCTATACCGTTTCAAACGGCTTGCATCTTCGCCTTCAGCAGCATTAATACGTTCTGAACGTGTGGTAGCATTGCTAGTCCGTGGTTTGGAAACCGGCGCTACTTCTTCTTCATCATACGTTTCATCCACCTCTTCTGTTACAGGGGCTGTTGTTTCTTTTTCTTTAGCCTGCTCGTATGCTGCCTTGTATGCACTCTGTTTAGGCTTACATGATCCGAAAGCCAATAAAAAACAAGCTGTTGCAGCAAATAAAACAATCTTATTCATGTCTTTTTATATTTTAAATTATCTGTTCTTCGTGCTCTGAATGCGCAAAGATATAAATTTATTTAGTACTTTCGCACGTAAATATAATTTATTACGTAAGAATGAACAAAACATTAAGTACAATGATGATGGCAACCACTATTTTATTGGGTTCTTGTCAGTCATCAGAGGTAAAAGACGCAAAAACTGACTCGGTGGAAACGAAGCCTCTGATTGGTCGTTCGGATATCAAGATCGAAGATGGGCGGATGACACCGGAAGCTCTTTGGGCAATGGGGCGCATCGGCGGCGTACAAGTATCGCCGGATGCCCGGAAGGTGGTATATTCGGTGGCTTATTATAGCGTACCGGAGAATAAAAGTAATCGGGAAATCTTCGTGATGAATGCCGATGGTTCGGATAATCAGCAAATCACACGTACTCCGTTCTCGGAAAATGAAGCCAAATGGATCAAGGGAGGTTCTAAGATAGCATTCCTTTCTTCAGAAAGTGGTATCAGCCAGCTGTGGATGATGAATCCGGATGGTAGCGATCGCCAGCAGATTTCGAACTACGACGGGAATATCGAAGGATTCGCTTTCTCGCCGGATGAAAAGAAGGTGTTGTTTATTTCGCAGGTAAAGACTGTTCCAAGTACGCAGGATAAATATCCGGATCTGGACAAAACTACGGGTGTTATTGTAACAGACTTGATGTACAAGCATTGGGATGAATGGGTAACTACAGCTCCGCATCCGTTTGTAGCTGATTTCGATGGAGATCAGGTTTCGAATCCGGTCGATATTATGGAAGGTGAACCGTATGAAGCTCCGATGAAACCTTTCGGCGGTATGGAGCAATTGGCTTGGAGTCCGTCGTCGGATAAGGTAGCATATACGAGCCGTAAGAAAGTAGGAAAAGATTATGCCCTTTCTACCAATTCGGATATTTATGTTTATGAACTGAATACGAAGCAGACGACCAATATCAGCGAGGGAATCATGGGATATGATACGAATCCGCAGTATTCGCCCGATGGTAAGCATATTGCCTGGTTGAGCATGGAACGCGACGGATACGAATCAGACCAGAACCGCCTGATGGTAATGGATCTGCAAACCGGAGAGAAACGTTTTGTGAGCAAGGACTTCGATTCGAGTGTAAGCGAATTCTGTTGGGGCTCTGACTCAAATACACTTTATTTTACCGGAGTATGGCATGGTGAAATCCAGATTTATGCAGCTGATGCTACCGCTTGCTCGGTTCGTCAGATTACACAAGGTATGAATGATTATTCAGGAGTTGCTTTGATGGGCGATAAACTGATTACGCTGCGTCACTCGATGAGTGCTGCGGATGAAATCTTCTCCGTATCACCGGCATCGGGCGAAGCTACTCAGCTTTCCTTCGAAAACAAGTTTATCTATGATCAGTTGGAAATGGGTAAGGTAGAAGCCCGCTGGATGAAGACAACCGATGGCAAGGATATGCTGACGTGGATTATTTATCCGCCTCATTTCGATCCGAACAAGAAATATCCTACCTTATTATATTGCGAAGGTGGTCCGCAAAGTCCGGTGAGCCAGTTCTGGTCATATCGTTGGAACTTCCAGATCATGGCTGCCCACGATTATATCATTGTCGCTCCGAACCGTCGCGGTCTGCCGGGTTTCGGTAAGGAATGGAACGAAGAAATCAGTGGTGATTATGGTGGACAATGTATGAAGGATTACTTCACGGCTATCGATGAATTCTCTAAAGAACCGTTTGTCGACAGAGATCGTCTGGGCTGCGTAGGAGCCAGCTTTGGTGGATTCTCTGTTTATTGGTTGGCTGGTCATCACAACAAGCGCTTCAAAGCCTTTATTGCACACGACGGAATCTTCAACATGGAAATGCAATATCTGGAGACAGAAGAAATGTGGTTTGCCAACTGGGATATGGGCGGCGCTTACTGGGATAAGCAGAATGCAACAGCACAACGCACTTTTGCCAACTCTCCACATAAGTTCGTCGATCAGTGGGATACACCGATTCTTTGTATCCATGGCGAGAAAGATTACCGTATCCTGGCTAATCAGGGAATGGCAGCCTTTAATGCTGCCGTCTTGCGTGGTATTCCGGCTGAGTTATTGATTTATCCGGATGAAAATCACTGGGTACTGCAGCCGCAGAATGGCGTGTTGTGGCAACGTACATTCTTCGAATGGCTCGACAAGTGGTTGAAGAAATAATCAGAAATTTGATTGAATGAAAGCAAAGAGCAGATGAACAAGCCGGAAAGGCTGTTTGATCTGCTCTTTGTCGTTTAGGTGATATAAGAAGCCTTTTCTTATCATTCAGCTGTGTACATATCTCGTTTTAACAGAAAAGTGTATAAAATATCCTTGTTATTTTATACATTTGTGTACTAGGAAAAAGAAGAGAATTTCTAATATTTATATGTAATTATATGCTACGAAAAATTCGATTAACATTAGCGATTGTATGTTTTGCGCTGATTACGCTGCTGTTCCTCGATTTTACGGGAATCATTCATGCGTGGTTCGGCTGGTTGGCGAAAATCCAATTCCTGCCGTCACTGTTAGCGCTGAATGTAGGTGTAGTAATCGCCTTGTTGTTGCTTACACTCGTTTTAGGGCGTGTGTATTGCTCGGTTATTTGCCCTTTGGGCGTTTTTCAGGATGTCATTTCGTGGATAAGCGGGAAGCGTAAGAAAAAGAAAATGCGTTTCTCGTATTCTCCGGCTGTTACTTGGCTGCGTTATGGTGTCTTTGTTCTGTTTGTGGTGTTGCTGGTAGCCGGCGTTCATGCGGCTGTAGCGTTGTTGGCACCTTATAGTGCTTACGGACGTATTGCCAACAACTTGTTTGCTCCGCTTTATCAATGGGGAAATAACCTGTTGGCTTATTTCGTCGAGCGGGCAGACAGCTATGCTTTCTATTCTGTGGATGTTTGGGTAAGAAGTGTCTCGACACTGGTAATTGCAGCCATAACATGTATTGTGGTGGCAGTCTTGGCATGGAGAAACGGGCGGACCTATTGTAATACGATCTGTCCCGTCGGTACTTTGTTGGGATTTGTTGCCCGATTCTCGTTATTCCGTCCGGTGATCGATACTGAGAAATGCAAGAATTGTAATCTATGTGCCCGTAAATGTAAGGCTGCATGTATAAACATCCAGGAACATATGATTGATTACAGCCGTTGTGTGGCTTGCATGGATTGTTTGGATAATTGTAAGCATGATGCACTTCATTACCAGTATGCTTATGGAAAGAAAGAAGTTGGTAAACCGGCGACTGACACTTCACGTCGTGGTTTCTTCTCGGCAGTTGGTGTCGTAGCCGCTACTGCTGCCCTGCATGCGCAGGAAAAACAGCAGAAAGCCCTTCGTCAATATCAGAAGAATTCGAACAAACGGACGGATACCCGTGCTGAATTGCCGACAGACAAGAATAAGGTCGAGCAGAAAGTAGATGGCGGTCTGGCTGATATCGAACCGAAACTGGCTCCCGAACGCCTTACGCCGCTGACGCCTCCGGGTTCGCTTGGGATTGGTAACTTTGCTCAGCATTGTACCGCGTGCCAGCTTTGCGTTTCGGCATGTCCGAACGATGTGCTTCGTCCTTCTACCAAGTTGGAAAATCTCATGCAGCCGGAGATGTCGTATGAGCGCGGTTATTGTCGTCCTGAGTGTGTGAAATGCTCTGAAGTCTGCCCGACGGGTGCCATTAAACTGATTACACGAGCTGATAAGTCGGCTATCCAGATTGGTCATGCCGTTACGATCCATAAGAATTGTATTCCGGTGACCGATGGGGTTGAGTGCGGAAACTGCGAACGGCATTGTCCTACGAAGGCAATTAAGATGATTCCTGTCGATAAGAACAATCCTAACTCTGTCAAGAAGCCGATCGTTAACGAAGAGAAATGTATTGGTTGTGGTGCCTGCGAGAACCTGTGTCCGGCACGTCCGTACAGTGCCATCTATGTAGAAGGACACGAACGTCACCGCGAAGTATAATGTTTAAATAGAGATTGGATATGGAAATACAAGATAAACATAACATCAATCGTCGGGATTTCCTGAAGATTGTAGGAATCAGTACAGCTTCGGCAGCACCGTTATTGTCGGGTTGTTCGTCGGATAAAACGGATGGAGTTGCCGCCGGTCCGTTAGGTGAAGTACCGACTGATAAGATGACCTATCGAACCAGTCCGAAAGGAGAGAAAATCTCCTTGTTAGGATATGGCTGTATGCGCTGGCCGACTATTCCGGCTCCGGAGAAAGGTGGAAACATCATTGACCAGGATGCCGTCAATCGTTTGGTTGATTATGCCATTGCACATGGAGTAAATTACTTCGATACGTCTCCTGTATATGTGCAAGGTTGGTCGGAGAAGTCAACTGGTATTGCCTTGAAGCGTCATCCGCGTGAGAAACTTATCATCGCAACCAAGTTATCAAACTTCCAGAACTGGACACGCGAGAATTCGATTGCCATGTACAAACAGTCGCTCAAGGACTTGCAGACCGATTATATTGATTATTATCTGTTGCACTCTATTGGAAATGGTGGTATTGAAACCTTCCGTGCTCGTTATATCGACAACGGAATGTTGGATTACCTGATTGAAGAACGTAAAGCCGGACGTATCCGTAATCTGGGTTTCTCTTTCCATGGAACAGTAGATGTCTTTGATGAAGTGTTGGCGATGCACGATCATGTGCATTGGGATTTTGTACAGATCCAGTTGAATTATGTGGATTGGCGCCATGCTTCCGGACGGAATGTGAATGCCGAATATCTGTATGCTGAACTAGAAAAGCGCGGTATTCCGGCGATTATCATGGAACCGCTGTTGGGCGGACGCTTGTCGAACGTACCGGAGCATATCATGATGCGTCTGAAAGAACGTACGCCACAAAGCAGCGTGGCTTCATGGGCTTTCCGCTTTGCCGGTTCACCGGAAAAGGTATTGACGGTATTGAGCGGAATGACGTATATGGAGCATTTGCAGGATAACATCCGTACGTATTCTCCGTTGGTTCCGTTGTCGGACAAGGAAAAAGATTTCCTGGAAGAAACGGCTCAGCTGATGCTGAAGTATCCGACGGTACCTTGCAACGACTGTAAATACTGTATGCCTTGTCCGTATGGTATCGATATTCCTGCCATTCTACTACATTATAATAAATGTGTGAACGAGGGAAATCTACCTAAGAGCCAGCAAGACGAGAACTACAGGGAAGCACGTCGGGTTTATCTGGTCGGATACGACCGGAGTGTGCCGAAGCTCCGTCAGGCCAGTCATTGTATCGGTTGTGGCCAATGCAATTCCCATTGTCCGCAAAGTATCGATATTCCGAAAGAATTACATCGGATTGACCAGTTTGTAGAGCAGTTGAAGCAGGGAACGCTTTGATATTCGTCGAAACTTTTTATTATAAGTCACATCTATCCTTCAGATGTGACTTCTTTTTATTTATCCATCACAAAAAGAACGTCGGATGTGACTTCTTTTTATTTATCCATCACAAAAGGAAATCTGATGTGACTTCTTTTTATTTGTCCATCATAAAAGAACGTCTGATGTGATTTCTTTTTATTTATCCATCACAAAATGAAATCTGATGTGACTTCTTTTTATTTATCCATCACAAAAGAACGTCTGGAGTGATTAATTTTTGATTTTAAGTTATAATTGATCGACATTTTCGCTTTTTTCTTACTTTTGTGGCCGTGTTGAACGGAGAAGAAACGGAGTACGGATATGACAGAACAAGAGGTAAGGCGATATTTACGGCAGATGAGGGATGAGGATTCTCAATTGGCATTGAAGAAATTCTATGATCTTTGTTATGACCGTTTCTATCGGATCGCGTGGTATTATCTGCACGATGATGAAGCCGCACAAGATATTGTGCTGGATGTATTCTTTCGGATCTGGCAACGCCGTCAGTCTTTACAGGAAATTGCCAATTTGGAGGATTATTTCTTTATTACCGTCCGCAATGCAGCTCTGGCTCGTTTGGAACAGGAAAAGAAACAACCAGAGAAAACAGATCTGACAGCAGACTTCTTGCCGGATATGGATGATTCACCCGAAGAGATATTGATAGGAGAGGAGTTGTTTGCCCGTTATGTGAAGGCGTTGGACCGCTTGCCTCCACGGTGTCGTGAAGTATTTATTCGTGTTCGTGAAGACAAGCAATCGTATGCCGAAGTGGCAGCCGCCTTAGATATTAGTGTTCATACGGTAGATGCCCAATTGCAGAAGGCAATCGCGCGCCTGCGGGAAATGTTATTCCCGGATGAGTAAATTCTTTTCCTCGGGTTTAAACCAAAGACAGTCTTCCCGAATCTCGAGCGGCATCTCGATGTTATCGGTAAATAACGCTCCTGTTCCCAAACCTTGTGGCAGCGGGTTCTGGAATGTTGCACACCACTGTGCAATAGCATTCAGTCCGATATTCGATTCAAGGGCAGAAGTAATCCACCAACCGATCTGTAACCTTCCCGCTTCCCGAATCCATTCTTCCGAGCCACACATCGCTCCGTGGAGAGAAGGCTTCAAGATGATATATTGCGGACGGATCGTTTCCAGCAATTCCCGTTTCTGGTCAGGCGAATTGATACCAATCAATTCCTCATCCAACGCAATTGGAAGCGGAGAAACGGCACAGAGCCGGGCCATTTCTTCCCATTGTCCGGCGCGGATGGGCTGTTCGATGGAATGTATGTCAAGTTCTGCCAATCGCTTCAGTTTCTCTAAAGCCGTGTCGGGCTGAAAAGCTCCGTTGGCATCCACACGCAGTTCTACTTCCTCAGCCGAGAAATGTTTCCGGATAAAAGCCAACAAGTCGAGTTCTTCCTCAAAGTGGATCGCTCCGATCTTGAGTTTGATGCAGCGGAAACCTGTTTCCATCTTGTTACGGATCTGTTCGAGCATCCGCTCATAGTTGCCCATCCAGATTAATCCGTTAATGGGAATGCCGGCTTCGCCTCGTGAAAAAGGTGTATTCCACAAAGCCACCGATTGCTGTTCATAATGCCGCAAGGCTGTTTCCAATCCGAACAGGATGGAAGGATAGGGACGCAATGCCTCTTTATGAATGTATCCGTTTGCCTCCACTTCGCGACAAGCAGCTGCTAATATTTCTTCATAGTTGGGTAAATCGTCACAACTTAACTGAGGCAACGGCGCACATTCGCCCCAACCTTTCCGTTCCGGATGCTCATCAGATGAAAGAATGACATACCAGACTTTCCGGGTTGTATAAATTCCCCGTGAAGTTCCGGCAGGTTGCTTGAAATGAAGTGTCTTGGGCAATATCTGAATCCGATACATGATCTGTCTCCTCTTATTTGAGTGAATGATAATAATCTTTCAGGAGGCGGACATCTTCCGCTTTATCTGTAAAGACTTCAATAAATTGCGGATGAATTTGCTGTTCGGTTTGCATGAAAGCCGGTAAGGTTTGTTCCAGTTCTTCCATGGAATGAACAGCCTGATAATCGAACCCCCGTTCTTTTGCCCAACCTTCAGCATGAGTCGTGTGTGTAGCCGTGACGAAACGATGTGTCCGGTTTTCCATCTCCAATCCGGGCAGAGCCTGGAAGATTTCACCACCACCATTATTCAATAATAAGATACGTAAGTTACCCCGCAAATGATTACTCCATAACGCATTCATATCGTAGAAGAAACTTAAATCTCCAATCAAGACGAAGTTGAGCTTATCAGAAATCCAAGCATAACCTAATGCTGTAGATAACGAACCTTCAATTCCACTAGTTCCGCGGTTACAACAAACCTCAACTGTATCAGGTATCTTAAACAACTGGGCATATCGAACCGTTGAACTGTTGCCCAAATGCAGTACAGCATCTTTAGGAAGAGCTTGCAATACTTTCCCTATAGCTGCCATTTCGGAGAAGGCAAAGTCGGGCTGTTGGATTTTCTTCGACAGAAATTCCCATTGTTTCGGATATTCACTATTCTTATTGTCGAGTAGATAGGCTATTTTCTCCAGGAACTCAAACGGATCCATTTCGATGACAGTAGTCAGAGAGCCGAAAGTATCTGTTACTTTTCCATCAGCTGCCACGTACCAGTGTTCTTTTGGCGGATGCTTGCGAAGCAATTGCTTCAATCGCTTGGAAACGATATGTCCTCCGTAGGTGATCAGTAAATCCGGGATCAGTTTAAGCTGTTCTTCTTCGGGCAATGAATAGATGATGGCATCGAAGTTCTTGACTGGAATGCCAGGTATCGTTTGGTTACCCGTGTGCTCCGTCAACCAGGCAAAATGTTTATAAAGCAGTTTGCATATCTTCCGCTCGAAGAGATAAATCAGATTCATCTGTCCGACCAACATCATCCGTTTGGGATAAGCATTGAGCCTGGCGATCAGATCATTGTACTGCCTGTCGTAAATATTTAATCCTTGATATCGGGTGATCATTCTTACTTCAGGAAGCTCTTCTGTTGTGAACTGGAATAAGGGCTCGGAAATCGGAACATTAATATGTACCGGACCTTTTCCATGGTGAGTCAATTCCAATAACGCTTCATTGATGAGTCGGTTACAATACCATTCGTCTTCATCCGTTTTAATCTCCGGCAGATTTACAGAACATTTGGACAAAGAGCCAAATACTTGCGGTTGTGGAAGCGTTTGTCCGTCCATTTGTCCGATCCAGGCATCGGGCCGGTCGGCCGATATAACGACGAGCGGTATTTGCTGATAATATGCTTCCGCCACAGCCGGATGAAGATTCAGTAAAGCTGTTCCGGAAGTGCAACATACGGCAGCCGGTTTTCCGGTACAAAGAGCCAGACCTAAAGCAAAGAAACCGGCACTTCGTTCGTCGGTAACGGCATGGCAGGAAAAGAACGGATGATTGGCAATCGTATGTATAATAGGAGTGTTCCGGCTTCCCGGACAAAGGACTATATTTCGGATCTCGTGTGCTTTCAATAAAGCAACGAGTTGGAGAATGTTCTTTTTATCAGAGTACATAAATAGTTATTCTAAAATATTTCTCATTGTATTCATCTTGTCTTCAGTCTCATTCCACTCTTCTTCAAGTTTAGAGGATGCCAGTAATCCTCCTCCGGCAAATAAGGTGTAGGTGTCTGCATGAATATTCATACACCGTAGGTTTACATATAAATCCGTATGTCCGGAAGGAGAGATCCACCCAATGAAACCGGAGTAATAACTGCGGTCATATCCTTCATGTTGAAGGATGAATTGGTAGGCATCTTCTTTAGGTAAGCCACAAACGGCAGGTGTAGGATGGAGCAGATTGATCAGATCACCTAATTTTTGATTATCTGGCAAAGTAAAACGGAAATCACTTTTCAAGTGGGCTAATTCGCCTGCCCGTGCAGAATATGGACCTTTTTCCTTTGGTACGATTCCCAATGTTCCTAATTGTCGGCGGATATAAGTAGCAACTAATTGCTGTTCCTGCCAATTCTTCTGGTCCCACGCATGAGGAAGTTTTCCGTTCTTCAGTCGTTGCGTTCCTGCCAAGGCTACCGTTTGCCATTGATTTTCTTCTCCTGCCAGCAGGATTTCAGGTGTACCACCCATCCAAATGCCTGTCAATGGAGTATAACAGAGATAGACATACGAATAAATATAACGTTCACATGCTTGGAAAAATACTTTTCCGGGTGAGAAACTAGCTGATTTCGGATTTGTTTTAGCCCGTGATAAGACTAGCTTGTCTTGAATACCTCGCAATAATGGTTGTTGGAAAGCATGAAAACATGCAGAATAATGTGCTTTCTCATTTTCATACGATACTATTTCTGGATAAGCTTGTTGGAAAACTTCGATATTATCTTGCGGAGTTTCCAATATGTCCTCCGGCAAATCCATACAATCCGGTTGGATCAGCACAATAGGATGTTTGTCTGATATATGGAACGGAGCGATGACAAAACCGCTCCGTCCATTTAATTCTGTATAACTTCCTAGCAAATCCGGAGTTCCATAACTTTGCATTCGAAAATGGATCGTTTCATTTCCCGGAATACGCCATAATGCAAAACTCCGACCTTGCCGGATGAGTGTATCTATAATATGGTAAGAATCTTTTGTTATCATCTCTTTTTCATAACACTGTTTACAACACGAATGGATGAAACCAAACGGTCTGTTGATGTGAAAACATCTACATTCCATACATGCGATGAACGTCCTTTATGGAATATAGTGGCAACGGCTCTGACGGTGTCTCCTTCATGTGCAGACGAGATATGGTTTCCGCTGACTTGCATTCCGACAACAATTTCATCAGGCTGCACAATCAGCATCGAACCTAGGCCTGCAACAGTTTCTGCCAAGGCTAATGTCGCCCCACCATGCAAGATACCGAATGGTTGACGAGTCCGTTCATCTACTGGCATAGTCGCTTCTACACGATCTTCCGATGCATACGTGTATTGAATGCCTAAATTCCCCATTAATGCATGTTTCCCGCGTGCATTCAATTGATCTAAAGGAACCTCTGCTGGACGGATAGCTGATAAAATGGCTTTTTCAATGGCAACAGCCACACCATCTTGTTCGTTAGTCAGCGTTGTTGCTGATGCGCAGACTTTAACAGAATCTCGGGCATTACCCATCGCTACACCCAAACCTGCAAGTTGTAGTATCGGAACATCAGTAATACCATCACCAATAGCGATGACTTCTTCGCGAGTCAGCTTCAACATTTCCATCAATAAAGCCAGCGTATTTCCTTTATCAACTGTAGGCGGTACCACTTCCAGGAAATAATCTTCTGAGCGGAATACATCAGCTACACCTGCCAGTTTCTTTTTCCAGTGATTTTCCAGACCAACAAGTTCTTTTTCATTGTCACTGGCTAGAATACATTTGCAAGGTTCAAAGTCAATGGCATTCGGAAAGTTGGAGACTTGTCGGATATGCATATTGTTGAGATTGGCTTCTTGCTGAACATATGGATCATCTGCACAATCCGTAATCAGAGAATTCTCTAAATAGGTGAAAATCGTGAAACCGTTTTTCTTAGCTTTCTTATCTAGATATGGAATTAATTCCGGATTAATCCGTTTTTCGAACAACAGATTTCCCGTTTGCATTTCGATAATTTGCGCACCGTTATAGGAAATGACATATCCACCGTAATTATTCAATTCCAATTCTTTGGCTAGCGGCAGAATTCCTCCTGTCGGACGTCCGGAGGCTAATACAATATGTACACCCATCTGCTGTGCTTTCAATATTGCAGACTTTGTGTGAGGTGTTATTTGTTTCTGATCGTTTAATAGAGTCCCATCAACATCGATCACTAATAATTTGTACTTCATAGCCTTTATTTTTAGGGATTATCTGACAAATATAAACAAATTGCCGGAAGAATCCTATTGCTTTAGGGATAATTTCAGGAAGTTTCGTATTCGTTAGTTCGTCATTCTGCCGTTTCCAGGATGCTTTGGACGAAATGTGCTACGCCATCTTCGTCGTTGGTGTGCGGAAGGACCAAATCGGCCTGGGCTTTGATTGGTGGCTGGGCATTTCCCATAGCTACGCCTAATCCGGCATACTTGATCATGGATAAATCATTATAGCCATCTCCAATGGCAATGATTTCCTCGCGCTTTGTATGAGTACGGTTTCGCAAGACCTTAATGGAATTGGCTTTGTCGATTCCTTTGGGAACCAGTTCCAGATAGAAAGGTTCTGAACGATAAACATTGATTCGGTTACTTAGTTCGCGACGCAACTTTTCTTCCAGCGGAACTAGTGCTTCCGGATCTCCAACAGCCAGACATTTGTCTGCCGGTTGAGGAAGATCATGTACAAAATCCTGGGTCGCCTGGATTTTCATCCGAGTCAGGAATGATTCATATTGTACATATTGGTTGTCGGGCGTTTCCGTCAGGATATAAGGTCCATTATACGAAAGGATGGATACACCGGCTTTTTGAGATTCCTGGTAAAGAACTGGAATTACATCCGGTGGCAACGCCTGTTCAAACAAGACTTTGTCTGTCATGACATCAATAATTTTGCCTCCATTAAAAGAAAGAATGAAACCGCCATAACGCTTTAGTTCTAATTCCTCCGCTAATGGAACAATACCATACGTAGGGCGTCCGGAGGCAAGGGCAATATGTAATCCTTACTGCTGGGCTTTAATTAATACTTCTTTTGTGAAAGGAGTAATTTCCTTTTGGCTGTTGGTCAGAGTACCATCCAAATCCAATACAAGTAATTTATATTTCATATGGAGTTGTTTTCTGTTTCTGTTTGTTCTTGTTCTGTAGAGTCTCCCAATTGGATGACTTTTCCTTTTTCTTGGATATACTGATATAATTTCCGGTAGAACGGATGATGCGAAAGGGTCGAAGCATCACCGATAATGATCAGTTTCATTCGGGCACGAGTAATCGCTACATTCATGCGTCGAAGATCGCTGAGAAATCCGATTTGTCCGGCTTCGTTTGCCCGCACTAAGCTGATAAGGATTACATCTCTTTCCTGTCCTTGGAAGCCATCAACGGTATGAATTGTGATGAGTTTGCGGAACGGTTTGAAGAATGCATTCCGTTTGATCAGACTTCGGAGGTAATACACTTGTGCCTTATAAGGTGAAATTACTCCGAAATCAATTTGTTCCTCAAGTACCCGTTCTTTGGATATATTCTCGATATAGACTTGCAACTGAAGAACCAATAGTTCGGCTTCCCGTTTATTGATCCGACTCTGACTTTCTTCCTGCTGATGTTCCAGATATTCGCAACCGGCTGTGTTAGTCCAGACGATCGGCGTATCCCATTCCAGAATACCACGCTCGCGTACTTCGGGAGCAGCTTTTAACTGGTCATGATAAAACCAGCGGGAAGGGAAACACATGATGGTCTCGTTCATCCGGTATTGCAGATTAAGCAAAGAAACAACCTCCGGCTTGTTCACCGCAATGGTTTGCATTAAGGTTTGATCTAAGCCTTCCCGGGCAGCTTCTAGGCATTTGATGGTAGGCGGTAATTGCTGATGATCACCTGCCAGCACAACGCGGTCCGCTTTTCCGATGGCAATCCAACAAGCGGCTTCCAATGCCTGAGCTGCTTCATCAATGAAAAGCGTCGTGAAATGATGTGTTGTCAATAACCGATTGGCTGCTCCTACCAGTGTGCAGGCGATAACACGTGCTTCGTCAAACAGTTCGGCATCTATCTTCATTTCTAGTTCCGTTGCCCGATATTTCAGACGTGATAGCCGGTTTCGTTCTGTATCCCGTTCGCTTCGGCTTTTCTTCCGGAAGCTGGACTGTATTTCCCGGATAACTTTGCGGATACTCCATAATTCGCTGTAATCAGGATGGGCTTCAAACCGGCGCTCGTATGTAAACGAGAGCATCTTGTCATTAACCCGGGTTGGATTACCGATACGCAATACATTGACTCCGCGATCTACCAGCTTTTCTGCAATCCAATCAACGGCTGTGTTGCTTTGGGCACAAACCATCACCTGATTCTCCCGATGTAAAGTTTCATAAACGGCTTCTACCATCGTGGTTGTCTTTCCTGTTCCTGGAGGACCATGAACAATCGCTACATCTTTGGCCGCCAGTACCTGATTGACTGCCGATTCCTGAGAAGAATTTAGCCAAGGGAAACGAATTGGGAAAAGTTCGCGCTTGGCAGCGAGCGACTTTCCTAATAATATATCCCGCAATTCGGCCAGTCGGTTCCCTTTGGCAGAAAGAACTTCCTTCAAAGCGGCAAACATAACTTTATAACTTGTCTCATCAAAATAAAGCTGGATGCCTAAATCGGTTTCCCCTTGTATCTCTGTCAGGGCAAAAGGTGAAGGCAAAGAAACAACCATCACATCGTCCTGCACATAACTGATTGTTGAGCTGAAATTGAAATAGAAGGGTTTCCCGTTGCCGTTGGTCTTGAAGAAACAAACGGGGCGACCATATTCAAAGTTATGTTCAACTTCTTTGTCTTCCCGGCGGGTAATTTCTACAACCAGTTGGTTCAGGGAATTATAATAACTTCTGCCTGTAGTAACCGGATACCAGCAAAGACCCTGTTGGATCTTTTTCCAGATCCCTGCCTTTTCTGCTTGTTCCTGGTACATCTCTTTTTCATACATGTACTCTTTCTGGAGGGCATCCTGTTGCTTTTGCAGATGAATTGTCGGAGTTATAATCTGATTTTGTTGCATAACGATGCAAAAGTACGACAAGATGGACGAATATACAAATGACAAACCCCTCGATAAAACCAATGCGTTTTATTGAGGGGTTTCTAAATAGGTGTCTAAAAATTAAATCTGCTTGCAGTATTCAGTCAGTTTTTCAGGAGTAACATTGGCTGCGATGATAACTCCATTTTCGTCAATCAGAAAGTTTCTTAATCCTTTCTCCAGCTTATACTTTCTGAAGACGTCCGACTGCCGCCCTTCCTTTTCGTGCAACTGATTGGTTCCTTCTAGCTTGTCTGTAGCTACAGTTGCTTCGAAAACCGATGTTTTCTCATCCAATGAGATGGAATACATGGCCAAGTTACCGGAAGTGGCATTCCACTTGTTTACTTCATTCCATAACCGGATGTTACGAGCTCTGGATTCTGCATCATAGGCAGCCCAGAAATTAATCAAGGTGTAATGTCCGGCCTGGTCTTGAAAATGAATTTCTGTTTCATTTTCATTCAACACTATTCTCGGTGCAAGGTCACCCGGGTTCGCACCCTCAGTAGGCTTTGCGTCTTTCGTATCAGCCGCGATTCCGAAGAACAAGACTGATCCTACGAGAAGATAGGCTTTTAATTTCATATTTTAAATATTACGTTAGACATAACCGGTGTAGGCAGGTTTTTCTTCCCTTGCCGCAGCATCTTTATCCCTAAACATGCTGGCCGGCTCCTGATTCTCAGGAAAAGATGAGTAGCTGCTTTCGCTAAAGACAACTGGTCTCATACTTGATTTCGGCTGCAAAGATACGAGTTAATTCCTTATCTTCTCTTGCTTTATATCAATTTTCGACAAATTGACAAACTTTTTTATATGTTATTTAGCTGAAAAATGAGTTGTTTTGCATCTTTTATCATACGCTCGAAAGGGCATGAAAAGGTCTTTTTCCCTATTTGTTTGCTTCAATCGTTCAGTGGAAACATAATTTCTTTTATCTTTCGGAGAATAAATCATACGATGAGACGAAATACTTAAAATATTTTAATAAAACGATGGCTACTTATTCGATAACAACCTTGGTAGAGAATTGTGTTTACAACCGCAAGCTGGAAGCGGAACACGGTTTGTCTTTGTATGTCCGAACACCCGAGAAACGGATTTTGTTTGATACCGGACAAAGTGATTTGTTACTTCGAAATGCAACCTTATTGCATATCGACTTAAAGGCGGTGGATGCGTTGGTCCTTTCACACGGGCATAGTGATCATACCGGCGGACTTCGGGCTTTTCTGGCAGAGAATGACCGGGCAACTGTCTTTTGTAAGCGGGATGCCTTGAACCGGAAATTTAAGAAAGAACGGGAGAATGGATTGCTGGATGCTTCGTCGCTCGATCTGAGCCGCTTTTGTTTTGTAGACGAGGTAACTGAGATTTATCCGGGAGTAGTGCTTTGTCCGGATATTCCACTTAGTCAAAAGGAAGATACGCATTTTGGTCATTTCTTTACCGAAGTGAACGGTCAGCGTATTCCCGATACGTTTACAGACGAATTGGCTGTTTTTTTACTCACAGATACGACTTATTCAGTGTTGAGTGCCTGTTCGCATCGCGGTATAACGAATGTATTGCGGCAAGGAGAAGCATTCTTCCCGACGCGCCACTTGGATACTTTGATCGGAGGATTCCATATTCATACGGCAGGAGAAGAGAAATATCAGGTCATTGCCCGTAGTCTGGCTGGAAAACATCCGCGGCAATTGGGTATTTGTCATTGCACCGGTGTAGATCAGTTTGCCCGTTTTTGTCGGGATTTCACTGAATCAGTCTTTTATAACCATGTTGGGTGTAAGACGGAAATAGGGTAGCGGATTTCCTGTCCATTCTATAAATAAAGGTAATTCTCGTTTATTTTTTACCGTTTCACCCTTGTGGAACGATCTCTTCACCCCTGTGGAACGATCGTTCCACCTATGTGAGACGATCGAATCACCCGAGTGAAACGATAAAAGATATACATAAATGACAGTTATTATCAATAAGATTAGGGTATAATTCTCTTTGTTTCTGAAAAATGTTCACAGGTTTGTGAATATGTGGATTGTTGCTTATATTTGCAAATTAGCTGAATTTCTATGGTGATAAATTTGTCGAATCATTATAAATAAAAAGCGATATGATTACATTAAAAGGTGTCGATCCAAGAATGATTGCAAACAATTTAACTCCTTCAGAACCTATACATCCAGGAGAAATGATTAAGGATGAAATTGAATACAGAGGGCTTTCACAACGTAAGCTTGCCGAGCAAATGGGGCTTTCACCAACGTTACTTAACGAGATATTGAATGGCAAGCGGTCTGTCTCTACCGAATATGCCTTGCTTTTTGAGGCAGCTTTGGGTATTGATGCCGAAATTTGGATAAGATTACAAGCTGATTATGATATGCAGAAGGCAAAATCAAACAAGTCATTCCTTGAAAGACTTGCCAATATTCGTAAGCTTGCAGCCACTCTCTGAGGTAACACTCGTTACATTCAAAAGACAAAGCGTAGATGTTATATAAATTCCGATATGGCTGGTTCTTCATTTTACTACTCGTTTTGTGGAGTTGTAAATTGGATTCTAAGAAAGAATCGGCTGAAATGATTTACGAAGTGGCGGTATTACGTGGCCCGTCAGCAATAGCCTTTGCGCAATGGATGGAAAAAGAGCCAGTATTAAAAGGGAAGAAAATGCAGGTGAAAGTCTTGGATTCGCCCGAACAGATGCAGGCTTTATTAGTGAAAGGTGAGGCTGATATAGCGGTTTTGCCGATGATTTCGGCTGCCAACTTATATAATAAAGGTATTCGTTATCCTTTATTGGGTTGTCCGATTTGGGGAACCTTGTATTTAGTAGGGCGCGATCATATTGTGCCGCCAGTCTATTTGTTCGGCGCCGGGACGACGCCCGATATACTTGCCCGTTATTATCTGGAGCAAAAAGGTTCTTATACGTATGACTATTCGTTTGCGACGGCTCGTGAAATCCTGTTGTCATTGCTGACGGATAAAGTGCAGACGGCCGTATTGAGTGAACCTTTTCTGTCGATGGCGTTGGAACAGGATTCCACGCTTCAGATTCTGGCAGACTTGAATCGTCCGGATTCTTTGTCGTATGGCTTTCCGCAGACGGCGGTGGTTTGCCGGGAATCTTTGTTGGCATTAAAAGATTCTATTCAGACTCTTCTGGATCAGTCCTGCCGTTTTGCCCAGGAAAAACCGGAAGAGGCGATCCGCATATTGGAAAACAGACGTGTATTCGGTAATCGGATGCTTTCGCCTTCCACCATCGAGCGTTGTCGTATTCGTTATATCCCGGCCACAGATTGCCGTGAAGAAGTAGGGCATTTCCTGAAACTGATGAATCATTACGAGCCCCGTTCGACAGGCGGCCGGTTACCCGACTCAACCTTTATTCCTTAAATGACGTATGAAACGCATTGTACTGACTTGTCTGTCTATTTTGTTGATACCCATTGCTTGGCAGTTGCTTTCGTGGCAGATGGCACAACCGCAACTGATTCCTTCGTTTCCGAATCTGATCCGTGCACTGTTTCGTTTGGTTTATTCACCCGGATTTCTTGTCAGTATAGGAACTACTTGTCTGAGAGCCTGCGTCGGTTTACTGCTTTCTCTGGCAGCTGCATCCATAACGGCCTTTCTGTTGAATCGGTCGGAAGGAATACGGCTCTTGTTTATGCCTTGGTTGTCGTTACTGCGCTCTGTTCCTGTCATCTCTTTCATTCTGTTGGCATTGATATTCCTGAACCCGGAAATGATTCCTTTGCTGATCGCTTTTCTGACTATGTATCCGTTGCTGACTGAAAATCTGCTGAAAGGTTTGATGAATCGGCGGGATTCTTGGAAGATGCTTGCCCGGCAATTTCACCTGAATGCCTGGAATCGTTTGTTTCAGATTAACTATCCGCAACTGAAGCCCTATCTTTTCAGTGGATTGGCTTCGGCTGTTGGTTTTGGTTGGCGGGCTATCATTATGGGAGAAGTCTTGTCGCAATGTGTGGATGGTATCGGGAAACGAATGAAAGAAGCGCAAGTCTTTATTGATGTCCCGGAACTGATCGCCTGGACCTTGGTGGCAATTGTCTTGAGTTGGCTGACCGACAAGTTGATTTCTCGTTTATCAGACTGGCAGCCTTCCGTTCGTTATCGTCGTTCGGCTGTAGAGTTACAAGCTGTTTCACTTCAGACCAACGATATATATTTGACAGATGTTTCTTATTCCTATGGAGTACATCACATGAATATCATCTTGAAAGCCGGAAAGATATATGCACTTTCGGCTCCGTCGGGGCAAGGAAAAACGACATTGCTGCAACTTCTCAACGGAACTTTGAGGCCAATTAGTGGAGAAATCACCTGTCTACCCGGGCAGATAGCCAATCTCTTTCAGGAACCGACATTGCTTCCACAACTGACGGCAAAGGAGAATATCATGCTTGGTGGCGCTGCCTATTACGATCGGGCAATCTTGGAACAGCAATCACTCCGGCTGCTGGCAGCTTTTCAGTTGGAAAAGCAGGCCGAGATGTTTCCGGCAGCCTTGAGTTATGGGCAACAGCAACGGGTTGCTTTGGCAAGGGCGTTAATCTTCCCGGCCGGATTGCTGTTGCTGGACGAACCTTTCAACGGTTTGGATGTAGAGCTTCGGCAGTTAGTTGCTCGTTTCCTGGTGAAATGGCAGCAGGAAAAACAGACAACAGTCGTTTTTTCGTCGCATCATGCTGATGAGATCAAGGCCATGAATGCCGAAGTGATTACGTTGTAGGCTTGTATATCCACAGGATTTTCGTTTCTTTTGCAGGTCAATTCTGAAATCATATCAATATGGAAATAATATATCCGGATTTAATAGCCAAAGCACTTCAGCTGCCGCTTCCGCAGGTACGGAATACAATCGGACTGCTGGAGTCGGGAGCTACTATTCCGTTTATCAGTCGTTATCGGAAGGAAATGACCGGCGGACTGAATGAAGTACAAATAACGGACGTCAAGAACTGGTTGGATAAACTGACGGAACTGAAGGCACGAAAGGACACAATCCTGAATGCATTGGAGAAACAGGAAAAGCTGACGCCGGAATTGAAAGCACGAATCGAATCCTCGTGGGACAGTAATGAGATTGAAGATATTTATCTCCCGTATAAACCCAAACGAGTGACGCGTGCTGAGATGGCGCGTAAGAAAGGACTTGAACCGTTGTCTAAGCTGATTGCAGCCCAAAAGGAACCGTTCCTGTCCGGACGCGTGCCGGCATTTGTGCAGGGCGAGGTGAAAGATGAAGAAGAAGCCTTGTCGGGTGCACGGGATATTATTGCCGAATGGGTAAACGAGAACGAGCGGACGCGTAATCAGGTGCGTTTTGCTTTCCGCCAGGCGGTTATTTCAGCGAAAGTCATCAAAGGAAAAGAAGAGGAAGGTGCGAAATACCGAAACTACTTCCAGTTCAAAGAGAAACTTTCGCGGTGTCAGTCGCATCGGCTTCTGGCAGTACGAAGAGGCGAGGAGGAAGGTTTCTTACGGGTTTCGATTACGCCGGCAGATGACGATGCTTGTCTTGAATCCTTATACAGGCAGTATAAACGGAATAATGGTGCCTGTTGGGAACAATTCCAATTGGCGATTGATGATGCCTATAAGCGTTTGCTCAAACCTTCCATCGAATCGGAGTTTGCCAAAAGCAGCAAACAGAAAGCTGATGAAGAAGCAATCCGAGTCTTTGCCGATAATCTCCGTCAGTTACTGCTGGCTCCGCCTTTAGGGCAGAAGCGAGTCTTGGGTATTGATCCGGGTTATCGCACGGGTTGTAAGGTGGTTTGTCTGGATGCACAGGGAAATCTGTTGCACAATGAAACGATTTATCCGCATCCGCCCAAGAATGAGCGGAAGAAGGCCGAGATCAAAATCCAGCATTTGGTGGAGGCTTATAATATAGATGCTATCTCGATTGGTAATGGAACAGCCAGCCGCGAGACGGAAGAATTTATTACCAACATCCGATATACCAAGCCGGTCAAGGTCTTTGTCGTCAGTGAAGATGGAGCTTCTGTCTATTCAGCTTCGGCAGTAGCACGGGCAGAATTCCCGGAATACGACGTAACGGTGCGCGGAGCCGTCAGTATCGGTCGCCGTTTGATGGGTCCTTTAGCTGAGTTGGTCAAGATCGATCCGAAAAGTATTGGTGTCGGTCAATACCAGCATGCGGTGGATCAGGCGTTACTGAAGAAGAGTTTGGATCAGACTGTCGAGAGCTGTGTCAATCTGGTTGGGGTAAACGTAAATACAGCAAGCAAAGAATTGTTGACGTACATCTCCGGTTTAGGACCTGTCTTGGCGCAGAATATCGTACAGTACCGGGCAGAGAACGGTTCGTTTGATAGACGGAAAGACTTGAAGAAGGTACCACGACTGGGTGAAAAGGCTTTCGAACAATGTGCCGGTTTCCTGCGTATTCCCAATGGAAGTAACCCGTTGGATAATTCGGCTGTCCATCCGGAAAGTTATCCGGTAGTAGAAAAGATGGCGGCAGACTTGCATTGTACGGTTGGAGAGTTGATGAAACGGAAAGAATTGAAGCAGCAAATCCGTCTGGAACAGTATCAGACGGATCAGATCGGTATGCCCACCTTGCAGGATATCATGAAGGAACTGGACAAGCCGGGGCGTGATCCGCGTAGCGAAATCCAGGAATTCAGCTTTAATTCGGATATTCATACCATCGATGATTTGCAGGAAGGCATGATATTGCCGGGCATTGTGACGAATATCACCAATTTTGGTTGCTTTGTGGATGTAGGAATCAAGGAAAACGGACTGGTTCACATCTCGGAACTGGCAGACCGTTTCGTGAGTAATCCGGCAGATGTCGTTTCTATTCATCAGCATGTACAAGTAAGAGTATTAAGTATCGATACAACCCGGAAACGGGTACAATTATCCATGAAAGGAATTGAATCATGAAAGAGAAAATAAACAAGACGAATGTGGCTCGTTTGCTTGATAAGGCAAAAGTAGCCTATAAACTGGTACCTTATGAAGTAGATGAAAATGATCTGAGTGCAACGCATGTGGCAGAGCAGTTAGGTGAAGATGTCAGTCAGGTGTTTAAGACGCTGGTATTGCGTGGCGACAAGAGTGGTTATTTTGTCTGTGTAATACCGGGAGCAGCAGAAGTCAACTTGAAGAAGGCTGCCAAGGTTTCCGGTAACAAGAGTTGTGAGATGATTCACGTGAAGGAATTGTTGCCGCTGACAGGTTATATCCGTGGCGGTTGTTCTCCGATTGGGATGAAGAAGCATTTCCCTACCTATATTCAGGAATCAGCAACCGGATTCGAACATATTTATGTCAGTGCCGGTCAACGTGGCCTGCAAGTCTGTCTTTCTCCGGCTGATTTGATCCGCGAAGCACGGGCCGAAGTAGCTGATCTGATCGGTTGAAAAGTAAAGTTTCTGCGTCAATCAGAAGGACCAAAAATAGAAAAGTAAGGTTTTTGCATTTGTCGGAAGCCTTATTTTTCTATTTTGAATCTCATAATGGTAATCGAAGAAGGCGGAAACTTGTACGTCTTGGGAATACCCATGGTAAAAGTTGTCTTCTTCTTCTCCGGTTTGATCCGATCTGGTTTCTCAAAGGTGTTGCCTGTTTCCGGTTCGCCAGCCAGTTCAATGATATCTACGGCATCTTCCACTGATAATCCTTGGATGTTCAGCTCGGCTTTTTCTTCATGTCGGGTTGTATTGACGACTTTAAGGTATAAACAGTTATTCTTCTTGTCGAGCGTGGCTACCGAAGCTAATGATGGATAAGGACGCATACCGGCTTTCTGTACCAATACTTCGTTCACATAACAGAAGATTGAATCCTTTTGACAACGGATACGGACGTCATAGTCTGTATTATTGACCAACGGTTGCTTGACCGTTGCAGCCAATGTATCGGTTACGTTCCCACTTTGATGGTATAACCGGGCAAAACCATCGCCCAAGGTGAAACTGATATAATCCTGCTGTTCGCGAAGGCAACCGTTATTGCGGACACGGAACTGGATCAGTTCGCTGCCCTTCGTTCTGCGGATATGCGAAGTAAACTCGTAGTCGCTGGCTGTCGAATCGCCCAATAAGACATAATTCCATCGGTTGGGAACCGGTGTTAATATACCGGAAGATATTCCCCAGTTACCACCCAAAATCCGTCCTCCTTCTACCGGTTTCCCGTCGATCATTACCTGATTCATCTCATAGCAGTTGTCGAACATATACACCGAAGCGAATCCGTTGGTAATCGTCGGGCGCAGATAGGTTTCAACCTGAGATGGAATCACTTCGTCTCCGCGATATTTGTTGAACAGCATCCACATATAATAAGAAGGAGAGAGTACGATCTGATGGTTATTGAAAAGGATCATCGGCCAGCGCTCCTTGGTATAATCGGCGTTTCCCAATACCGGAGAATAGGCAATCCGCGCCATCATGTCCGGATAGTTCTCAATGCCGATCAGGAAACAGGCTTCGGCGATGGCTGATGACATAGTCCGGGCTTCCGACGACTGCATGTTTCCGAATTCACCCACGAAGGTATTTTCCCATTCGTACCGGCTTTTGACCGTTTCGTAGCGGCTCTGGTTGGAAAGGAGGAACGAGTTTCTTCCGTTGAAGTGTACGTCGTGCCATTTACTCCGTTGCTTACGTCCCACAAGGCGGTTACTGATGACTGTAATCTCCGGCCATTTCTCTTTGATGGCTTCTTGAAACAATTCGAAGCGTTTGGTATATTCATGTCCGTAGTTTTCACTTCCGATCTCCACATATTTTAAGTGGAAAGGTTTCGGATGTCCATTCTTGGCACGCAATGCTCCCAACACAGAGTCCGTCGGATAATTAGCATATCCGATAGCATCCAGTGCTTCTTGTACCAGCTTGTCCATCTCCGTAATAGATTCATAACGCGGACGCCGGCTCATATTCGTGATACCACTGTTGATCACATAGATCGGTTCTGCTCCCAAGTCTTCACACAGCTGCAGGTATTCGTGATAACCGGTGCCGTTGGTTGTTCCGTATCCCCAGACATTCCAGAAATGTTTGCGCTCGGCAATGTTACCCAACGTCTCTTTCCAGACCGGAAAAGTCCCTGCCGTGTATCCTTCAACGAAAGCACCTCCGGGGAAACGCACGAAGCGAGGTTGCAGCTTGGCAATGGCTTCCATAATATCCTGTCGCTGTCCGTTGGGGCGGCCTTTCCAGGTTTCCGGGAACAACGACACGACATCCAGCCAGAACGTCTGACTACTGTCTGACGAGAAAGTCAGGATTGCCTTGTTGCTCGTGGCATTGGCCGTAAAGGTATGCCGGTATTTCTTCCATTCGTAATGAGGTGTTACCGTAAAGACATCACTCAATACCCGATTCCCGATGGAATCTTCCAAAGCGATATGCAAATTCTTCGGATAAAACGAACCTCCTTTCAGGTAAAAGGAAAGCTGATAGGTTTGCCCTTGCTGGATAGCCAGACCATTATAGCCTTCTGCCACGACGCCTCCCCGACCATGCTGAGCCGTAGTGACAATCGAAACAACCAGCGAACGCTTGTTCTTCTCATTCAACAATTCTTTGGTATCCGGATAAATCCACGTATTGGTGGATAAAGGTCTCCAGCCGGGAAGCGAATCCAAACGCATAAACGGCATGTCGTAGCCATTCGGAGTCGTAATTACCCGGCGGCGGGCATCATACGGGCAGTTCAAAGGCGGAATTCCATCTTCAAAACTTCGGTTTTGTATCATTTCGGCATACAGACCTCCATCAATGGCATGATTGATTTCCTCCAATGTAATGCCGTATAGATCCGGATTGACGGTTTGGATGGTACCTTCCGCATCAATATGTATAACTGAAGTCACCGGCGTTTCCTGCTGGCAGGAGATCAACCCGCCGACCAACAACGAAATCATCCATAACTTCAAGAAAATAATCGCTTGCTTCATTCTTGTAAAGAACTTCTCTGAATTTGGGTGCAAACTTACGTAAATTCGGTGGAATAAGCGAATAAAAGGGGAGTAGATAATTCCTTTCAGTGGAACAAAAAAGCTGTCCCTTTATTTCTATGGAGACAGCCTTTTGGTGGATAACAGATTATTCTGCTTATTCAGATGCAATCGCATTTAGTGTATAGTTACTCCAATTGCTATCAGCCTGATATTTTGAAAGAGCTGATTGTGGTACATATACAGGATTGTTACGAGCAGTAAAACTTTTATTCGTTACTGTAGGAACTTCTTCAGCATAACAATAGATATCAAACTTTCTTGCATTGTTCATTGACCCAGTAAAAGCTTGCGAGCCTATGCTTTTTATTATTGCTGTCCGGTAAAACTTAAACAAACATAATAATCCT
>ULYK01008372.1_pt1 | contig 46584 bp, 33 predicted proteins | sample 1962061 | NCBI WGS metagenome assembly ULYK01 (sample SAMEA4835860, study PRJEB28245) | human gut metagenome | biome: gut microbiome; material: fecal sample | place: Denmark | collected 2008
GGAGCTTTTATGGTAGTGCGGATTAAATCAGAGGTTCCTTAAGTCTCAGAAGTGGAAGCGGCGGCGCACCTGACGGCGCAGGTTGGGCCGGGTGCGGATCACCGCCAGCGGCAGCATCATAGTGATTCCAACCGCCGCGGCAATGAGGGACCACATCGGGTGGTAGGCCCCCAAAAAGCGGTCAATCACAAACTCCAGCCACAGCAGGAAGAGCACAATGCCGCTCAGAACCAGCAGGCTTCGGCTGAGAAACGAGCGCTTGCGCGCGGTCTGCCAGATGATCAGCAAAAGCAGCGAGAAACCGGCCCACACTGGCAGGGCGATACCAACAAGCCAGCTCTGGCCATGGGTGACCGCACTGATCAGCACCAGCAGACCGCCCACAGCCAGCAGATCGAGAAGAAGGAAAACCACCGACGGAACCTTCCGCAGCACAAGGGGCGGCACCAGCCATACCCACAGCATGGCGCAGGCTCCCATGACGAACCAGGACCAGGGGACACCCCGCCACAGGAGAAACAGATTCAAAAGGCCGCAGCAAACCGAGGCACACAGCGCCATGGCACTGAGCAGCGTAGCCAGCTCCTTCCGGTCCACCGGCTCCACCTCCTGGCGCTCCAAGGGGAAATTAGGGACCATTTCCGTATCCGGAGGACAGACCGGATTGATGACAGGAGTCTGGCACAGCGGACATTGTACCGCATCCCCATCCAGCTCTACTCCGCAGTTGACACAGTATGACACGACACACACTCCTTTCGGTTGGAGGTCACTTTCACATGCAGTCCCTCCCGTACCAAGGTCCGGAAAAATTCCCGTTCCACATCACTTTCCTTCACGGTACCTGCAAAGGTGATCTCCATCGTATCGCCAAAGCTGATGGCCGCACAGTTGACCCGGGGGGTGTAGGACTGCCCCAGCACCACCTCCATATGGTGGATACAGGGCTTCACCTCCTCGGGCACCTGGAAAATGCCCGGGTTGGTAAAGGTAGTGGAGTAGGGACGGCTCCCGGCAATGCGGTATCCCAGATCCATGGCCAGGTTCTTTACCGGAGAGGGCACCAGCTGCAGGGGCAGCGTATGCTGGAGCGAAACATTTTTGGTGATGACCGCCTGCATCTCCTGCCTGGTGATGTGCAGGCGCATATGGTGGTGGACCTGGGCGATGATCTCATCCAGCGTGTAGTCGCCCAGCTCCGGGTTGATGCTGGGACGCACCGTGAGGATAAAATTGCGCAGCGTCTCCGAGGGGAAATAGGGCCGCAGATTGATGGGCACCGCCAAAGAAACCGGAAGCTCCCGCCTGCGCCCCTCCCGGCGCTGACGAATCAGAATGGATTGCAGCAGGATGGCGGCCAAATATTCCGTAATGGAGGCCCCGTGCCGCTTGGCTGCGGCATGGAGATCCCGCACCGAGACAAAACCCATCGTGGTATTCAGTGTGTAAAAGGGCTCCGGGGTTCCGGTACAGGCGTAGGCTTTGGGCTCCCGCATGCTGAGATGGACCTTGGAGTGAGCATACCGGGCGTAGGCGTCCTCCCACTTCTCCGGCCTGGGCGGCTGCGTGATGTCCAAAATCCCGTTGGTATTGGGAATTTCGTGCCCCATCTCCCTTAAATATACCGCCAGCAGGGTCTTAAAGAGCACCAGGGCTCCGCCGCCGTCTGCCAGGGCATGAAATACCTCCATGGATATCCGCTTCTCGTAGTAGAAAAAGCGGATGAGCTTATCATGGTTCTGAAACCGCACCGGCTGACAGGGATTGCGGATATCCCGCTGCAGGATCGGTCCGGGGGCATCGTCCCGCTCAAAATAGTACCAGAAAAATCCCCGGCGTATTTTCACCTGAAATCCGGGAAACCGGGGCATGGTTTTGTCGATGGCCCGCTGAAGAAGCTGCGGGTCCACCGGCTGTGTCATCACGGCGGAAAACCGGTACAGGGCGGAGTAACTTCCGCGCTGGATGGCGGAGTACATCATGGCCGCGTTGTCTAGATGGTACCAAGGGTGGGAAGCAGAAGATTCCATATCTTTTTCCCTCCAAGCTCAAAGACTGTAACGCCTGAAACAGTGACCTCATTATAGCACAAAATAGAAGTTTTTTAAAATGCTGGATGGCGAACCCCAAAAAGAAACACCCTTGAAATCGTTCAATTTCAAGGGTGTTTCCAGGTTATTTCTTAGTAAGCCACCGGCACATCGATCTCCATATCCTCCAAGGGATAGGTGACACAGGGATGGATAAAGCCAAACTTCCGGTCCGCCTCCCGGCGGCCGTCCCGGCCGTCCGCAATACGATAACTGCCCGCGAGCCACTTGCTGTGACAGAAGCCGCAGCCTCCGGCACGGCACTTGTTGGGGGCATTTAGTCCGGCCCGCTCCATGGCAGTCAGCAGGGTCTCGTTCTCCTTGGCGGGAATGATATACACCTCATCCCGCATGTGAACGGTGAGTTTGAAGAGGCCGGGCTTCTCCACCGGCAGATCGCGGCAGCAGGCCGCATCCCGGTGTACCGCCTTCTGGGGCAGCTTCAGGGGTTCAAGCTCCTTGGCGATAAACGCATACATGGCGGGCGGTCCGCACAGGAAGAAGGTATGGTCGGTGAGGTTGGTGTACTTCTTCATCAGCTCGGCGGACACAAAGCCCTTTCCGCACCCGGGCTGCTCCTCATCGCTGAGGACATACACCACCTTCAGGCCCTTGCAGCGCTCCGCCAGCGCGTCCAGCTCCGCTTTGTAGGCCAGCTGCGCCGCCGTGCGCGCGCCGTAGAACAGGAGCATGGAGTAGCCCTCATCCCCGTCCGCCATGCTGCCTGCCATGGACAGAAACGGCGTAATGCCGCTGCCGCCTGCGATGCAGATGATATCTTTGCTGTCCCGCAGGGTCTCATAGTGGAACTCACCGGAGGGCTCGGTCATCACAAACCGGTCGCCCACCTTGGCGGATTTGTTGATGTATTCGGATACAAAGCCCGCGTTTTCCACGGCCAGCACCAATTTGTTTTCCAGCGCCTGCTGGGGCGTGGAAACGATGGAATAGGGACGGCTGACCACGCTGTCTCCGATCTTCATCTGAAGGGAAACATACTGTCCGGCGCGGAAGAAGGGGAACGCATCGCTGTCCACCCGCTTGAAGGTCAGCTCCCGGATGGTCTCGGTGAGCGGCCGTGCATCCACCAATTCCACCTGCATATAGCCGGGATGCAGCTTTTTAGCCAGCACGTTGGTGCGGTATTCCTGAGGCAGCGGTTTATTCTCCCCCTGGGCCAGCATCTGCCGGCGGGTGGGGACCAGCTTTTTAAACCGCAGCATATCCATAAACCCAAAGATCTGTTTCTTGAAGTTCATTATGCCTTCGCCTCCTTCTTCAAATCGCCTACCGTCTGCCGTCCGGACAGGTCACCGGAAATATAGGCGCTGGAATATCCGCTGGAGCGCATGGCGTAGCCGCCTGCAAAGCGGATGCCCGGATTCATCAGAGCGTCCTCCTTCATCATCATCATGCGGGGCATCAGGCTGTCCCAATCGGCCGTCTCATAGCCATAAATCGTGCCTTCCGGATGACCGCAGTAGCGGGCATAGGTGGTGGGGGAGGCCACACAGATCTCCTCGATGGCGTCCCGGATCTTGCAGCCGGTCTCCCGCTCAAACACGCGGATCATGTCATCCGCCACCTGGTCTTTCATTTTGAAATAGTCCTTTTCGCTCACATTGCCCCAGTCGTCGGGCATGAACATGGTGGTAAAATACATGATACAGGTGCCCTTGGGAGAACACTCCGGATAGGCGTTATTCAGGCAGACCGTGGCCTGAACGTGGTTGGTGCTGACCTTCTTCATCAGGTCATACTGCTTGACGGTATCGGCAGTGTCATAAATAAAGTAGTTGTGGCTGGTGATGCCCAGCTCCTCCGCGGAGCGGTTGAGGCCCAGGAACAGGGAGAAGCCGCGGCCGGCAAAGTTCCGGCTGTTGGTGGCCCGGACCATCTGCTCGGTCACAGCCTTCTTTTCCAGCATTTTGCCAAACACCAGATGGGGGGAGCAGTTGGCGATGATGTGGTGGGTCTCGATCACCTTGCCGTCAGTGAGCTGGACACCGCAGATCTTGCCGCTGTCATCGGCCAGGATCTTTTCGGCCTCGGAGTGGTACCAAATATCGCCGCCCAGCTCCCGGATGCGGGTATCCATAGCCAGGCTGATCTCATGGGAGCGCATCTTGGGCATCCAGGCATCCCGGGTGATATAGCGGATAACCATGGAGCCGTAGTGCAAAAAGCTCATGCGGTCGCAGTCCACGCCCAGATAGCACCAGTAAGCGTTGAGGATGTCCTTGGCCTTCTGGGGCATTTTCAGGGCATCCAGCACCTCATTGACCGAATAGCTGCCCGCCTTGACAAAGTTGGGGAAGGTCTTCTTCATATAGTCGGAGTCGGTGTTACCGTTGACGGAGTTGGAATAAGTCTGGGCGTCCCGCACCTCGTTGCACAGCTCAAAGAACTCCGTGATGGATTTCCGGGATTCCGGGCAGTACTCCACCATCTTGTCAATAAAGGCCTGCTGGCCAAAGGGCATGACACAGTCATACTTTTTATCGGTGGTAATGAGGTGGTACGCCTCGGGGATGCGCACCCAATCGATCTTGTCCTCCACGCCCAGGTCGCGGAACAGCGTGCGCACATCGCCGGGTTCTTCCGGGGAACCAAAGTCATTGAGCTCATGCAGGCTGGCCTCAAATTCAAAGCGTCCCCGCTTGAAGCTGGTGGCAAACCCGCCGGGCAGATTGTGCTTTTCCAGCAGCAAACAGGAGTATCCAGCCTGCAAAATCCGAATGGCGGCAACCAGACCGCCGTTGCCTGCGCCTATGACCACCACGTCATAGGCTTTTTTCGCTTTTGTTGCCATAGTGTTCCTCCTTTTTACTCACACCAGCAGATTTCGTGACCGTTCCAGCCAGTGCTGTAATTCTTCTTCCGTTTTGACCTGCTTATAATAGCTCAGCATGATGCGGTAATATTCGGTCAGCTCGGTGCTGATCTCCTCTTCGCTGAAATTCAGATAGCCGGTGGCCATCATCACCGCCATGGAGTAGCTGTAATACTGCATCCTGCGGTGCATTTCTGCCGCCTTCTGCCGGGGAAGCTCCAGGTTTACCTCCAGCTTATGGATGGTCTGCATCTCGTTGGGGTCCTCAAAGAGGGTTTCTCCTTCGCTCCGGTGCCGCAGGTAGACCAGCTGAAACAGGTTCTTTTCCCGCTGAGCAAAGTGCAGAAAGGAGAGGGCCACCTGCTTATAGCTGCCGGCATCCTCACGGAGATAGTGTTCCCGGATATAGGCCATCAGTTCCTCCCGCAGGGTTTCCATGTTTTCAAATTCAGAGTAAATGGGCTGGGTGGAGCAGTTTAAGGTTCTGGCGATGTTTCGCACCGAAAGGGCCGCTGTCCCTTCCTCTTGAACCAGCTGGACGGCAGCCTTCAAAATATCCTCACGAAAGATCCGTTTGCGGGGCGGCATAGAAAACTCCTCTTTCTCTTTTATAAATAACACATGTTATTTATTTGCTATTTTACTATATTCTAAGATAATTTACAAGTTGCCTTTATGGATAAAGCAACAAAAAAATGGGACCCGCTGCAAAATCCTCTGGATTTTGCAGCGGGTCTCGTGTTGGGAAAATCGGAATCTCTCCTGACGCCGATCTCCCCGTCGGAGGTATGTTATTGCTTGGCTACATTTTCGCAGTAGCGGGTCAGGATGACCGCCACCTGAGCACGGGACGCGTTGCCGCGGGGACCCAGCGTACTTTCACTGGTACCGCTGATGATGCCTGCGCCCACAGCCCACTGCATGGCGGGAATGGCGTACTCGCTCAGGTCCTCGAAGTCGGTATAGGAGATGATGTTGGTGTCCTCGCCCACGCTGACGTCGTAGCCCTTATACTGCGCATAGCGGTAGAGCATCGCTGCCATCTGTTCCCGGGTAATAATATCGTCGGGACCAAATTTTCCGTCGCCGTAGCCGGACACGATGCCTTCGCTGGCAGCCCAGCGGATGGCTTCCGCATACCAGGAATTGGCGGCCACGTCGTCAAAGGCCATGGCGTAGTCCACCTGGGGGCTGCCCTCCAGCCGCCACAGGATGGTGGCGATCATACCGCGGGTGGTGGTCACATCCGGGCCGAAGGTGGTGGCGCTGGTACCGGCCATCAGGCCGTTCTGATACACGTAGCGCACACCGTCCTCATACCAGGCTCCCGCGGGAACGTCGATAAAAGGCAGGTCTCCCGCTGTGATGGGGGCAAAGGACGCCTTCACCGTGACGGCTCTGGACGGCATGACAAAGGTATACTTGCCGTCTCCCTTGTCGCTGAGGGTCACGTTATTTCCAGCTCCATCGGTCACGGTAAGTCCGGTGAGCCGATAGCCGTCCTGAGGTGTAGCAGTCAGGCTCACGGTCGTACCTGCGCTGGCGGTGTTGTGGCTGGATTTGACCGTACCGTTTTCACTGGGTTCCACGGTGACGCGGTAGCTGGCGGTGGTTCCGCCGCCTCCGCCGCTGGTATGGGTGCTGGTGATATGCAGGGTATAGGTGGTGCTGCCGATGCTCACGGTAATGACCGTCTCGCCCACGCCGATGGGAACAGAGAGGCTGCCGCTGCCGGAGGTAAACTCCTGGCCGTTGATGGTGACCTTCTCTCCGCTGCCGGAAATAGCAGTGACCAGGGTGTTGTAGGCGGAGACGCCGGAGATGGAGTAGGTGAGCGCGCCGCTGGCGTCCGCGGTGAAATCATCCATGGAGACAGGCAGTCCGTCAAAGAACAATTTGTTTTCTCCGGCTGCGGCGGCGTGTACCACCACCCGGCTGCCCAGCTGGCTGAACTGGATGGTACTGGTCTGGGCGGTTTCGCCGTCCAGCGTTTCCTTGATGCCGGTGGTCTGAGTCTCCAGCACCTGGTCGTTTTCATCCAGCAGGGAGGCCACCAGGGTAGCGGCGTTCTGATCCTGGAGGGAGTTGTTTTTCAGTTCCACCACGGCGGTGGTGGTACCGTTGCTGTTGGTCTGGGTCACGTCCAGGGTGGTCTTTTCGCCGGTACGGGCGTATGCGCCGGTGAGCAGGACGGCGGAGGAGTTGTTGCCGGTGGCGTATTCCGCCATGGTCTGGCCGTTTTCCTTCACATCGGCCTTGGCGTAGAGATACACGCCGCTGGCGGGGACCTCGTTCTCACCCAAAGTGCCGGTCACGTAGCTCTTCAGATCATAGGTGACCTGGAAGGTCATGCTGCCCTGGTCCATGCGCCGCAGAGCGTCGCCGCTGAGGGTGACGGTGCTGCCGGATGCGGACACGCCGCTCTGGCTGCCCACCAGGGTCACGTTGGCGGGCTGGGTGTTTTCGGAGTCAGTGTAGAAGTTCAGCGCCACAGTGCGGCCCGAAGTGTCTGCCAGTTTGGCAGCTGCATCGTTATAAAGGGTGATCTGGACGGTGCGCTTACCCGCGTTCTCGCTGACTACCTTCATGGAGGAAATACCCACGTCGTTGTAGTTGAGATGCAGAGTGCCGCTGGCAAGCTGGCTGCCGGCGCTGACGGTATAGGCGGGATTGGTGATGGTGCTGCCCGTCTTGTACATGACCGTTACGTCGGCGCTCTCGCCGGGATTCAGGGTCACGGGGTTGGAGGCAGTTCCACCCACGTCCACCTTCAGGTTGGTAAGCGTGGTGGTGCCGGTGTTGCGCAGCGTAAAGACCACCGGCGTCCAGGACTCGGCCTTCAGATTGGCGTAGTCCACCGAGATGGTATCCACCGAGACGGCTTGGGCCGTCAAGCTGCCGCCGCCGGTGAGCAGCTGGTCGGTATCGGCGGGTACAGTAACTCCAGCCACGGTTTCGGTGGCAGTCTCGCTGTACTGGGTGCCGAAGATGTAGGCGTTGATGTTCCCGCTGCTGTCCTTCCAGGCGCTGAAGGAGTTGGACAGAGTGCGGCTGGGCAGGGTGACCAGTGCCTGAGGACTGGAGCGATACACGCCGCCGTCGATCTTGCAAAGCTGAGTGCCGTAGAGGACGCTGTGGTCGGCTTCGCCGTCCTTGTTAGCCGCCGTCTCGGCCCACGCCAGAGTCAGTCCGTCGACGCTCTGGCCGCTCTGCTTGGCAAACTGGAAGTTGGAGTTGATGTTCAGCGCATCATCCTGAGAGATGGCCTTGACACTGGAAGGAATGGCGTATTCGCTGCTGCCGTTGTAGAGCTGCCCGTCGGCGCCCACGGCCTGCAGACGGATATCGCCGCCATCCTGGGTGCTGTACCAGCCCAGGATAAAGGAACCGTCCGCTGCGACTACCTGAGGATTAGAGTCGGTCTCCTTGTCGTTGGTGAGCACCACCAGGTCGCCCAGGGTGCCGTCGGGGGAGACGGTGCGGTAGGCCAGTCCATAGCCTTCCATGGGGTTCTCCGGGTCGCTGGATCCCCGGTCCAGGGTAAAGACCAGGATGGAGTTGCCGTCGCTGAGCATGGCGGTTTTCAGGCCGACCACGCCGCCCAGGGAGCCGTTGTAGGCCATCTTGGCGTCGCTCCAGTCGCTTCCGTCATAGAGACTGAAATAGATGGTGTCCTTGGTGTCAAACGCAAACTGCTCCTGGGAATCTGTGGAGTAAATAGTATCGGTGGAGGTGTAGACATTCCGCCAGAACACCACAGCTTTGTCGCCGCCCACCGCCGTCACTGGCGCCAGATCGGGAGAGGCGTTTTCGGTAAGCTTCTCAGTGGTCCATCCGTCTTTATAAACGGACACCATGATCTCGGTGCTGTTGAGCAGCTGCTTCTGCTCGTCCGGGGTAATGGGGTCATCCGCATTTTTCTCCAGGCTGGTGTTCAGCCGGGACCAGGCGGCCACGGTGAAACCACTGGTGCCGGACAGGGAGGGCGACAGATCGCCAAAGCCGTTGGCGTCCAGGACCTGGCCTTCCTTACCTACCTTGCCGAACATGACGCGGCTGTCATAGAAGTCCTGGCTGTTGCTGTCGCTGATGTAGGCGAAGATGCTGCCGTCGTCGTTGACCACAGGCTCGGACCCGGGGTTGGCGTCGTTCTGCACCACGGTGGCAATGCTGCCAAAGCTGGGACTATTCCAGGTGCGCTCCCCGTTGGCGTAAGCCTCCAGGTAGGCGCGGCTCAGGAGGGTGGGGGTACCTTGCAGGGATGTGGTGCTGGTGCCGTTGCCGGTCCAGTAGTCGTTGATGTACTGATAATCGCCGAATTTTTGGTTGTAGTTGACTTTGCCGGAGACCAGCGCTCCGTCGTAGGAGATAAACAGCAGCTTCACGACCACCTTGATGCCTACCTCGCCTTCCACACCCAGGGCCTGTCCGTTTCGCTGCTGGCCGCTGGTCAGATAGGTCTGGGATAGGAACTGGTTGGTGGAGTCGCCGGTGAGCTTGCCGAACAGGCCGATCTTCAGTGCCACGATGCTGTAATCAAAGCCCACGCCGCCGAAGGCGCTGATGTAGCCGTTGATGCGCAGGGTGGTGAGGAAGTCGTTGACAGAATCGGAGGCCTTGGCCTCGTCGCTCCAACCAGAGGTATCCTTTACCTGATCGGTGTAGACGGTTGCGGCCTTAAAGTCCAGCTGGAGGGACAGTCCCGCGCCGAAAGAGGCGGTGATGGGGACGGGGCCAGCCCAGAAGTTCACGTTGGCCTCAAAGCCCACGCCGGCACCGGCGGTAAAGCCGCCGCTTACCACCCGGAAGGCCCACTCGTGCTGGTCGACATCGTAGTAGAACTGGCCCTCATAGCAGCCGGTCAGCTGGGCGCCGAAGTCCAGGCCGGAGTTGGCGGTTTTCAGGAAGTTCTGCTTCAGATCCTGTCCGGGGTGGTAGTTGCCCTGGGCCATGTCGCTCAGGTCGCCTACGCTGGGCACGCCCACCTGCCGCTCGGTATCCAGCAGCTCGTAGTTCATGGACAGGCCGTTCTGGTCGTAGTCAAAGTCCTCCAGCTCCAGGCTGTCATAGCCGCCCCAGATCAGCACATTAAAGACGGTGCTGTCCTCGGTGGGGGTGATAAGGACCTTGAACAGGGGATTGCTGGTATTGGCCGCCGAGAGCAGCATGTCTTGGATGTCGCTGTTAAAGGCATTGCTGATAGAACTGCTGCCGAAGTTGAATCGGCTTGTTTTGCTGCCCAGGCCATCCACAAAGCTGCCCTGCATGTCCAGCACCACAGCCTTGGCGTCCTCATTGACCAGCTTCACATCGGTCAGGTCGATGACCTGGAAGGGCATGGACACATCCTTGAGCAGCTGGTCATTCTGGTACACACAGGCCCGGAGCTTGGCGGCCGTTTCGGGCTTGAGCCAGCCGGAATCGGTCATGGTCTCCTTGGTCAGGACCGTCGTGTTGGTGACGATGGGGATGGAGGAGAAGGGGAAGGTGCTGTCCTCCACGGTCTGGCCCTTGGGGGCAAAGCCGTTCTCTCCGGTCATGGAAACGGCGGCCTTGCCGTTTGCCGCATCCACACCCCAGAGCATAAAGTGGCTGGTCAGCTCAGCATACTTGTAGGTGCTGTTGGGACCCACTCTGCCGGTGGAGCCCATCAGATCACGGACCTGCAGGTCATCCCCGCTCTCCTTGCCGTAGGACATGGTCTGGGCGGTGAGGAAGGGCTGATTTTCCTGGCCCTGGGGCACCGTCTCCAGATTGACCACAGAGCTGCCGGTGCGCAGGATGCGGTCGGCGGACATGCTGCCCTGGACATTCACCAGGGTGGGGAAGTAGGTTTCACTGCCGCTGCTCAGGTCACGCAGCTCGAACCAGTAGTCCAGCGCCGCGTTGGTCAGCTGTCCGGTGTACCCCTCCGCCTCGAACTGGGTAGCGTCCATGTAGACGGTCAGCTTACCGTCCTGATCGGTGGTGTACGTGCCATCGGTGGCTCCGGAGATCAGGCCACCGGAGGTGGAACCCATCTGGGCCCCCTCACAGTAGTAGCCGCCCAGATACACGCCGCCCCGGAGGGTAACGTCCTCATTGGCAAAGGGCGTGCCGTCCGGCTTCACCAGGTACAGCTCCGTCTTGGCGGCGGGCACCAGGGTGATGGTGTTCAGGGGATAGAGCTGCAGCTTGGCGGCGTCCCGCTCCCCGCTGGACAGGGCGCTGTTCAAAATGGTGCCCAGGTTGGGCTCCTTGTCGCTGCCGGAGCGGAAATATACATCGCTCTTGATGCCGCTCTCCTCGTAGACGGCCAGAAGTCCGTCCTCGTTGGTTTTGACCGTCTTGGTCTCGCCCGCGCCGTTGGTGTAGGTGACCTGGGTGGTTTCCGCGGGCGTAGCCTGGAAGAGATAGAACTTATCCCGCAGCGTTTCCACATTCACGGTCACGCTGTCGCTCATGTTGGTGGCGGCGTGGGTCGCGGTGATGGTGGCGGTACCATCGGTGGTAGAGGAGACCGCCATCTGGGTCTGGGGCAGATAGGTCTCGTAGCCCAGATCCTCAATGTTGTCCCACAGGCCGCCCTGGCGGTAGTAGACACCCACGACCTCGGGATGATCAGACACCCACTTGATGCCGTCCCGGAAGCTGCTCCAGTTGTAGGCGTCGGCGTTGATGCTTACGTACTCGATGAGGCCCAGCTCCTGGCGCAGCTCCAGAATCCCTTCGCTGTCGGTGGGAAGAGTACCGTCTACCTTGGAGGTGTTGTCCAGTTCGATGGGGTCATCCCCCACGATCTCCAGCGCGCCACTGCGGTAGACCCGCAGGACGATGGAGTCGGAGCTGGGGGCAAAGTTGGCGCTGCCAGTCTCATTTTCCGTAAAGGTAATGGTATAGGTGTCGTAGAGACCGGTTCCCACGGTCACCGGCTTAAAGGTGACGGACTGTCCGCTTGCGGGGGATGTGGTGGACAGGCAGTTGTCGGCATCCACCGTCCCGTCGTCTGTCATACGCTTGGCGGACAGAGTACCGGAGGCATCCGGATTGTTGCTGATGGTACAGGTCAGGGAGGCGCTCTCCGTGTCGGTGAGGTCGGTCTTGTCCGAGGTGATGCGCATCTCGGTGGGAGGCGAAAGCACTGTAATGGAGGCATCCGCCGATTTGGCCTCAGGGCTGGCCATATTGACCTGCACGGTATACTGACTCTGTGGATAAGTCACTGGCAGCTCTGCCGCCGGGATGGTGCAGGAGGTGATTCGCTCGCCGCCTGCTGTATTGCTCACCTCGTAGGTCTCGCTGGGCTCACCGGTGGCCTGCGTGCCCGCAAAGAGTTTGACGGTGAAGGTGATGTCCTTATCGGGATAGAGATCAAAAACGTTGGTGTTCCACTTCACGGTAGCATCACTGCCGCTCTGGAGCAGGGTCTCCTGGGCATACTGGGGGATGAGCAGGGTCAGCTTATCTCCGGCAGTGATGGTAAACTGGAGTTCGTTGGACGTTTCATCATCCTCTTTATTGTCCGGCGTACCGTTGTCCGCCACATAGTAGAAGCCGACGGTGCCGGTTTTGGACTGCAGCTCGATTTGACCCTCCTGGGTAATCGTAGCGACGGCCTCGTCTGTGCTGTACCACGTGCCGCTGGTGGCTGCACCGGTGGGGGCAACCTGGGCCTGGAGCTTGGGGATGTTTTCATCACTGAGGGCAATGGTGTAGTTGTAGCCTTCCCCGGCACCGACCACACTGATGGTCACCCCGGTCACATCCACGCGCTTTGCGATGATGACCGTTTGGGTTGCCCAGCTCACGGTTTCCCAGTCCTCGCCGTCCTTTACCTGGAGCTGGACGGTGACGGTTTGGTCCTCCGTCGTGGGGGCGATGGAGTAAGGCTCGGCGGTGAAAGCAAGATTTTTCGGGTTGCGGGGGTCTTCCCCCATGGTGACGGCGTGGGGCACAGCCTGTCCGCCATTTACACTGACAAGCAGCTGGAACGGCGTCTTGGAATTGGTATAAAGTGTTTTATATTCGTTGTCCTGCTTGGTGGAGATGGCAAACTTGATTGCCTCCGCCTCTTTGTTATAGCTGGCGGTCAGGTCGAGAACGGCATTTTTCAGAATGGGGGTGTCCAGGGCCACGTTGGGAACGGTGGAATTTACCTGGGCGCTGTTGCCCCAATAGTCGGTAATGCCGGAGTTGACTGCCACGGTGAGAGTGCCGCTGTCAATCTCCTTGACCTCATAGAAGAAGGTAATGTACTTGCCGCTGGTGGAACCGTGGAGTTCTTCCAGCGTGTACGGCGTGCCGTTAATGATAATTTGAGTCTCGTCCGTAGCCTCAAGGTACTCATTGCCGGTGATGGTGATGGGAATCACGTCGCCGCTCTGGTAGGTCTTCTCCGGTGCGGAGACGGTGAGGGTGAGATCGACTCGATTATCAACCAGCGTGATGGTGCAATCCGTGGTGCTGGTAAAATCGTCAATGGAGTATGTATAATTCGCAATATTCCCTAGGTCCTCGAGATTCTCCGGGGTAACGCTTGTGCTGTTACACAGCGCGGTAGAAAACCTGCGCGGCAGGATACATCTTGTTCCATCCGACGAGTTAAGCTTATCGGTGAGCCCTTTAAAAGAGATCGTGGTCGTGCCGTTGTTTGAATTAAGCGTAATGGGAAAGTCACCGATAAGGCTGCTTTCCTCGATGATATAATAACCATGGTAAAGGAGATCATCCCTGCCGCTGTTTTGGTAGACAAAGACGTCCTTCGGAATGATCAGCGGATGATTTTGATCGTTCTTCTGCGCCAAAGTGGCATCTACCTGGAAGCGCACGGCGTTATCCGCATTGAGACCGGTAATACACCGCTGAAGATAGGTCAACGTGTTGTCCACTATGGTTGCATTTTCATCCACCAGCGAGAATTCCAGAAAACGTCTGCCTTCCGAGAATGATAATTGCTTTCCCGTTGTGCTGCAGGAGCTGCCCATAGCAGGAGGGGTAATCTTAACGCCAAAATAGCCGTTCCATTGGTCACTCAGCCCGCTGCTGTTCTGGAACAAGAAGCCCTGGGCGTCATAGAAGGTCACATTCTGCCAGATATCCCCGAAGGTCAGCGTTTCAAACGGAAAATATTGTTCATATTCTTCAAACGTGCGCATTTCAGGCACTGTCATACAGAGATACAGCGACCCAGTATAATCCTTGGAAAATGTTGCGGATAAAGTGTACTCTTTTCCGTTTGCATCGTTCATATTATCAACGCTGCTAAGGTAAATGACTTCATTCGCGCTATTCCAAGCAAAGGTGTCGAGACTATCGGACAGGAATACCCGAAGGCTGCCCCAGAACATAGACGTGGCCCCACTAAAAAGGGCCTTGAACGCATCGGAAAAGTCCATCTTGAAGTTGACGGAAATGGTGGTGCCTGCCGGGACGGTCACACTGGGGATACTGATGTAATATTTATTCCCGGACTGCTGCACGTTGCTGGTGTCAAAGACGATCTGATCGCCGCTGGCCGCCAGCGTCATGCCCTCGCCCTGGAGCTGCTCCAGCAGGCTGTTGAGATTCTCCAGGGACTCGCCCTCGAAGGTGGCCCCGGTGAAATACTTCTCCTGCAGATACTGCAGCTGCCGCTCGATGGCGATGATGGTGGCAAGGTCCTTCAGGGCGATGGGCACCCCGTCCACCTCCGCCACCTGGGTGAGGTCCGTATCCGGGTCATTGAGAAGATCCTCGATCTCCTCCAGGGTATAGGTCTTTCCGTCCAGGTCGATGGTCTGGTCGGTGACCAGATTGCCGTCCTCGTCCAGAAGGCCCAAGGTGTCCAGCAAGTCATAGACTTCCTCATAGCTCTCGCCGGTGAAGTCCTGCAGCTGCTGGAGCAGACTTTCGTTTTTTGCTGTCTGGTTATTCAGCAGGTCGCCCACGGCAGCAAAGGCTGTGCCCGGCAGCAGGGACAACGCCATGCAGAATACCAACAGCAGACTGAGTAATCGTTTTCTCATAAGTCCTCCTCTTTCTTATCCGTCCATCTGCATTGAGTCCAGCAGTTCATTGATGGAGGCGCGGATACACACAGTTCCGTCATCCCACACCACCTCGCTGTCCTCGATCCTCGCTGTGGAGAAGAGCCCCGGCTCCGCCAGCCGCCCAAAGCGGATGGCGTTTACCCTGTGCTTCAGATCTACCACTGCCTCACTGCCGTTGGGAAACATCAGCTTCAGCTGATATGCCGGGAGCACCTGTAGGGTTACGCGGGTTTCCTCCATACCATACCCTCCTTTTTCCATAAAAATAACAGCATGGAATCTCTGTTTTTATCATACAGAAATTCCATGCTGTCCACATCCCCCGAAAGGGGGATTTTGGGGGAGTTACTTCAATAGGTCCACCAGCTTGCTCCGGCGGTCGATATTGGTCTTGTTGAAAATACTGCGGATATGGCTCTTTACCGTCTCCTCCGAGATGTACAGGCGCTGGGCGATCTCCTTGTTGCGCAGACCCTCCGCCGCCAGCTGAGCCACCTCCCGCTCCCGGTCGCTGAGCTCCGTCATCTGGTCCGGATACTTCTCCAGCATGGCGAAGATCCGGCTCTCCTCCGCCCGGGTGTAGTGGATGTCCAGGGCCTTGATCTCCGCAATGGCGGTCTCATGCTTCTTTTTAATGGACGGAATCAGAAACAGCACAGAGAGATATTTTCGGAAGCAGGCCAGGAAGGTATAGTTTTTGTCCTGCTCCGCCAGGGTGAGGGACTGCTCCAGCTACTCTGCCGCCTTGGGAACGGCCGCCATGGACAGGTAGCACAGGGCAAGGCCCACGCACATGAAGTTGCGGGTGGACAGGGAGATGAGGCGGGGATCCAGCTGGAGGGAGGCCTCCACGCTGGCGATGGCTCGCTTGTAGTTCTTTTTCAAGATGAGGTCGGTGATGCGGTTGGTCTTTGCCATGAAGTTGGTAAAGGTGAGATCCCCCAGCATATCCGCCGAGCCTCTGGCCCAGGCCACGGAGCGGTCGGGCTCCATCATTAGCCCTAACAGATAGGTGCGCACGGTCTCGGCCATCTGGGTGTTGATGGCGGTGTGCTGCAGGAAGGGGTAGGCCAAAGCCTTGGTCTCCAGGTATTCAATGGCCTTCTGCAGGGAGATCATGTCCGACTGGTAGATGGCGTTGATGCCCAGCAGCAGGGCCGCGCCGTAGGTCACGGTGGCGTTCTGCCACTGCTCGGACAGCATGGCCGCCCGGTGGGCATAGATGTCCGACTCGTCAAAGCGCCCCTGGACGCTGAGGGCCTCGCCCAGATAGAGCTCGTAGGCCCCGCGCCGTGATTGCCGGTGAGGGGATTGTAGACCTCCAGCATATCCCGCAGCTCATCGGCCGTCTCCATCATCTTGCCCGGCGTGCGGTAGAAGAGATACCACATGGAGGTGGTGCCGAACATGTAGGGCTCCCGCCGGTTGAACAGCTGGGAGGGGGCGCTCATCCGCTGGGCGGCCTGCTGATACTGGGCCTTCATGCGGGGAATATCGGGAAACTCCCGGAAGGCAGAGAGGAGATACCACTCGCCCATCAGCTGCTGGCTGCCCAGCTTCTCCACGATCTCCCGGCTCTGCTCCAGCGCGGCTTCAAAGCCCGGAAAGTCTGTGCCGCCAAACAGCGCCAGGCACAAACGCAGCATGGAGAGGGGATAGCGGCCCAGCGTCTCCGGGGGACAGCGCTGCAGCACCCGGCGGGCCAGGGAGGTGTAGCTCACCGAGCCGAAGGTCTCTCCCATCAGACCGGTCAATTCGCAGGAGAGCAGCCGCTCATCGTTGCCCGCCTGGAAAAAGCACTCCACCGCCTTTTTGTTGTTTCCCGTCCGGCGGTAGATCTCTCCGGCCCCCTCATACACCTGACAGCGGAAGTCCGGCGGCATGGTATCCAGCATTTCCAGCAGAAAATGCCGCAGCAGCTCATGGGGATAGCTGGCTCTCGCCCGTAGGTCGTGGTGCATCAGGGGCGTGCGCACCAGGAGATTTTTCAGGGCTACCTCCTGGCCGGGGGCAATGTCCGGCAGCTGGTCCTCCTGGATGCAGTCGTACACCGCCACCCGCAGCAGCATCTCCTGCTCCTTGCAGGAAACCTTTCTCCAGAAGAATTCATGGAGCAGCCCGTCCATATCGCGAAATTCCGGCAGCTTGTCGGGATTGTCCTGCAAGCTCTTCAAATACAGCGCCACCGCGGCCGCCCAGCCCTCGGTGTTGCGATAGACGGTATCCGCCTGCTGTTTGGACAAGGTCAGCCCCAACTGCTGGGCGTATTGCAGAATGTCCTTCTTGCCCAGCAGAAAATCCCGGGAGTTTAGCCGGGAGACGCCGGAGGAGCTTTCAAACACCGCCCGCAGCTTTTTAAAGTTCTGGGAGATCAGCACCACATGCAGACCGTCCCGGGGACGGTCCGCCATGGCCTGCAGAAGGGGCAGGGGCCAGTTATCGCCGATGAGCTGGAAATTGTCCAGAATCAGATAGCAGGGAGTGGAAATGGAAAGCCGGGATAAAATATCCGCCGCATCGCTCACATTGCTGCGGTTTAAAAAGCCCAGCTTCCGCAAGGCCGCGCCCGCGTCGCTGTCCAAAGTGCCGATCTGCCGGATAAACCAGTCCAGGCTGGTGTCCTGCAGAAAGCTCACCGCAGTAAACCAGCGGACCTGCTCCGGCGGAATATCCCGCATCACCCAGCGAACGGCCGTGCTTTTTCCATAGCCCGCAGGCGCCTCGATCATGGTCAGACTGCTCTGGTATATGGAAAAAAGCTTCTGTTGAATTTCCTGAGAAAAGTAGAACTGCTCCATTTGCTCACCCCAATTTCACATAGTTTTATTTTACCATAATCAAAGGCGGCAAACTATTACCCATTTCACCCCCAAAAATGGGTCATGCCTCCGGGGAGTCCAGGAGGCATGCGATCAGAGGAGCATATGCTGCTTCAGGTCCTGACGGCGGGTAATGCCCAGCTGCTTCATGGCGCTGGACAGGTGCCGTTTGACCGTATTTACCGAAATATTCATGTGTTTTCCGATCTCTTCGTTGGTCCAACCCCGGGCCGCCAGCATGCACACGGCAAACTCCGTGGTGGTCAGGTCATCAGCCACATCGTGGCCGGTCACCGGGTTGTGTACTTTGCGCCATCCCGCAGAGAAGTGGTAGGTGATGTCGATGATGCGCTTAAAGTCCTCGGGCCAGCCAGGCTTGATGACCGACTCCAGCATGCCGCCCAGCAGACCGTGGTGCTCCCCAAACCCCTCGATGAGCCCATCGGGCCGGGCCAGGTCCCAGGCTGCCAGGAGATGTGCCTTGGCCCGCTCCGTCTGGCGCAGGCTCATGCAGTTCATCACCGCCACCAGGTGCAGGTAGATGGCCGGGATAGGGTATTGTTCCGCTCCCATGGACAAGGTGGCCTCCACAATGCCGATGCTCTGGTCGTATTGCTGCTGCAAATAGAGGTAGTAGGCGTAGACATACAGGGCAAAGGCCCGCGGTCCAGGAGGGAGGAGAGGCAGAAAACTCTGCATATCCGGCAGCCCCTGGGGCAGAGGCAGATGGAGGAGCACCGCTCCCGCCGCGGCCACAAATCCCGCTGCCGCCTGGAGCTGGGGCGACTGTCCTCCCGCCTCGTTCAGGGCCTTGTCCAGTGCCCGGAGAGCAAACCCGGCCCGCTGGATACGCCCCAGGGACAGGTTGGCGTAGGCATAGATGAGACATGCGGAGAGCTGGGACCTCATGTGAGTACTGTTGAGATAGGGCTCCACTTCCAGCGCCGCCTGTTCCGGCCTGCCGCTGAAATAGTGGTACTCCGCCAGGGCAATGTCCCGTTGGGGCCCCTCTGCCATGGCCTGCGCCGTCTCCAGGCAGCGGCCCGGCAAGAAGGGGGTGTTCATCAGGGGCATGAGCATCCCGCTGTCGCACACGTCCTCCGGCTCGGGGGATTTCAGGGAGGGGGAACCTTCCCCCTGTTGGGGATGGGCGGGCTTTTCCGCGTCGGCGGGGATGGCCCAGGCCTTTCCAAACTTCCCCGCGCCGGGAATTCGCCCCTGGGTGCACAGTTGCTGTACGCTCCGGGGGGAGAGATTCCATTTTTCGGCGGCCTGCCGCACAGTCATATAGTCTATAGGAACCTCCAAAAATAACCGTTTCTTCCTTTTAATTATAGAAGATGTCGGGCCAGAGGGTCAAGAGAGGGGGAAGAACCCAATGTTCCCCGGGCTCTTGGCGTCAGCAGCCGTTACAAAAGATCCTCCTTACTTATGAAACACATAGTTGTCCAGGCGATTAAACGCCTCCTGGATACAGGAGAGGGGAGAGGCCATGTTCATGCGGATGTGGCAGGGACCGTTAAAGGCCCGGCCGTCCTGCCAGCCCACGCCCACGTCCCAGCCGGCCTGAATCACCTCATCCAGCGTCCTTCCGGTGCGCTGGCAGTAGTCGGTCAGGTCCAGGAACAACATATAGGTGCCCTGAGGCATGGCGGCAAACACGCCCTGGTAGTGGTCCCGGATATGTTCATAGGCGTACTTGCAGTTGCCCTCCAGCACCTGGAGCAGCTCGTCCGTCCACGCCTGTCCCTCGTCGGAATAGGCCCCGATGAGGGCGTGCATGGAGAGGCCGTTCATTTCATTATAGTGGGTGGCGTCGCCCCAGGCCTTCACCCGGTCCCGGAGATAATCATTGTAGATGATGTGGTAGCTGCCAATAAGGCCCGCCAGATTGAAGGTCTTGGACGGGGCGTAGACGGCCACGGTGTGCTCTCTGGCCCAGTTATTGACCATCAGGGTGGGAGTGTGCTGAGTGTAGGCAATGTCCGCCCAGATCTCATCGGAGATCACCAAGCACTGGTTGGCCTCATACACCTCCATGGCCTTTTCCAGCTCCCAACGCTCCCAGACCCGGCCTGTGGGATTGTGGGGGGAGCAGAAGATGGCCAGGTGGATATGGTATTTTTTCAGCTTACGGTCCATGTCCTCATAGTCCATGCGCCACACGCCGTTTTCATCCCGCTTGAGCGGGCTGCACACGGATTTCCGTCCCAAGCCCTCCACATCGGCGCGAAAGCCCACATAGGTGGGACTGTGGAGCAGGATCTTGTCTCCCGGAGCGGAGAGGGTCTGAACGGCGCTGGTGACACAGCCGTGGACCCCGTTCTCATAGCCGATGTAGTCCCGTTTGAGCCCGGCAAAGCCATTGCGCTTGGTCTGCCAGTTTATAATGCTCTGGTAGTATTCGTCCCGGGGCAGGAAATAGCCGTAGAGAGGGTGCTTAGTGCGCTCCATCACAGCGGCAGGCACAGCCGGACAGGTAGCAAAGTTCATGTCTGCCACCCACATGGGGATGGAATCAACCCCCTCCTTGGGGGCTGTGGGCTCGTTGCCCCAAACCTTGTGGCCGATGCCTTCCACGGCAATGGAATCCATGCCGCGGCGATCAATGATGGACGTGAAATCGTACTTCAAAATCCTCTACCTTCTCTCTTGAAAATATAAGCTCATTGCGTTTTTACGGTGGCAGGAAAATCCGACGGGAACAGAGACCATACCACCCAAAGTTCCGCCAAAGAGAGCTGGCGGAGCAACTGTATTTATGTGTGGGAGCGCGGACGATCATAGGATCGTCCGCGCTCTGCACGTTTCTTTTTACTTCAAGCCGCTCTCGATAAACCGCATCAGGATGGTGGCCACCTGAACACGGCTGGCCTGACCCTGAGGATTCAGGGCGTTGTTCCCCACACCGGAAATCAGGCCTTCCTGAACCGCCCATTTCATTGCCTGCTGGGCGTAGCTGCTGATGCTGCCGGCATCGGCATAGCTGCTCAGGTCGCTGGAGCTGTCGGGGCTGCCCGCATAGCGCCACAGCATAACAGCCAGCTGCTCCCGGGTAAGGGTCTGTTCCATATTGCTGCCATCGGAGATGCCATTTTCCATGGCCCACTGCCGTCCGGCCTCATACCAGGCCCCGCCGGTGGATGCGGTGTTGGCACCGTCATAGGCGGCCAGTACCGTGACGATCATGCCCCGCGTCATGGTGACGTCAGGGGAGAAGGTGTCTGCTCCGGTACCGGAGAACAGCTCACGGCTGGTAACAAAGTCAATATACTGGCTGCCCCAATAGCTGTTGGGGACATCGGTAAAGTTCTTGCTGTTGTCCACGATCTTCACCGTGTCGCCGTCCTTGAGGGTCACTGCCACACCGCCTTCGGTGGGCAGGCTGGTCTTGATGATCTCCTCCGTACCGTCCGCCTTGACCAGCACCGCTACGGTGCCGGTGGTAACGTCGTCCACAGGGATCTCTACCAGAACCGCGTCGTCCTGCGGCAGCTTCACGGTAACGGTGGGAGCGTTCTCCCGATCGGTGGTTACAGGCACCTGGGGCATAGGCAGCGCCACAGACTCGCCTGCTGCCTGGGCAGCCTCCACGGCGGCCTGGGACAGGGTGGCCTTGCTGACCACGCTGCCGTCCTTGTCCACCACGGTGACCGAGCCAGGCCCGTCCTTATTGTCCACGGTAGTCTTGCTGGAACCGTCGGTGTTTTCTACCACTTCGGTCTTGTTGCCGTTCTTGTCGGTGGTGGTCGTGGTCACAGTGCCGTTCTTGTCGGTCACCACCACTTCCTTGGAGCCGTCAGGCCACTTGGTGGTCTCGGTGACGGTGCCGTCCGGCTTGGTGACCGTTGTGGTGGTAGAGCCGTCCGGGTTGGTCGTGGTCTCGGTCTTGTTCCCGCTGCCGCCGGAACTGCCGCCGGAGCTTCCGCCCTGGTAGCGCCAACCGGCATAGAGGGTCAGGTTCTCCGTCACAGGTGTACTGAAGGTAAAGGGCTTGGTGCACTCCTGATCCAGATACCAACCGGTAAAGGTGTAGCTGCTGCGGGTGGGGGCGTCGGGCTGGGCAATGGTGCCGCCCTTCTCCACTTCCACAGGATCGATCTTGCTGCCGCCCTGGGTATCAAAGGTGACCGTCACCTTCTGCTCGGGCTGGCCGGGCATAGCGGCCTGCAGGGCCGCAATAGCCTCCACCACGGACTTCCAGGTGGCCATGGACTCACTGGCAGCCTTTGCCTGAGCAATAGCGGCCGTCAGCGCATCGCTGGGCTGCTCCACCGCCTGGGCCTCCGCCAGCTTGGCGGCCAGCTCCGTCACGATGGCAGCGTCGGTGTGCCCTTCGTTGGTGGTGCGCTTGGGAACGATCTTCTCGTAGGTATCGGACAGGGCCTTCAGCGCGTCGTCCACCTTACTCTGCTGGGCGGTCTCATCCTTCAGGACAGTCTCCGCCTCGCTGCGGGCCTTCAGGAAAGCCACCAGCTCGTTGCCGTCCATCACATCGTTCTGAGGAATGGCGGCACAGAAGTCATACAGCTCCTGCAGTTTGTTCTTGTCCACCAGGCTGTTCAGGGCGCTCTTAGCGTCCCGCAGGGCCTGGATCATGTCGTCCACCTGAGGCACGGTGACCTTCTCGGTCTCCTTGAGGGCCTTGGCCTCGGCAATCTTGTTCTGGAAGGCGGTCCACTGCTCGTCCTGATGGTAGTAGTCAGGCTTTACTGCCTCCATCTCGGTGATGACGGCCTGGAGCCGCTCCAGATCCTCCGCCTTGGCATAGGCCACCAGGGCGTCCTTGGCGGCCTGGAGGGCATCCTGCGCCTGCTGGATCTCCTGCTGAGAGGCGTCCGCCTTGTCCAAAACGGTCTTGGCGGCGGTCATCTTCTCGGTGAGCACAGCCCAGGTCTCGGGAGTGTAGTCGGCCTGGGTGAGGGCCTGGCACTGAGTGTACAGAGCCTGGAGGCTGTCCTTGGAGGCCTCGGAGATCTCATCCACATAGAAGTTGTCGATGGCGTACTCAGAGATGCTGCCGGACTTGGTAATGTCCACATAGTAGTCATCGTAGTTGCCGGTGGTGAAGGTGAGGGTGGCAGGTGCGTTCTCACCCCAGTTGCCCACGGCGGAGCACTGGATGGAGCCCACCACGGCATTGGTCGTATCCTGAGCCGCGGCGGCCTTGTCCGACTTCACCGCCAGGGTAAAGACCTGTCCGGCGCTGCCGGCGATGTACTCCAGCCCAATGGTATATTTGGTGTTGGGCTGCAGACGCAGAGTGTGGGGCAGGGTGCGGAAGTAGTCGCCCGCTCTGGTCTTGAGGGAGAATCTGCCGTCGATGGTATCAAAGGTATAGGGATCGTTGGTCTCCGAGAGGTGGCTGGTGTCCGACTCGGTGGAAACAAAGATTCCATAGCCCTCGGTGGTGTTTTCAAAGTCCTCATAGTAGGTGTGAGAACCGGGATCGCTGGGAGTGTGCTCCACGATGCGGACGTCGTCGAAGTGGACGTAAGAACTGTCGCCCGTGCCATTGGTTCCGGTAAGCGCCAGGGTGACGGTACCGCTCTCGGGGGCAGTAAACTCCACCCACATCCGCTGGAGGTAACGCTGATACTTGTCGGTGTGGTGGATACCGTAGACCACATTGCTCTGGGTCATGTAGTTGGTGGCCAACTGGGTATCCCCGTCGCGGACGGTGATGGAGGCCGTCTTTCCGCTGACCTCCGCCCACACGGAAGCCTGATAGGTCTTACCGGGAGTCAGACCGGAGATGGTCTGGGTGGCGGAGCCGTCCTGGGCGCCGTTCATCACCAGATAGGTATTCTCATGGTCGTTGTCCCAGAACTGGGCGTTCTCCACCGTCCAGCCGTAGCCGGGAGTAAAGCTGTCAAAGCCGGGGTCCTTCACCAGGCCGCCCTGGCCCCAGTCATAGCTGGTCAGGCTGCCGGTGACATCCACATTGGCATCCCCCTTGTAGATGACATAGGGGGTCTTGGCGGTGGCATGGATGGTGACCTTGCCGTTCTGCACTGTCACAGTCTGCATATTGGTGCGGCCCTGGTCGGAGAGCTGGAACACCTTGACAGTGGCCTGGCCCGCAAAGGTGCTGGGCAGGGTCCAGGTGGTATCTCCAGTCTGGTCATTCCAGTGGTAGATCTTTTCCTCCCCATCTACGGTGAAGGGGATGAAGATCTTGTTGCCGCGGGCCACCTCATTGCCGTCCAGGGTAATGACGTTGGTGCCGTTTTCCATCTTGGTGACCACGTTGAGCTCCTCGCCCAGCACCACCTTGTCGGTGCTCTCCCACTGCATGATGGGATACTGCACCAGGAAGCGGTTGGGCAGGACACTGGTGTAGAAGTGCTCCAGAGAACCATTATAGTCGGAGGCATTCTGCCAGCCGTTGATACCGGAGACCCGGTTGGTGCCCCGGAACAGGCTGCTGGAACCGAAGATGTCCTGATACTGGTTGTTGACGAACCGGATCAGGTTGCCTGCCTGACTGTCCTGGGTGACGTGGCCGCCCACATGGTGGGCCCAGACGCTGTGCTGGTCCACGGCGCTGGGGTACTCGGTGGCCATAGCCATGCCCATGGAGTTGATCTTGTTGACCAGAGTATACATGGGCCAGCGGGTCTTGTGGTACACGTCCACATAGATGAGGTCCAGCATGTTGTTGGTATCCTTGTTAAGCTGGTCCAGACGGCCTGCCATGCCCTGGGCGGACTTGTCCAGGGAGTCGTTGTCGTGATGGATCAAGCGGGCCACATCGTACCAGGGCCAGCCGCCCAGAGAGGTGGCCAGACGGCCATAGGTGGCGCTCTCCGGATAGGTCTCGGTCTCGTTGATGTGAATACCGATGTTGGTGTTGTAGTCCTCGGATGCGGACAGCAGGGTCTTGAAATCGGTCAGGCCGCCGGCTGCCTCATTGTAATTGGCAAAGTCGTTGTTGTTGGAGTCGTGTCCCTGGCCGTTGTAGCCCTTGATGATAACGGTCTGGGGGAAGTTATCCAGGCCCAGAGACATCTTCTTGATGTTGTCCAGGATGCGCAGGAAGGGATACTGGGCGGCGCTGCCCACGTCCATGGCGATGGTGTTGTAGCTGCCCATCACCGTCTCGTAGCCGTAGGCATCGGCCTTCTGACCGTCCTTCTGGCAGTCATCCCGGCGGGCGATGGCGCCGTCCTGGTAGTCTACCTTGCCGTCCTGGTTGCGATCGCCGGTAACAGCTACCTTGACCCAGGGCTCAGAGAACATGATCTCGTCGTCCAGGCCGCGGTAGGGGAAGCCGGTGCTCCACAGGCCGGTGGTGGTGTGGTCGCCATTGCGCATGGTCTGGTAGGAGATGCCGCGGTGGCCGTTGTAGCTCTCGTTGTTGACGCTGGCCGCCAGTTCGTTGTTGCTGATGACCACGATGGAGGCCGACTCGTACATATCGCTGGCGGGCTGGGTGGTCAGATCCTGACGCACCTCGCTGGTGCTGTAATTGGCCGCCCGCAGCTCGGCTCCGGCCTGCGCGCTGGATACGGACACCAGGCTGTGGACCGGGAAGTTGATGTTATAAAGGTGATAGGCATTGTCGTTGATGTTCTTCAGCTTCATCTGAAGCACATTGTCTGTGACAGTAAACACCACATCAAAGGTGACGGTCTGGTTCTCAGACACATTCACAGTCATGTGGTAGGTAGCGGTGCTGTCGGTAAACTCGGAGGTAACCTGGGGCTTGTACTCCTTGTTGTTCAGCTCCACCACATAGTAGGGGATCTCCTGGCCGTTGAGGGTCTTGCCATCCAGGGTGTACTTGATGACCCGGGGGAAGCTGCTGTCCATGGTAACAGACATGCTGCCGGAGGAAATAGTCTTTTCCTCCCCGGTGGTCTTCTCCGCCACAGGCATATCCACGGAGGTGACCTTGAAGCTGAGCAGCTCCATGGTGGCGCCCTTCACCAGGATGCCGGCCAGGCCGTTGCCGCCATTGAAGCAGTCCACAGGTCCGGACCACATCTCATAGTTGTCCACCCATACCACAGCGGTCTTTTCCAGGAAGCGGACCCGAACCGTGTAGGGCACGGTGCGGCTGCCGAACATCTGGTTGCCGTCCTCATAGTTGGGCAGGCCCATGCTGCCGGAGTTGGAGGTAGCGGACCAGGAAATTCCGGAGCTGGAATCGGGACCCATGGCCACATAGCTGCCCTCGTTATACCGGGCCAGGGCCGCAAAGCTGCCCGAGTCGGTGGTCAGGTTGAAGGTGAACTCCACGTCGCAGTTCTTCAGCTGAGGGGCGCTCTGGTCCACCAGGAAGGCATTCTGCGCGTTGGAGATGATGAGGGCCTTCTTCTCCCCGTCGTAGCGCAGGTTGGCGCTGCCGGAGAGGACCGCCATGGGGTTTTCACCCTGGGTGGGGTCGGTGGAGAAGTCCCGGACGTAGTTGATCTGATTCTCCTGAGGCTTGGCCTGGATCAGAACATGGAAGGAAGCCTCAAAGCCATCCTCAAACACAAAGGTAAAGGTGGTACCGCCGGCTTCCTTCATCTCCTCGGTGATGAGGGAGCCCTTCAGGGTGACGGCATTGCCGGACACGGTGTAGTCGGTGTCCTTGGCCAGTTCCTGTTCACCCAGCTTGATGGCGGTCAGGGGGTTCTGCTCTACGGTCTCGCCCAGACGGACGGTCATTGCGGTAGTACCCGCCTCAGCATAGCTCAAAGAGTATTCCTCGGGGCTGAGCTCCACGGCCACCCGCTGGCCCACCACAATGTTGTCCAGCTTGGCCTTGCCCTGGTTGTCGCCAGAGTCATAGCCCCAGACGACCGCACCTACCTTGCCGGAACCAGTGCCGGCTAGACCGGGAATATCCTGAGAGAAGACCCGGCTGCCGTTAATGGTAACGGTGATCTTGGTGCCGGCAAAGTCCACCCGCAGGTTCTTGGTCTCGTTCTTGTTCCAGGCGCCGCCTTCAAAGGATGCCACCTGGTTGCCGCTCTTGGTAATCTGCCAGGTGCCCACATCGTAGACGACACTGACATAATCGCCGTTATCCTGAATACGGAATGCAAGACCCAGACGGCCGCCGGACAAGTTGGTCACGTCAGCCTGGAGGAAACCATTCTCCACCTTGGGGGAACGGCCCACCATAAAGAGGGCCTTGGTCGTTGTTCCGTCTACCTTAGACACGGTGGCGTAGCCGTTGGCACCCTCGCCATCCTGGAAGGTGACGGTGCCGTCACCCGACTTAAGGGCCAGTTCGCCCCGCTTGGAGGCGTCGGTGAAGGTGACCAGGTAGTTGCCGTCAGCGTCCTTCTCGTCCACGGACTCTACCGGCTCCTCCGGCTCGGGCAGCTCAGAGGCGGTCATAGTCCCCATCTCTACCTTGCTGACCTTGATATGGCCCCGGTTGCTGTCGTCGCCGTCGCCCCACATCCGGAAGCCCATATAGCCGGCCTCCTGGCTGATATCGGGATCGTTGATGGTGCCGTGGGCCACCTGGATGCCGTTCACCAGCACTTTTACATCCGCGCCGCTGAAGACCAGCCGCAGGGTAAAGGTCTTGCCCGCCTCCACGGCATAAGAAGCATCGGCGGTCAGGCTGCCCCACTTGTTGCCGCCGTTGCCGCACCAGCCCCAGGAACTAGCGTCATAGCTAATGCCGGTATAATGATCGCTGTCGGTATACCGGTAGAGCAGGGCAAACCAGGAATTGGTCACCGGAGTGATGGTGGCTTCCACATAGCCATCGGCCAGTTGCAAGGACTGCTCATCAAAATAGGCGGTGTTGCCGATGTTGCCCTTGCCCCACAGTTCCATTTGGCCGTCATCAGTGAAGGTCATGGTGCCGGTACCGCTGGCCACCTGCCAGCCCCCGTGGGACTCCTCGGTAAAGCTTTCCACCTTATAAGTCTCACCGGCCTCAGCCTGAGTCACGCGGATCTCAGCGGCGGAGGCAAATTTGGCGCCGCCTTCGTCACAGGCTTCCACAGCCACCAGCTTCACATAGCGGATGGTATAGGGGGTAAAGGCAGCGCTTTTCCACGCGTGGTCGGCCGCCCAATCGCCGGAGGCGATCTTTACAAACTGATCGCCATCCGTACTGGCCCAAATCTCATATTATGTGATGGTACCATTGAGCTGATCTCCCTGCCGAGGCAGGTAGCGCAGACCGTCCACCGGATACTCTTTTCCAAGATCCAGAGTAATCCAGTGTGTGCTCCGGTCGGAGCCGTACCAGTTGGTGTGCCAGAGCGTGCCTTCATTCCCGTCCAGAATATTCTGAGGGATATCGCTTCCATAGGAATCTCCGGCGGTTACTGTAATGCCTTCCACCGGGATATCTTTGCTCTCGTCTCCCATGTCAGCCAGCAGGACGGGACTGCTGTCCGAGGTGTTGGACTCTCCGCTGCCCGTCGCCATGACCGGCGTTCCCAGCAGCAGACTCACACAAAGAATCCACGCCAGCATGCGTGTCATGTTTTTCTTCATCAACTTTTCATCTCCTTCATCACGTCGATTTTCCATCTCTCTCATTTAGATCTTCAGATGTGTATTCCTCCTCTCTCTGCAATTTGATACAACATAAATATGTTGAATCCATTTTACTTGATTTTGCGAAATACATCAATAGACCGCGCTTTTTATGCAAATCTTTGCGCCATTTGTACAACATTTGCAGCTAATGAATTTACAGTAACGGAAATATATTGGTGTATTTTTATGGTCGGCCTGGCTGGGACCATATCTGCATGTGAATAGGGGAGGGATACACCTTTCATGTACAGAGATCACGCGGCCTCTCTTCCGCTTCCCCAAGTCCCTTTCTTCTCCAGATCGTCGGTGACACAAGCGAATCATTAGAGCCCATACAGCAGTCCTTGATTATCCCCTCCATACTCAAAACCATTTCTTTCCGCCACAGGCCATCCTCATCGTTACGTTTACTCTCTGCACAGGCAGCCGACACCACGGTGTTAAGGGTCAGCACTGCGGCGAGGAAACAGGCCAAGAATTTTCTCATGATCTTCATCCTTTCGTATGCTGCCGCTCGGCAATCAGCTGATCTCAAGGTACACTTACTTTGCCCACATAGTATCGATAGGGATATCCTGTTTCCCACAACATCACCCCCAATATTCCTTTTACTCTATTACGAATGAAAGCCTCAATTGGGGACACTTCTTGCAGAAAAATTTTTCTCAGAATGCTGTCATTGCTTTTTAGGCATAAAAAGGACCGCCATCTATTCCAAGACGGTGGCCTTTTCCTCTTTTCATTTTTCTCGAACCCATCTGCTTTGCCTGTGTTTGACCCCAAAACAGCTCTTTTTTATAATAGGGCAAGATTATCGTTTTTTCTCCGCACAATTTGACCTGGTCAGCCGTTATATCAAATGAAAGGGGGTGGGCGGTTCCCATGGATTTGGAAGAACTTTACGATAAGCTATACCGCTATTGCTATATGAAGACCCGCCACCCCCAGACGGCGGAGGATCTGACCCAGGAGGCCTTTCTTCGCTTTCTGCGCACCCGAGATGTCAGTGAGATCAAAAAACAGACGGCCTACCTCTACACCATCGCCCGCAATCTGTGCATCGATTTTTACCGCGCCAAGCAGGCCTTGCCGCTGGAACAGGCGGAGGACTGCGCCGCAGAGGATAAGGACGATCTGCACACCGTCCGCATTGCCCTGGAGCAGGCCCTGGAGCAACTGCCGGAGGAGGATCAGGACCTGATCTTTCTCCGGTACACCAACGAGGTCTCCGCAGCTCAGGTGGGAAAGATCCTTGGCATGTCCCGCTTTGCCGTCTACCGCCGGGAAAAACAGATTTTACGAAACCTGCAGCGTCAATTTGATTGGAGGGATTTTTATGGGTAACCGGAAGTGGAAGGAGGCGTTTTCCATCCTGTATGAGCCCCCCGCTTCCCAAAAGAAGGGTGCCTTTCTGGAGCGGCTGGAGCCTCCGGGGCTGTCCACCGGGGAATTTCTGTTTTCCCAGCTCTTCTATCTTCGCCCCTGGAGCTGGCTGCTGGCGGTGGCCATCTTTGCCGCCGCCCTGTTCCTCATGAAAAACCGGCTGCCCGAGCAGATCCGGCTGGTGTCCGTCTTGCTTCCCTTTGCCGCCCTGTCCACGGTGACGGAGCTTCACCGTTCCGCCCGCTGCCGGATGGAAGAACTGGAGATGGCCTCCCGCTTCTCCCTGAAAACCCTGTTGCTGGCCCGGCTGACCTTGCTGGGGCTGGGAAATCTGCTGCTGCTGTGCGCCCTGTTTCCCCTGATGACGGGGTGGGGGCAGCTGTCCCTGGCGGAAACCGGATTCTACCTTTTATGCCCCTACTGCCTTACCTCTCTGCTCTGTCTGATGGTCACCCGCCGGTTCCGGGGGAGTGAGTCGGTATATCTGTGCGCGGGGACTGCGGCGGCGGTGAGCGTGCTGTGCTCCATGTGGCAGGAAAAGCCCCCGGTTCTCTTCCAGGGGGCGGGCTATGCCTGGGTTACTCTGCTCTTGTTGGCTTTGATGATTTGGGAATATAGACGATATCTGTTTTGCGGGGAGGAATTGGTATGGAACTGAACATTGACCGGGTCACCAAGCAGTACGGCCCGAAGATCGCCGTGGACCGCATCAGCCTGACCTTAAAGCCGGGGGTCACCGGCCTACTGGGTGCCAACGGTGCGGGCAAGACCACCCTGATGCGGATGCTGTGCGGCATTCTGCGCCCCACCAGTGGGTCCATCTCCCTGGACGGCCTGGACGTGTCCACGGAAGGCTACCGGGCCGTGCTGGGCTACCTGCCCCAGGATTTCGGCTACTATCCCAGCTTCTCCGCCCTGGATTTTCTCCTCTACCTGGGCGCCCTGAAGGGGATGGAGCGCAAGCAGGCCAAGGAGCGCAGCCTGGAGCTGCTGGAGGTGGTGGGTCTGAGCGAGGTGGCCCGCAAGAAGATCCGAACCTACTCCGGCGGCATGAAGCAGCGTCTGGGCATCGCCCAGGCCCTGCTCAACCGGCCCAAGCTTCTCATCCTGGACGAGCCCACCGCCGGGCTGGACCCCAAGGAGCGGGTCCGCTTCCGCACCCTCATTGAGGAGCAGGGGAAGGAGAGCATCGTGCTTCTCTCCACCCACATTGTCTCCGACGTGGAACACATCGCGGGCCGCATCCTGATGGTGAAGGACGGCCAGCTCATTTACGACGGCAGCGCGGCCGACACGCCCCAGGACCTGGAGGGATTTTATCTCCAGCAGTTTGAAGGGGGAGGGATGTAAGGATGTTTGGCTCCCTCTATCACTACGAGCTGAAGAAAATCTTCCTGCGGCCCTATGTGCCCGTTCTCCTTGTACTGATCCTTGCGGTGACCCTCTTTCTCAACCTGAGCTCCCTCTGGGGGCCGGACGATGTGATCTACGTAGAAAATGGGGAGCTGGTCTTTGACACGGTGAGCCGCTATGAGGCCATCCAGTTGGAGCGCCGCTTTTCTCAGGAGGATACGGGAACGCTGCTGGACAACCAGGCGTCTGACTCCGTCCGGGACATGAACCGCTACTACCAGAAGGTTGCAGACCCAAACGACCCGCCCACCTTCATTATGCTCAACCACTTTCTTGTGACCGACAGCCAGATGGAGATGGGCATCAATCCCATCTATGAGGGGCAGGACAATCTGGCTGACTTTGCCTATGAGACCATGGGGGGCTGGCAGGAAGAGGAATACCGGGCTCAGTCTCTCACCCAGGCGGAGATCCAGTACTGGAACCAGGAGCGCAGCGGGCTGGAGATCCCCTTCACCCTGGCCTATGCCAAAGGGTACAGCGGCATCCTGTCCCTGGCCTACTGGCTCAACCTGATGACGGTGGCCTTTGTCTTTCTCAGCCTGTGCGGCAGCTTCTCCGACGACCACGTGTACAAGACCTGGCCTATGCTCACCAGCGCCCGGTACGGACGGCGGCCCCTGACTCTGGCCCGGCTGGCAGCAGGGGCAAGTGTGGCCTGCGGCACGATCCTGCTGCTGTTTGTCCTCACCGCTGCCATCCAGCTCTTTGTCCACGGGACGGACGGGTTTCACACTCCCATCCAGATCCTGTCGCTGACCGATCTGCGGCCGGGGCACGGGGACACCGGCCTGTGCGACAGCAGCCGCGTGATGGAGGCGGGACAGGCGGTGCTGGTCACCGTGGGCATGAGCCTGCTGGTCAATCTGTGCTGCGCCGCTCTGGCTCTGTTCCTGTCCAAGCTGTTTCGCCGGGCGGTGCCCGCCCTGGCCCTTCCTTTGGGCCTGCTGCTGGTTTCCCTGCTGTTTGAGCCCTTCTTTTCCTTTTACGCCTACAACCGGCTTCTGGCTCAGATCTGGAGCTATCTGCCCATCCAGCGTCTGTCCAAAAACTTCCTTCTGGACCAGCGCCTGGTCTGGCTGGGAGACACCCCCTTGGACTGCATCCCGGTGAGCTTCCTGCTCTACGGGGTGCTGACCCTTCTGTTTTTGGCGGCCTGCCTGTGGCTCTGCCGGCGCCACGCAGTGGAGAAGGAATGAGGTGGCAGGATGAAGGGATTTGGAACCCTCTATGTCTTTGAGCTGAAAAAGGTCCTGGGGCAGCGGCTCTTTCTGGTTTCCGTGCTGCTGGGGGCAGCGCTGCTATTCGGTTGGAGCCTGCTGACCTTCTATGGCACCGGCTACTACTACCGCTACGATGCCCAGACCAACTCCGTGGAGCAGTTCTCCCGGCCCTACTGTGAGGTGGAGGCCCTGCGCCGGGACTCCATGCGCGCCCTGGCCGGCCAGGAACTGGACGAGCCGCTGATGGAGGGGCTGATTGGACAATACAGCCAGGACAAAACCGGGACGCGGATGTGGAATCTCAATACCTACTCCCCCTTTCTCTATCTCAATATCATGGAGGACCGCACCGACATCACTGCGGAGGGGTTTTATGTCACCTATCTGCGCACCTTTAATCCCGTCCTCATTCCCCTGACCGCCCAGGAGAAGATCTACTGGCAGGAGATGGCCAGCACTCTGGCCCCCCTGACTCTGGACTACGCCGGGGGATGGCAGGCCATGGCGCAAAACTGCGGCCTGCTGTGCCAGGTGACGGTGCTGCTGACGGCGGTGTGCCTGTGCCGCCTCTTCTCTCAGGAGCACCGGGCCCGGACCGACCAGCTGGTGCTGTCCAGCGTCCGAGGCAAGACGGTCGCCTTCTGGGCCCGGTGGGCTGTGGGGGCCAGCTTTGGGGCAGGGCTGTCCCTGGTATTTTCCGGGCTGTATGTGCTGCTGAACTGTGTGCTCTATGGGCCGGACGGTTTTTCTACCGCCCTCCAGCTCTGGTCAAAGGGCACGTCCTTCCCTCTGCACCTGTCCATGGGCGGGTTTGTCCTGCTCCTTCTGGCCCTGCTGGTCCTGGCCTGCATTCTGACCGCGTCTCTGGTCATGTTCCTCTCCGAACTTCTGCGAAATGCGGTTCCTGCCCTGGCGGTGCCCTTTCTTCTCTCCGGACTCTGCCTGCTGGACCTGTTTTACGGGTGGGGCCGTGTAGCCGAGCAGATTTCCAGCTACCTGCCCTTCTTCCGCATCAGCCTGGCCACCTTACAGGACTTCTACCTGGTCACCCTGGGCCCGCTCCAGTTTAACGCCCTCCAGTTCAGCTTTCCGCTGTACGCTCTGCTGACCCTTTTGTGCGGAGGACTGTGCTGGTGTTCCTATCGCCGCTATCAGGTCACGGGGCGGTAGTTACCGCAAATTGACTTGTTCTTCGGTGCAGAAATCAACTGTTCGCTGCCGGTTTGTGGGTATATGTAAAACTCCCGTCTGATTTCTGCCGGAAATCAGACGGGAGTTTTTTGTTCATTAGGCGAATGGCAAAGGATAACACTTAAAGATTTTTCCTGTGCATTTCAAGCGCCGCCGCAGAGGGCAAGGCTGCCAACAGCCATTTCCCGGCATCAAAGGAACAGCTCACATTCCTTCCGCTCAGAGCAAACCTTCTTCAGCATCAGGCTGGCCGCAGAGAGCATGACAGGATTGGCCTTGCGGGCACCATGGGGACATACTGCGATACAGCGCATACAGGAGATACACGCTTTTTCATCCACCTTTTTGGGATTTTCTTTGTCGATGGCCTGTACGGGACACGCTGCTGCACAGGCACCGCAGTTGGTACACTCTTTTGTCGCTTTGGGTACCATACTGACTCCGCCGGCTTTTTTGTAAGGACGATTGCCGGGGATCGCAGGTTCTGAAGTATCTGCCTCGGAGAGCTTATGCTGAATCTGCTTAGCAAAATCGGAAAGCTGTGCTATGTCCTGTGCATCAGGGCGACCGGCGGCAAACTGACGGGCGATAGAATGCTCCGCAATGGCGGCAATGGCTGCAATCACCTGAAAATCAGCCTGCTTTGCGGCATCTTCCAGTTCTACCAGCGTATCCTCATAGGCACGGTTGCCATAGACACAAACCAGGATGGCCCGGGCACCATTGCCATGCACTACACCCAGCCGCTCTGCCGCCACAGCAGGCACACGGCCACCGTAGGACGGCACGGAAATGACCGCTGCATCCTCTTTTGTCAGCGAAACGGTATTCAAATCCTGTTTGCTGTCTGTCAGATCAACGGTGGTTACGTCTCCCTCCAGTGCGCCGGTTAAACAGTCCGCCACCTTTTTCGTTCCTCCCGTAGGGCTGAACACGATGTTATAAAGTTTCATCTGAACATCCTCCTTTTACTCGGCAATACGCCAGGAAATTATGTATGTATGTTCTCAGGAAGCTTTGCATCTTCCTGGAACAGCAAAGGCTTGCACTCATAAGTGCGGACACTGTGCCGCTTTTGATATGAATATTTTGAACGCAGCTTTTGATGTGGACCGCTTCTATGGAAAACCTCTTTCTGGAAGTAATTTGTTTTATACAACCTCTCTTGCTTTTTCTTGTAGGAACCGATAAAATATAAGATGTAATAAATTAAATTACATCCTTTTGTTAGTTTAGCACCCGATAGATGTAAAGTCAATAATTACATCAAATTATAACGTGTCTGTTCTTGAAAGGATATTGAGTATCTATGCAGATCAGTATGAAATGTTCCGTTGCGGTTCACTGCCTGATTTTTATCCATGAAGCGAAAGGAATTGCGAAAGTAACCAGTAATCTTCTGGCCGAAAGCACAGGAAGCAATCCTGTCGTGATCCGCAACATTCTCAGCGCTTTGAAAAAGGCAGGGCTTATTACGGTGCCTCGCGGAACCGGCGGCGCGGAGCTTTGCGCCGACCCGTCCCAGATTACCTTGTACCAAATTTATTCTGCACTGGAGCCGAATGGCGTGACCTCCATCATTGGAATTCACCCCTGCGATGGCCGCCCTTGTCCGGTCGCACAAAATATCCGCAATGTGCTGAAAACTCCTTATCATAAGATTGAGGACGCAGTCAAAAAAGCGATGGAAGAAGTTACGCTGCAATCCATGATTGATGATTTTCACAGCATGGCTCAGCAAAGTTCTGCTGACGAAAGGAACTTACAATAAAAAACAGCCACGGCAAACACCATGGCTGTTTCATCATTGAATGAGATCTATATTATTTTGTGAGAAGAAAATAATATTGGGCACTTAACAGACGTTGGATAATCTCTGTTGTTCCGTCCCAAAAATCAAATAAAATCTCACCTTATTTGCCGTCGTTGTCCACCTGATATAGGTAGGCAGCGGCGGTAATTTTCTTTTTCTGCTTGGCCTGAGATCTGCGTTCCAACCAGATCATGTGAAGCACCACTCTCACTAGCCCGAGTGCTGTATATTTTATCAGCAGGCCTTGAAAATATTTCAAATCACGTAGAAACTCCCCTCTGGGCATCCTCCAGAGGGGAGTTTCGGCTGTAGACTTCTTCAGTTGCAGCCAAGGATAGAACAGAAAAGGAATGTAGGAAGTTGTGACTTTTAAAGGCAGAAAATCTCACAGCATAGACTTGCAGGCATCCACAATGGCCTCTACGGTGATCCCGTTCTTGGCCAGCAGACGCTGATAGGGGGCGGACTCACCGAAGCAGTCGGGAATACCAATGCGCTTGACCTTGCCGCAGCCCAGCTCGGCAGCCACTTCACACACGGCGCTGCCCAGGCCGTTGATCACATTGTGATCCTCCACGGTGACCACACCTTTGCACTCCTTCAGCGCCTTGGTCACCGCCTCAGTATCCAAGGGCTTGATGGTATGCATATCCAGCACGGTGGCCTGGATCCCCTCCTCGGCCAGCTTGTCGCAGGCCTGCAGGGCCAGGGACATGATCTCGCCCGTAGCAATAATGGCCACGTCCTTACCGCTGCGCAGCTCCTTTGCCTTGCCGATGACAAACTCCTCGTCCTCATCGTAGATATCGGGCACCGCGTCACGGGTAAAGCGGAGGTAGACGGGACCGTAGTGCTTTGCGGCCTCCCGCACCAGCTTCTTGGTGGAAGTATAGTCGCAGCCCATGATGACGGTCATGTTAGGGATGGTGCGGAGAATGCCCATATCCTCAATGCCCTGGTGGCTGGCTCCGTCGTTGGCGGGGGTGAAGCCGCCGTGGGAGCAGGCGATTTTCACGTTCAGCTTGGGATAGCACACCTCCTGGCGGATCTGCTCCACCATACGCATGCTGCCGAACACGGCATAAGTCGTCACAAAGGGGATCTTACCGCAGGTGGCCAGACCGGCGGCTACGCCGGCGGCATTCTGCTCGGCAATGCCCACATTCACCTGCTGCCCGGGCAGTTCCTTGGCAAAGGGAATGGTCTTACAGGACTTACCGATGTCGCAGTCCACCACATAGATATCCTTATTCTCCTTGCCCAGAGCCAGGATCTCCTCTCCGTAGGCGTCCCGGGTGGGATGGCTGGTATTCTTTACCTGCACCATTTAAAATCCCTCCTCAATATCCTTCATGGCCTGTGCATACTGTTCATCGTTGGGGGCCATACCGTGCCACTGGACCACGTTCTCCATGAAGGAGACGCCCTTGCCCTTGACGGTGTGGGCCACAATGCACTTGGGCTTGCCGGACTGGTCGGCCCGGACCGCCTCCAGGGCGTCCAGGATCTCGTTCATGTTGTGGCCGTCGATCTCCCAGGTCTGGCAGCCGAAGGCGGTGAACTTGGCCACCAGGTCACCGTTGGGCATGACCTCGGCACAGGTGCCGTCGTTCTGCAGGCGGTTGCGGTCCAGGAAGATAACCAGGTTGTCCAGGTTATACTTGGCGGCAGTCTCCACAGCCTCCCAGATCTGGCCCTCGTCGCTCTCGCCGTCACCCACCATGCTGAACACACGGTAACTCTTTCCGTCCCGCTTGGCAGCCAACGCCATGCCAACCGCCACGCTCAGGCCCTGGCCCAGAGAGCCGGTGGAAATATCCACGCCGGGGCAGCGCTTCATATCGGGGTGGCCCTGGAGGATGGAGCCCTCCTTGCGCAGGGTGGCCAGCACCTCCTTGGGGAAGTAGCCCTTCAGGGCCAGGCAGGTGTACAGCACCGGGCACACATGGCCCTTGGAGAGAACAAAGCGGTCACGGTCCTCCCACTTGGGGTTCTGGGGGTCGATGTTCAGCTCGTCAAAATACAGGGCGGTCATCATGTCCGCCGCCGACAGAGATCCGCCGGGATGGCCGGACTGGGCGGCGTGGATCATGGTCAGAATTTCTTTGCGTACTTCCTTGGCCTGGGCCTCCAGGCGAAGGACTTTCTCCTGATCTGCCATTTGTGATTCCTCCTCACTTGCAGTTCATCAGTTCTTTGATCTTATCAAAGCCGGATGCACCGATCTTAAACAGGGGCACATCCACAGGCTCATGCTTGAGCAGGCTCATGGAAATCTGAGCAAAGGCGATGCAGTCCACTTCCTTGGACAGCTTATACAGGGCCTCGCACACCATCTCGTCGTGCTTATCCCGGTCGCCGGCGCACAGCACGTCAAAGGCGCCGTCCACCACCACGGGAACAATCTCAATCTCCTTGCCCATCTCGGCAGCTTTTTCTTCGATTTCCCAGGAAATGGCCCCGGGGCTGGTGGGGATGGTGCCCATCACGCCGATGCGCTTGCCGCTCTTGGCGGCCATCTCGGCCACGGGCTCCTCGATGTTGATCATGGGGATGTTCAGCAGGGGACGGATCATCTTGGTGGCGTGGTTCACCGAGGTGCAGGTGCAGATGACGCCGTCGGCGCCGGAGGCCTCGGCGGCCTTGGCGTAGTTGAGCATCCGGGACGCAATGGTGGGGGTCATGCCGCTGTACTTGCGGGTATCCACCAGCAGGCTGTCGTCCATGATGTTGTACACTTCAATGTCCGGGTTGGCCTCGGCAAAGGGCTTGCCGAAGGGATTGAAGATGATGTCCATGAAGTTGTTGACGGTGTTAATGGTGTAAAGAAGCTTACCCATTTCTTATTCCTCCTCGTTGGAAGCGGCAGCCACCGTCTCAGCCTTGGGCTCAGCCTGGGCAGCGGGCTTCTTCTTGATGATCATACGGATGATAATGAATACGATGATAGCCAGGAACAGCAGGGAGATGGGCCGGGTGACGAAGATGGACAGGCTGCCGTCGCTGACGATGAGGGAGCGGCGGAAGTTCTCGTCGATCATGTTGCCCAGGATAATGCCCAGGACGATGGGGGCGGGGGAGTACTGCATCTTGTCCAGAATATAGCCCACCACACCGAACACCAGGCAAACCACGATGTCAAAGGCGCGGTTGTTGATGGCGTACGCACCCACAATGGACAGGGCGGCCACGATGGGCATGAGGTAGATCTTGGGGACCTTCAGGATCTTGGTCATGGGCTTAGCCAGAATGATACCGGCGATCCACAGGGCCACCACACCCAGGAACAGCAGGGCGGCGACGTAATAGATAAAGGTGGGGTTGTCCCGCATGATCATGGGGCCGGGACGAATGTTGTGGATCATAAGGGCACCCAGCAGCACGGCGGCCGGGGGAGATCCGGGAACAGCCAGGGTCAGCATGGGAATCATGGCGCCGCCGATGGCCGCGTTATTGCCCACCTCAGGCGCGATGGCGCCTTCATAGGAGCCCTTGCCGAACTTTTCAGGTTCTTTACTGGTCTTCTTGGCGGCACCGTAGGCCACCCAGGCGGCCACGTCCTCGCCTACGCCGGGCAGAGCGCCGATGCCAAGGCCAATGAGAGCAGACTGGATAACCAGGCGGAGCTTGCTGTAGACCAGACGCATGACGGAGATCTTTTCCTTGTTCTTGTCCTTGAGCTCGTTGACGGTCATATCCTCGTCATCGTGCTTGGCAAAGGCCTTGATGACCTCAGGGATGGCGTAGAAGCCGATCATGGCAGGCACCATCTCGATGCCGCCCATGAGTGCGTTGTTGCCGAAGTCAAACCGGGAGGCGCCCTGGAGGGTATCCATACCGATCTGGGCCACCAGCAGGCCGATCAGGCCGCCGATCCAGCCCTTCAGGGGGATGTCGCTGGTGACGATGGAGCCGCAGATCAGCACACCGAACAGAGCCAGCATGAAGTACTCAGGGCTGGTGAACTTCAGGGCAATGCTGGTCAGGGGAGGGGCAATGAGGGCCAGGGCCAGGATGCCGATGAAGGTACCAATGATAGAGGCCAGGCGGGTCACCTTAATGGCGGTCTCCGCCTTACCCTGCAGGGCCAGGGGGTGACCTTCCAGGGCGGTGGCCGCGGCGGAGGCGGTGCCGGGAATGTTCAGCAGGATGGCCGACATGGAGCCGCCGTAGATGGCGCCCACGTACACGCCCAGCAGAATGGCAAAGGTGTAATCCAGGGGGAACTTATAGGTCAGGCCGGTGAGCAGGGCAATGCCCATGGTGGCCGACAGACCGGGCAGGGCGCCGATGATAACACCCAGCAGAGTGGACATCAGCAGGATGAGGAGCACCATGGGGTCCATCAGCTCCACAAACTGCTGCGCCAGCATAACTAAACCGTTCATCTGTCTCCTCCTTTCTTAGGGCAGGGGAATCAGGGCCAGCATACCGAAGCCATACGCGATGGCGCCGGCAGCCAGAGCAGATGCCACAAAATACTTCAGGATAGGAACCAGCTTCTTCTCGCCGAAGACCACCATCATAATAAAAAGCATCAGGAAGGTGGCGATCATGAAGGGAAAGGCCTGGAAACGGGGGAAGAAGTCCAGATACTCCCGGCACAGGGGCATAAATGCGAAGATATATGCACACAGGATCACAGTGACAATGACTGCTACCCGAAGTTCTTCGTTCTTTAAAAGTGCGCGGATGTTATCCAGCTTGATAAAGTCAAACCGGGCGCCCTCTCTGCGGGCAAAGTGGAACAGGCACAGGGCACAAATCAGAATAAACGCTGCAATAATAAAGGGAACCAAGCCAACAGACTGATACCAGGTCTCGATACTCGTTTTAATGTCGTCGCCTTTGACATCCGCGAAGTCACGTCCGAAGGGGTTAAACAGCAGTTTCACGCTTTCGATCATGGCTGCGATGGAGATAATCATCAGGATGACGCTAAATACCAAATCTGCCCGCCGTAAGGTTGATTTTTTCATCTTAAATCTCCTTTACTGGTGGAAAGCACCCCTTAGGGGGGTGCTTCCCGTTGGCTGATCGATCGTTACACACCGGGCTGGGGGATACCAAAGTCCTCCGGGCTGTAGGTGGTCTGACCCATGTCATACAGCACCCAGCACAGCTTGCTCTCCAGCTCAGCGGCAAAGGCGGAGGCCTCGTCGCCGGTCAGATCGTAGATCTCACAGACCTGCTCCTCAGCAAACTGCTGGATCTTGTCGCTCTTCATGGCCTCGTGGAACACTTCCTCCAGATACTCCACAACGGCGGCGTCAGTGTCGGCGGGCACCATGAAGCCCAGGAACTGGTTCAGGGGCAAATAAGCCTCCAGCTCAGGAACCACCTTGGTCACAGCTTCCAGATTACCGTACTCAGGGAACTCCCAGTCCTCCTTGTCCATCACGCACAGGGGGATCAGATCACCGGAACGAACATACTCCACAACCTCGCCGGCGGAGGCGACCACGCAGTCGGCCTCGTTGGACACGCAGCCCTTGATGGCAGTGCTGGAGCCGTCATAGGCCACCCACTTGAAGGGGACGTTGCCGTAGGAGTCAAACAGCTTGGCCAGGGCGAACCACAGGCCGCCGGTGGTTCCGGCAATGGACACGGACTCAGGCTCAGCCTTCAGGGCAGCCACCACGTCCTCCAGGGTCTTCAGGTCGGAATTCTTGTTGATGCACAGTACACCGGGAGAGCCGGCAGCAATGAAGAACTTCCAGTCCTTGCTGGTCAGCTCGGAGTTGGTCATAACAGGGATGGTGAGGGGGGTCTCAGAGGTGCCGCACAGGGTGTAGCCGTCGTGAGCGGCATCCCACACGTACTGTACGCCGATGGAGCCGGCGGAACCGCCGGTCATGTTGGAGGATACAATGGTCTGGCCCATGATAGAGCCCATGGAGTCCATCAGCGCACGGTTCCACACGTCCGTGCCGCCGCCGGCGCCGAAGGGGATGATGTTGTTGATGGAGCGCACGGGGTACTCAATCCCACTGGACTGATCTCCGCCGCCGGAACCGGAGGCGGAATTGCCGCCGCCAGAGCTGCCGCAGGCTGCCAAGGACAGGGTCATGGCTGCCGCCAGGGCAAAGGATACGAGTTTCTTCATCTTCATTTTTCTTCCTCCTAATCTTCCATTCGGTTTTATCTCAATGCTCAGGCATCGAAACTTTTTATGGGACGTCCTACGTTTAGCTCGAAAAAACAAACCCCTCAACTCTATTTATTTTTGAATCAAGGGGTTCGTTTCTTCACTCACTGATTTTGTGCTTTACATCTTTTCTCCAGGAAGAAAGGCTGCGGGCAATGACCTCTTCCACCCGGCTCTCGTCGCGCTGGATGATGCAGTCCACCATCTCCTGATGGTGCTCATCGGCAGAGGCAAACAGCTCTTCGGTGCGAATGTTCTTTTCAATGGACCGCTCGAACAAATCGTACACACCCAGCACCATCCGCTCCAGGAAGCGATTTCGGGTACACTTGGCCAGATACTGATGGAATCTGTAATCCAGCTTCGCCGCAGCGCCGATCTCGCCATTGTTGAACTTGAGACGCATCTGGTTGATGTACTCCTGCAGCTTCTGGATGTCCTCCTCGGTGCTTTTCCGGATGGCCATGTGGAGCACATCCTCATCCAGCGTCTGACGGAACTCGATCAGTTCTTCTGCGCTGCTGCCTTCCAGCAATACGCTATAAGCTACACTGTCAATAAAGCTGGGCTTGATCTCACTGCAGATATAGGTCCCATCGCCCCGGCGGATTTCCACAATCCCGATGGCCGATAGGATTTTCATGGCCTCGCGAAGGGAATTGCGGCTGACATTGAGCTCCTTCATCAGCTCAAATTCACTGGGCAGCCGGTCTCCGCTGCGGAAACGTCCGGCAGAGATGGCATTTCGAATCTGGTGCAGCACATTCTCTACCACAGTACCATTGCTGGCCGGCTGCATCATCTGTACGGAATCATAAGTAGACACCAAACAAGTCACTCCTTGTACGTCATACATCCTACGTTTCGGAGTATATCACGTTTCCTCCCTCTGTCAAGCACCTTTCGCTTTTTTCGTGATTATTTACGCTTTTGCTCCTTCCAATTTGTGCGTAATTACTATTTGTCGTCTCCATTTTTTCCTGTTTCAAATGAAAATAATAAGAAACACTCCACTTTCTATTGACAGATCCATCAAAATGCGGTACAAGTTTTTCTTGCCAGTACAGCATAATCACCGCACCATCCTCTATGATCCCGGACGTCTTTTCCCCTTTCGGAAAGGAGGTTTTTTTATTCGTTCAATACGTAGGACGTCCTATATATAGTCAATTTATTTTAGGAGGTAACTTCTTATGATCCGTCACATTGTATTCTTTTCTATAAAGTCCAAGACTCTCGATCAGGATGGCCTGACCAATGCCCATACCATGGCAGAGCACTTCCGCCGCATCAGCAAGGAAATTCCCGGCGTGTGCAGCGTGGAGCTTGGCCTCAACTACAACAACGAGGAGCGCTTTTATGAGGTGGCCCTTAACCAGGTCTTTGAAAGCAAGCAGGCTCTGGAGGACTATACCAACGATCCCCGCCACATTGAAGTACGGGACTTTGTCCGTCAGGTGATCGATCACCGCATTGTGGTGGATTACGATATGGATTGTCCCGCCTGAGGAGCTTCTATTATGTCAAAAAACAACATTTTATCTGGATGTGGAATTCATCACATCGCTCTGCGGGCCTCAGATTTGGAGCGTTCCATCCGTTTCTACACCCAGGCTCTGGGATTCCAGGTCATAGCCCGCTGGCTGGAGGGACCGGAGACCATTGCCATGCTGGATACGGGAAACGGGTCCATTCTGGAGATCTTTCACGGCGGAGACGCAGGGGATCACAACTGGGATAAAACAGCAGGGGCCATGTTCCATCTGGCCTTTGGGGTTGACGATGTGGAGATGGCTTTCCGCCGGGCATTAGAGCACGGCGCTGCATGCAAAATTTCTCCTCAGGATGTAGACCTTCCTGCCCAGCCTCAGGCACTTCACGTACACAACGCCTTTGTCTACGGCCCGGATGGAGAGGTACTGGAATTCTTCCGGTTGCGGGAATGAAATTTTCAGATATCTGCTTAAGCGGCGTATAAAAACCGTTCCGGTGTGGTTCTGCAAGAGACCAGAAAACGGGGGCCCCTAATGAAAACCGCCTGCCGCACTCTGTTTTCTGTACAGAATGCGGCAGGCGGTTTCAAATCAACACTTGGGCAGGGGAGGGGAGGGGAGAGGACAGACACATACCCCACCTGTTTTGTACTAAATTTTGACCTCAAAAATGGCCAAATTTAGTACAAGGAATCCCGGAGGCCTGATCCGAGACCTTCCGGTTTGAGAAAAGGAAAAAGCCTTGAAATCGTTGGCTTAACAGTGATAAGGAACTAATTTACTTATCAACTGTTAGCTGACGGATTTCGTGGTGCATACGGAAACTCCCGTCTGATTTCTAACAGGAAGTCAGACGGGAGTTTTACTTTATATTGTCGAGATTATATTATTGGAGAAATTGCAATGAAAACTGAATACGCCGCCTGAAACGGTGCTCTTAGACCGCATGAATGGTGCACTCAGACCGCCAAAATGGTGCATCGTCACCGCAGCCATGGTGCATCGACAGTATGCCCACTAAAATGGAGTTAGCATCGTCAGATGCAAATTCATTTTAGGAGGCCTTACAATAGCTGTATCCTATGGAAAGAGGTGCAGTTACGCCTAAACGATATTCGGAAGAATTCAAACGCAAAGTCATTCAGCGTTATGAAAAAGGAGAATCCATCAAGGAACTTAGTCAAGAGGTTCATATTGCACAGAGCACGATTTACCATTGGCGTAAGTTATTCTGTTCTATTCAGACGCCGCAGCCATACCTACACGCCCAAAGAATTTGATGTGCTTTCGAGAAAGCTTGAGAAGATGGAGCATGAAAGTATGCAAATTTTTTGACCTAAATTGCGATTTCGTCTGGAGGCCATTCTTTCCCGATTCCACTTCCGATATTCCTCATATGATGTTTCAATTACCATGCAGTCCAGGGTACCTGTATCTTGAAAACAATCCGTGATAAAATACCGGCGTTTCTCTGGAGGAAGCATACGGTTTTCCTGTACAATCTGTTTCCATTCATCATAAGAAACCACAGATAATCTTGTGCTTTTATCAGGCTGTTGTATGTATGCCAGATATGTAATTTTCACTACTCTCACCTCCCAAAAGTTTGAAAAACAAACTATTTGCAAGCTTTTGGAGGGGGGAGAGCAGCAACCAACAGCTCGATACCGCTTATGTCGAACCATTACGAAATTTGACCCGGCAGGCGGAGGCTTATTGGATTTTTCGCAAAACTCCCGTTGTCTTCTTTCCCTTTTTGGCGTTTTTGGTTCTTTTTTGGCAAAAAAAGTCGAAGAAAAAGAGGGCGCAAGTGATTGGATTATCACTTGCGCCCTCTTTGGACAGCTTATGCTGTTTTGCATCTCTCCACCCATAAGCGGCGGAGAACAATCAAAAGGGATGGTTTCCCACTGGCTCTCTCTTTCGCCGCTATGGGAGACGGTTAAGGTAGCTAGAGCTACATTTCTTGATACCCACTCACGGTATCCATTGTCATATTTTTAAAATTCTCCATATCCTTACCAACTACCGAGGGTTCCTTTATCAACCAACGCATTTTTTACGTAAGCCAATCCTACTACCAACAAGTCAATCTCAACTTCATCAAGAATTGCGATATATAGCATTCGCTTGTTTTTTCATGGCAGCACATATTTATTACATGCAGTGGATCCACGATACAATTTCTCACCATTTTATAGCTCATGCTTTTCCTCGACACTGCTTTACTCTGAAGCCACCTATAATCTACCTGCAGGAGCCCTAGGCAATATTACTTGGTATTGGAGTTCATTCGCCGTCTTCTTTCATATTGCGTAGTTTGTAGTTTTTAGTGAAAGAGATCCATACAACCTTATAAGAATGAAGGAGAAATTCCAAAATCAACTCAGCGCTGGATGCGGCCGGAACCGTCGCCGCTGGCCAGCTTCTCCACCTCAGCGACGGTGACCATGTTGTAGTCGCCCTCGATGGTGTGCTTCAGAGCGGAAGCGGCCACAGCAAACTCCACAGCCTCCTGGGTGGACTTGCCACTCAGCAGCGCGTAAATGAGGCCACCGCCGAAGCTGTCGCCGCCGCCCACGCGGTCGATAATGCGCAGCTCATACTTTTTGGAGAAGCAGTACTCGTCGGAGGCCACATCGTACAGCATGGCGCTCCAGCCGTTGTCGGAAGCGGAGTGGGACTCCCGCAGGGTGATGGCCACCTTCTCAAAGCCGAACTTGTCGGCCAGCTGCTTGGCCACGGACTTGTAGCCCTCGTGGTTGATCTCGCCGGCGTAGATGTCGGTGGACTCAGCCTCGATGCCGAACACGTCCTTGGCGTCCTCCTCGTTGGAGATGCACACGTCCACGTACTGGCACAGCTCGGTCATGGCCTCCCGGGCCTGATCCCGGGTCCACAGCTTGCCGCGGTAGTTGAGGTCGCAGGAGATCTTCACGCCACGCTCCTTGGCGGCCTTGCAGGCCTGCTTGCAGGTCTCCACCAGGTTGGGGCCCAGAGCGGGGGTGATGCCGGTGAAGTGGAACCAGTCCACGCCCTCGAAGATCTTGTCCCAGTCAAAGTCGCTGGGCTGGGACTCCTGGATGGCGGAGTGGGCACGGTCGTAGATGCACACACTGCCCCGCTGGGAGGCGCCCTTCTCGTTGAAGTAGATGCCCACACGGTCGCCGCCCCGGACGATCATGGAGGTGTCCACGCCGTAGCGGCGCAGGGAGTTGACGGCCGCCTGGCCAATGGCGTGGGCGGGCAGCTTGGTGACATAGGCGGCATCCAGGCCGTAGTTGGCCAGGGAGACGGCCACGTTGGCCTCGCCGCCGCCGAAGGTGAACTCCAGGTGATCGGCTTGGACAAAACGCTCGTAGTTATAGGGCTGGAGCCGGATCATCAGCTCGCCGAAGGTAACAACTTTCATTGTGCTCTACTCCTTATCACAAACTCAAATAGAATGGTTTTGCCCGATTATTTCTTCACCAGGTGGACGGCAAAGCCGGCCAACTCATCCTTGAGGTAGATGGCCTTGGTGTTGCCCTTGGCATCGGTCTTGCGGCTGGACTCATCGAAGGTCACGCCCCGCAGACCCAGGTGGTAGACGGCACGGTCCACGTTGTTGGTGCCGATGGCAATGTGGCCGTTGGCGCCGCGGCCGGGAGCCTTGTTGCACTCCACGG
>ULYK01057718.1_pt1 | contig 42946 bp, 30 predicted proteins | sample 1962061 | NCBI WGS metagenome assembly ULYK01 (sample SAMEA4835860, study PRJEB28245) | human gut metagenome | biome: gut microbiome; material: fecal sample | place: Denmark | collected 2008
CGTTTTTCCTATAAGTTTATCACAGTAAGATTTTTATGAAAACACATTAATTCTCTGTTTTTTTCAATTTTTCATACAGTCTAAAAACAAATTCCATGTCCAATACTTTTTTACCTTCTCTTTCACTATTTCCTATGTAAACATGCTCTGCCTGATCTATCAACTCCTGTATCACTCTTTTATCTTGCTGAGCAGCTTCTCCATCACTAAGCAACCAGATACATCCCGTCTGCATTTTAATCACAGCATCCATACTTGATAATGTTTCAATTTTTATATTACACCCCGAAAGCTGTGCAAATTGAATTACTCGTTTTGTGATATTCTTAAACCAGCAATACTTTTCTGTATTCACGATTCTATATGTCTGTTTTTCTTCTCTCTCAGCATTCTGGATGATGTTTTGCAACTCCATATCGCTCTTTTTTTGTTCTAATGTCCTCTCTTCTTCACTCAGTTTTGCATCGTGTTTTTCCATTGCTGCCTTCATCTGAGCAAGCCATTTTTCCTGCTCATCATAATAAAAGTGTTCTATTTTCACCTATGTAATCCCCTTTACATATTTTAAATTCATACCTATTATATGGTGTATATATTCACCATGCAAATATATAAAATAACTTTAATATAAAATTTATATCCTTACTCTGCATCTTTTTCAAAAATATCATACATACTTTTGCGAGTATTGTCATTGAATAATTTATATCGTATAAAATCAAGAGAGCTTGTCACTTTATTTGTAGAAGTATAAAATTGTACGCTGGGAGCATCATCAAAACTCAAATCAATTTCAATAGTAAGCATATTGTAATCTAAATCAAAATATTGTCTATATCCTTTATGGTTTTTGTCTGGAAAATTTTCCACAAAATTTACATTATACTCTGGTTTAAAATAGTTTATCATTGCTGCTTCTACTATGTTAATAATTTGCTCTTCTTTTGGCAAATCACTACAAACCTTTTTTAAATGTTCCATACTCTCGTCTTCACTTTTTGTAAATTTCTTAGATATACCATCAAATGACATTGCTAATCTAGCTTCCATCTCTAACAACAATATATAAATATGCTTATCTGGATGTTCCTCTTTATACTCTGTCAAAATTTTTTGCAATGTTGAATGAGCTTCAAGTCTATCTAAAGCTGTTCTCCTTCCCTTCTTTCCATATGATTGACCTATATATAGAATTTCATATTCTTCTCTTGATACTATACTTTTAGCAGAAAACATATATAAGTTTTGTGCTTTAATTTCTACTATTCTTTTCACTTTCGGATTTTTTCTTAAAAACTCCTCATCTTTTATAACCAAAATCATCTTAGTCCCCGGATAGGAAACTCTTATCTCAATCTTTCGATGATCAGCTCCTTCTATAAATTCAAGAAATGGTAACTCATAATCAACTTCTTTATCCTCAATAATAGTAAAAAGAGTTACTTTTATTCCGTCATTTCTTTTCTGTATATCCTTTTTCTAATGAAAAATTGATTATATGATAGTATTCCATAAATATGATAACGATGCGGATCTATTTTTTTTAATATACTGAAATCTTCGACCGGAATAATTGTTTTATAGGAAGTAAATACATTTAATCCTGCTTCAAATGAATATTTTCTCTCCATAATGCTCTCCTTCTGTATTATTTATTATTATTTTACCATACATACCTATATAGATAAATACAAAACAAACCGCAGACGACATCTGCGGTTCACTTATTTTTATTTAGTTTTTGCCCTTTATGCTCTTTATCATATAATTAATAGGATACCCAATCACATATCCCACTGCCCGAACTAACAACCAGATTGCAATAAAACTGCCGAATAAACTTCCAACAATCACACATAACGTCATCATTCCAAGTATTCCTGATAAATCCCAATGCCATGGAACCATGAAAAACATATGGGGGATTCCTACCGGAACACCATATACCAGCATCAGCCGGAACCAGTCAATTTCTCCATCTACCAGATACAGATACTTTCCAAGCCATCCGATCAATGCCAGCACAGCTATCATCAATACCCCTTTATACATAAAATCTTTAAATGTCATGCACCCTTCGCCCCTTCCATATATTCTGAGATCACCTTTTGTAAAACATCATCAAATCTTAAAATTACTTCGATCCGTTTTTTATCATACACATACACGGTATCAATCATTGTATCTATAATCTCTTTCGTCAGCTTTCCTCTTTCTATCTGTACCTCCAACTGTTGGACTGCTGTTCTTATCCGGCTTCTGTATCGTTCTTCTTCAATGATCACACTGGCAAGTGCTTTTTGTTCGGATTGTATCTTTTCGATTGTTTCTGTCAGCTGTTTCTTCACTGTTATATATTTTTCTCTGCTAAGTACGCCTTCTGCATAAGCTTCATACTGATGGATACGTTCATTTTTTAATTTTTCCAGTTCCGACTCCAACACTCTTTGTTGTCTTTTCCCTGTAAAACTATTATCCGTATATTTTTCTTCGGATTCTCTTTGCACTGAATCCAATATCCTTAGTATCCTTTTTAAAGAATACCAGATATGTCCCTCTATCACAGATACCGGATACGCATCTTCAGAACAATGAGAATATCTTCCTGCCTGAGCTTTATGGGGACAATATATTTTTGGATGAATACCGCCATCTGTATAAGCTAATGACCTGTGGCAGTTTCCACACCGCACTTTTCCTTTCAGAAGGAAGTCTTTCGCACCACGATATTCTGGCTTTGTCATAAACATAATAGATGCACTTGCCACTTCATACTCTTCTTCCGTAATGATTGCCGGATTGATATTCTTCCGGATAACGACATCTCGTTCTGCTGTCTTTCTTGTTACTTTACTCCCAACCGCTACGGTATGCCGCCTTCCCATAACTAAAGCACCTGTGTACTCAAATCTTCCAAGAATTGTACGGATCATTCCGGTATCCCAAACAACTTCCTTATCTGGCATTTTATAATTCCCCTGCCGCAGCAATCCGTTCATCTGATTATATTTTCCAGGTGTTGGCACCTTCTGCTCGTTCATGTAATAGCAGATCTGAGAAGTATTGCAGCCTTCCATCGCTTTATCAAATATCATACGGACATATTTACCTGCTACCGGATCTATTTTCCAGCATCCATGCTCTTCATCTTTTAAATAACCAAATGGAGGTTTCGAGCCTGTCCATTTTCCATTCTTCCATTTCACTTTTAAGGCACTCTTTAACTTTTTGGATATATCCTTACTGTAAAGATTGTTGACAAGATTATTGATTGCCATATCTAATCCCATCGTTTTTCCTATGTACTCTTTACTGTCATAATTATTGTTTAATGAAATAAAGCGGATTCCCAGGAGTGGGAACACTTGCTCCAGATAATCTCCAACTCCAATATAATCTCTCCCAAATCGTGAAAAGTCTTTTACAATGACGGTATCTATTTTTCCTGCCTTCGCATCTTCTATCATTTTCTTAAATGCCGGACGGTCAAAATTTGTTCCGGAATACCCATCATCCACATATTCTATGTATTCATCACTCATGTCCTCTCTGTCAGTGATAAAACTGACAAGAAGCGATCTCTGGTTGTCAATGCTGTTGCTTTCATCTTTATTCTCTTTCCCTAAATCTCCATCTGCTATAGAGAGTCTTAAATACAATCCATTAGCCAATCTGAACACCTTCCATTTCTTCTGCTATCTGCTGGAATTCATCCTTACATTTGAAGCACACATGGATACTCCCATTTGCATATACTTCTATATATTCCACCAGTTCCTGTACAAGTGCCTCATTATATTCTCTTTTATCCAGATATTTTTCCATATGATTTACCATATCCATATATCGGTTTGCTTTCTTTTCCAAGATTCTTTGATTCTGTTCTTGTACCTGAAGCTCTTCCCGGAGATTTTGGAGTTCCCCTATATAGCGTTCCTTCATCATATCAAAATCATCTTTATCCACAATACCTGCTACATAATCTTCATATAGTCTTGTATTGCGTTCTTCCGTCTGTGTGATCTTACGCTCCAATGTCCTTACTTTTGCCGCTGCTTTATAAAAAATATTGTTTTCTTTTGTTGCACTTTTCATTTTCTGCAAAAGCAATTTCCTGTCACACATACTCTTGATCAAAATCTGGATCTGATCCATCACCAGGATCTTGAGTAAGTTTTCTTCTATCAAATTTCTGGAACACTGTTTATTCCCACAATAGTAATCGCTTCCCATTTTTTCATTGGTTGTATAATTATGGGTATATCGTCTGAAATACATAACGTTCCCACACTCTCCACAGCGAACCATTCCCAGAAAACTATCCTGATATTTTTCTCTGTCCTTCGTATATCTGGACTGGCGTTTCTTCGTTACCTTATGAATCTCTTCTCTGCTTTCCTGCAATTCTTCATAATCATCCCTCGCAACCAGCGGAGTATGCATATCTTTCTGCACATCCCACTCTTCTGGTTCGGTATGGTACTGTTTCACTCCTTTGTACAAAGACTGTTTCAGTTTTCCTGTGACAATATCTCCTGTATAGGTTGGATTTTCTAATATTTTTCTGACAGTTCCTCCATTCCACTTTGTCTCCTCAAGTGGCACTCTTGCTATCTTTCTTTTTTCTTTCTGTCCAGGTGTCGCAACTCCCAACAGGTTCAGCCTGTCAGCAATTTCTCTTTTATTGACTCCCAACAATGTCCATTGGAATATCATACGCACAACCGAGGCAACCGTTTCATCTACGACCTGTCTTGTTTTATCCTCAGAACGGACATAACCAAATGCAACCTTAGATAACGTAATATTTCCGTTCCGCTTTTGTGCTTCCTTTGCCGCCAGGATTTTTTTAGACATATCCTTTGCATACATGGCATTTACCATGTTTTTGATGGGAACACTTATATTTTCCCTGTCCTCCTTTCTGGAGCTATCATAATCATCCGTAATCGCAATAAAGCGTACATTTAACTTTGGCAATATAGTCTCCAGGTAATATCCTGTTTCCAGATAGTCTCTGCCGAATCTGGACAAATCTTTTACAACGATACATTGCACCTTGCCAGAACGAACATCTTCCATCAACCTCATAAATCCGGGACGTTCAAAATTTGTGCCTGTAAATCCATTATCAATGTATACCTCTTCCAATCTCAGATCCGGATGCTCTTCTATAAATCTTTCTACAAGCATCTGCTGCACAACTAATGTTTCATCCGTTTCATTTCCTCCGTTTTCAACAGACAGGCGAATATACGCAGCCGTATCCAGTAAGTTCTCTTTTTTGACAACCGTTTGTATATTAGATTCTACGTTTCTGTTTTTTCTGCTCTTTCTTGCCATCCCTATTCCTCCATCCATTCTGCAGGAAAGTATTTTTTCCATTCCTGTTTGGATAAACATACCTGCACTTCTTTAAAATCTCTTATCAATACTTTCTCAATCCATTTATTGATATGCTCTGGCTGTAGTTCTTTCGGAAGATTCTCTTTCTTAAAAGTCCCTAACCATTCATTTTTATTGCTATATGTCTTTTCTATAACGGATACCGCTTCCATAAGTTCACTGAAATCTCCATCATACATACGAAGCTGATCCCGTATTTCTTCTTTTCCCGCCAAATATTCTTCTTCATTAATTTTTCCTGTCTGGTAGTTCTGATATAATGGAATACGCTCTTTTTCCACTTGCTCCATCTCTTCAAAGATCGCCCACGCTCTTTGTGAATACTGCTTCAACCATTTATATTTTTCTGATTCTGCTTCTCTGGCTGACAATTTCTTTTTTATCTGTTCCGCCAGTTCCATTTCTCTTTGTATGGCTTTTCTTACTTCAGCAATCACGGTTTCAAAAGAAATGTAGGTACTTTTATCTCTCGGAAGCTGATTCGTCCCACTTGCGAAAAGAAAAACCGTTTCCCCCGTTTTAAAATTTCTCTGTGATATTTTTCTTCCTGTCTCAGCATCAAATATCTTTTTTACAAATAATCCCCTTTTACCTGTTCTTACTTTCCTTGGCTTTTTTCTCTTATCGAGAATCTCCTGCACTTTTTCAAATATGCCTTCTTCCAAAATTGGAGCGATGGGAAGTGTACAGATTTTTTTGTTGATGGTCTTTTGCCAGTAGCCAGCATACGCTGTGCATCTAAGGATTCTCCTTACGGAACAGAATAACCATTTATTGTCATATACCGGCCATACCTTATGACCGACCCGTGCATTATGCACCATCGGAGATTCTATTTCACTGTCATTTAATATTTTCACGATATTTGTAAGCAGCATACCATCCAATACCATCTGAAAGATCTCCCGCACAACAACTGCCGCTTCTTCATCAATAAGCAATTCCCTGCGGTCATCAGAAAGAATGTAGCCATACTTTTCATCATGCACGGTATAAAGTCCCTCCAGCTGTTCTCTGATTGCATACTCTCTCATGCCTTTTAACTGTACTGCTTCATACCTTGCTTTCTTTATATATTCATATAATTCTTCTTTCGTTTTTCCAATGCTGATAAATTCATCCTGTACAACTGCAAAATGTATTCCTGCCGGGACAAATGTTTTTACTAAGACATCATCTGCACAGGATATTGTCCTGCTGCATCTGTCAATGCTGTCTACAACTACCATATCAAATTTGCGGTCGATCCCATCTTTTGTCAGTTCTTCAAAAGCTGTGTTCTCTTCTGTATCTTTTTTTCTGTCGCAATACTTTGCCGATAATGTCCATCCCTGTTTTTTCAAGTATTCCTGTATATGCTGATCCTGCTGTTTTATAATATCTGCCGGGATCTTTCCGTCCTCTTTACAAGAAGTCGTTCTGGTATAACTTACGCACCGCATACAAACTCTCCTTTCCGTTCCTGCCGCTCACGTATAATCTGCACTGCTTCTATCATTTCCTGCATCTCGTCACTATACCTGAACCGAATCTCAATCTGTTCCTTGCTGTATACAATGATCTGCTCTATCAATGTAACAACCGCTTTCCGGTCAAGGCTTTGGATATTTTCATATTTTTTGAAATCCTCTATCCATGGATGCATCCGTTTTTCTTCCGCAGATAACTTTTCTTTCTTCTCTTCCGTTTCCTGTTTTGCCTTTTCTGCTTTCTGCATCTTCTCTGTAAATCTCTGATTATATTCATGGTACTCTTCTCTGCTGACAATACCATCTACCATATCCTGATACAGTCTCGCCTTTAAGTCTTTATATCTTTCCACTTCCTCATAAAGTGCCATTAACTGCTGTTCTAAAGACCGGCTCTCCACTTTCTTGTAAGTATCCATTCCATTTTTCTTGATGATCTTTTCTGCTTCGGTCAATAATGCGATCTGTTTTTTTACAGAATCCAGAACTACATCATAAATCATTTTTTCACTGATCAGATGGGAACTGCATCCTTCTTTGTTCTTATAAGTGGAGCAATGATAATAACAGTATTTTTTCCCCTTTTTCGTTGTGCTTCTCTTGACCATGTTCTCACCACAGTCCCCACAACGTACAAATCCAGAAAACAAATAAACTGATTTTCTTTTCGGAGCGATCCGGGTATCTATTTTCAACAGACTTTGCACATATTGAAAACTTTCTTCTGGAATGATTGCTTCATGTGTATTTTCTACTCGTATCCAGTTTTCTCTTGCGATAGGCGAACTCTTCTTCACCTTATAATTAATCTTTCGGTTTTTGCCCTGAACCATTGTGCCTATGTAAAGTTCATTCTGCAAAATACGGTTGATAGAAGTGACTGCCCATTTGGGATCAGAACCGGAACGGAATCCGCTGTTATAATTCATCCCCCGGCTTCTCTTATATTCCAATGGCGGCAAAACTCCCATTTCATTTAACCGGGCTGCTATTCTTTGTGAACTGTACCCATCTATTTTTAGATTGAAAATAAGCCGTACAATATCTGCCGCATATTCATCAACAATAAGATGGTTCTTATCTTCTGGATCTTTTAAGTATCCATAGGCTGCAAAGCTGCCAATAAACTGCCCGTTTTTCCTTTTTACATCTAACTGACTTCGGATTTTAATTGAGATGTCCCTGCAATAAGCATCATTGATAAGATTCTTAAACGGAACAATGATCTGATCTGCATCATCCGATCCTGCAGCACTGTCATAATGGTCTGTGATTGCGATGAACCGTACACCCATAAATGGAAAGATCTTTTCCAGATACCTTCCTGTTTCAATGTAGTTTCTTCCCAATCTGGATAAATCTTTTACGATGATACAGTTGATCTTCTTCCTTTTCACATCCTCAAGCATTCTTTGAAATGCTGGACGGTCAAAGTTCGTTCCACTGTATCCATCGTCGATATATTCCTCGACCAGCTGAATCTCTTTGTGCTGTTTTACAAAATCGTTAATGAGACTTCTTTGATTGCGGATGCTGTCACTCTCCAGTTTGTCTCCATCCTCTCTGGATAACCGGAGATAATCCGCTGCTAAAATAGACTTTTGATTGAAATACATAAAGCCATCAACCTCCTACTTTACTCGCTCTGTGGCGGTGTAAACCAAGAAATTCACGGCTCCTTGAATGCTTTTAAATTTTGACCCACATCCATATTAACATAACTTCTGGATTACTACCATACCTTTTTCTTTCTTTTTTCGATTATTTTTTCTGGACGATTTTTCTTTTACATGGAGATACATCTGCTCAGGCTTTCTTCCAGAGAGCATTTTCCTGCAAAGCTGATCTTCACAACTACCCCATGTGATTTATAGCAATACGGATTTTTAATCTGCTTGATATAATCTGCAATTCTTTCTGCCTGCGGTAATTCTTCATGAATCTCCACATCATCCAGCTCTACTAACGTACTTCTATCTACGGTACGGATGTCCACTGCTGCCATTTCCTGCAATTCTTCCAGTGTAGGCATTTCTATTTTTTTCATCTGGCTACCTCCTGTGATCTCTCTTTTTCTACTAATCACAGCTGGCAGAGGGCAAAATGTCAGATGAATTTTCACTTTTTTTATTTTTTTATATTTTTACCTGTCTTTTTGATGTCTCCCACGCATGATTATGGGAAGGGATTCTCTCTTAGAGCAAGTTTCGCAATGTAGCACAATAACCCTATCCGGGGTTACTGGCCACTTGCAACTTGATGGGGATTTCGTTTCCCCATACCCTCGACCGCAATCAAAGATATGCGTATTGGTTCCCATTTACATGGTCACAGCGCGATGATTTTCCATCACTTGCTTTCACAGCAAGCTGTGATTTTTTCTTTCCTATGCGGAACCTTTATGCAGAAAGGAGCATTGAATGACAAGACCAAAAAAAGATGAAGCACTTACCAAAACTAAAGATGTTCACCTGCGTATGAATGAAACGGAATATGAGATTCTTCTGGAAAGAGCCACTGCAACAAACATGACTGTTTCTGATTTTATCCGAAATGCCTTGAACAGTCAGAATGTTATTATCAAATATGAAATCACTGCAGATGTTCCAGAAATAAAAAGACTGATTGGGGAATTAGGTAAGATAGGAAGCAACCTCAATCAGATTGCCCGATATTTTAATCAGGGTGGAATTATCTCCTCAGAAATGAGAACAGAGATAAAAAAATCTCTCCGGGATATTTATGAAATGAAATATGAAGTGATGAGAATGGCAGGTGATTTCCGTGGCAGTGATTAAACATATCGCAAGCAAAAATGCTGACTATGGAGAATCTGAACGGTATCTCATCTTTCAGCATAACGAATACACCCAAAAGCCAATCCTCGATGATGAGGGGCATATGATATTACGAGATGAATATTACCTGGATGGTCTGAACTGTGATCCTTTTACCTTTGCATCTGAATGTCAGGAACTAAACAGCTATTACCACAAAAATAAAAATTTCAATGAGATCAAGTCTCATCATTACATTATCAGCTTTGACCCAAAAGACAGAGAGGAATGTGGACTGACTGGTGAACGGGCACAGCAGCTGGGACTAACTTTTGCAAAGAAGAACTTTCCCGGTCATCAGGCTTTAGTCTGCACACATACAGACGGTCATAATGAAAGCGGCAATATCCATGTACATATTGTGATCAACAGCCTTCGGAAATATGACGTACCCCAAGAACCCTATATGGAATTTGACTGTGAATCAAAAGCCGGATATAAACACCACCTAAGCACAGCCTACCTTGCTCACTTAAAACAAGATGTTATGGACATGTGTCAGAAAGAGGGCCTGCATCAAGTTGACTTGCTCTCTCCTGCTGAAAGAAAAATCACGGAAAAAGAATACTGGGCACAGCGTCGTGGACAGGAAAAACTTGATAAGCTCAACCAGAAAATGCTTGAAGATGGTATCACACCAAAAGAGACTCGCTATCAAACAGAGAAACAGTTTCTCCGGGATGCTATTGATGATGCTGCAAGCACCGCCAAGTCACCAGAAGAGTTTGCACAAATCCTCGATAAAAAATATCATATCATCTTCAAGATCAGCAGAAACCGGTATAGCTATCTTCATCCAGGCAGAAAAAAATATATCACTGGACGAAATCTCGGAACACGATATGAAGAGGATTTTCTATTACAGACATTTAAGGAAAATGCAAAATCACTCTCTGATAGGAAAATGAAATTTAAAGAACCACAAGTTCCAAACACTGTGAAAGATTTGCCGACAGCACTTTCTCCTGATGCTTCCGATATTCCTGTACCGTTCATTTTCATAAAATCAGATCTCCGGCTTGTGATAGATTTACAGACCTGTATCAAAGCACAGCAGAGTGAAGCCTATGCTCAAAAAGTCAAACTCTCCAATCTGAAACAGATGGCTCAGACGGTTGCCTATATCCAGGAACATGGATACGACTCTCTTGAAGATTTCCATGCAGCACTTGACCAGGCATCCGATCAGACCAGTGTTTCCAGAAAATCTTTAAAAGATACAGAACAACAACTTAAAGATGTGAATGAACAAATACATTTTACCGGACAGTACCTTGCATACAAAAACATATATGCAGACTACCGTAAGAGCCGCAATAAGGATAAATTCTACGAAGAACACCGGGCAGAGCTTTCCCTTTATGATACAGCGCTCCGAACGCTGAAAGAAAAATCTGCCGGAAGTAAGCTGCCTTCCATGAAAGCCCTCTATGCTGAAAAAGACCGGCTTATTGAATTGCGAGATACACAACGGGAAGATTTTTCTAACCACCGGGATTATGAACGGGAGCTTCGTACCGTGTCTTCCAATATTAATATGATCCTTGGGAAGAATCACGAGCAGGAACAACAGATTGAAAATGAAAAAGATTTATAGGCTGTTATTTTTCATCGGCATTTGTCGTTTCAAAATTCGGGTATTGAGGATTACTATTTGCCATGTTAAAATAATGATATAGAAATTCATGTTTACTATATTCCATTCTAAAGGAAAGCAGGTGGTGTTTTTACAATGAATAATACAGAAGAAACACTGAATTTTGAACAAAAGCATAAAGAAGATCTACAACGCCTTAGAGGGTTCCGTCTTTTAGATGATGATTTTATGAGTAAAGTTTTTGAAGATAAGGCATGTGCGGAATTTCTGCTTCAAATTATTTTGCAAAGGCATGACCTTAAAGTACAATCTGCACAGGGACAATACGATATAAAAAATTTACAAGGACGTTCTATTCGCTTGGATATATTAGCTGTCGATACCAATAACCGCTCTTATAATATAGAAATTCAAAGAAGTGATCGTGGTGCCGGTGCAAAACGTGCAAGATATAATAGCAGTCTTATAGATGCCAATATAACTGAAGCTGGCGATAAATATGATGCCCTCACTGAAACCTATGTAATTTTTATTACTGAAAATGATGTATTAAAAGCCGGGCTTCCAATTTATCATATTGACCGCATCATCCAAGAAACCGGTGAACCATTTGGCGATGAAGCTCATATTATTTATGTAAATTCCCAAATCAAAGATGAAACAGAACTCGGAAAACTAATGTACGATTTTTCCTGTACCGATCCAAAAGATATGTATTATAAAATACTTGCTGACAGGGTACGTTATTTTAAAGAAGATGAGGAAGGAGTTTTGACTATGTGCAGAGAAATGGAAAATATGCGAAAAGCTGAACGCATTGAAATTGCTAAACGTATGCTGGTCTCCGGCAAACTCACTTATGAAGATATTGCCGCTTTTACAGACCTTACCTTAGAAGAAATCAAGGCTCTGGCTGTACAGAAAACTGCATAACAAAAAAATGACTCCCTACAACAACATGACCTATTTGGTATATGGGGATATGTTGTAGGGAGTTTCTTATCTTACAATACTATTTAATGTTATGTTTTTCTCTGACATAATTCTATTCTAAATAATCCTGTGGGAATTTTGCATTTGATAATATATTCTCATAACAATCAGGATTTTCTTTCACATACTCATTCAAATCACTATCACTTGCAAAACATAAAATAGCAGTAAATGGTTTTTGATTTTTGTCTTTTATACCTAGAATGATTTTTGTCTTATTATCATCTAAAATTTCATATGACTTAAATGTACTATTAAAAATTCCAAGAATAGCTGGCAAAGAAAATTCTTTTTCAAATAATTCAAATGTAGTAGTTGCATTATATTGAAAAAAAATCTGTTTTCCAATTAAATCATCTAAATTTACTCCCTCTTTCACATTCATATCTGATATGATAGATGTAATAATCTCTCTTTGTTTAACAGGTTTTTTACATATAAGATTTTGATATAACTGTTCAACCAGGCATATTGTTTCAAACTCAATATCATCCTTTGGCGGAATAAATTTTAAATTGAGTTTTTCTTCAATTTCAAGAACCTTTTCCCAAAATTGTGCACTTTTTTCATCAAACTTTTTATCGTCTGCTTTATCTTGCGTTCTTCCAACAGGATGCCCCATAAGTAAACCTTTTCCATCACAATATGCATTATAAATAAAAACAGTTTCTACAATATCCTTAACCGTATTTGCTTTTTTCAAATCAAATCCTAACGTCATTTTAACCGAATAATCTTCTTCACATACTATAAACTCCATCCTTAATGGATCTTCGTTTACAGATTGAAATTTGCTTTTATCTAAACTAGCATAAGGCACTCTCTGAAAGCTCAATTTTCTTTTATATTTCTCACATCCTAATTCCAGTTCAAAAGGCTCTGGAAATTTAGGCGGTACCATATAAAATTTACTATTTACATATGAAAAATTATCAAACATATTATAAGCAAATTTTTCAACAGGCATTCGTTCTCCATTTACAATTATTATTCCATCTTCTTTTAAATTCATTACAATTTTTTTCTGCGTATTATAAGCATATTTTGCAATTTGTGCAGCAGAATACTGATTTCCTAATACAGACCGCATCTCATCTGTAATAGTAACATTGAATCCTCCCATTGTTATTTTAGATCCATCCGATGATGTAATTGTTAAGTTTCCATGTTCATCAGAAACATATTTAACTCCTTTAGGAAGACTATTGCTCAAATATTTGAGCGTTACATCTGGTACTTTTTGCTCTCGTAAAGATTTACTTTTAAATACATCATTAAAACTTGCAAACATTAAAAATCACCTCTTGATTGTTCCCAAACTATTATTTTTGATAAAATATCATATTTCTCATCGCCCAACTTCCACAAATCTATATTTTCAACCAGTTGTCTGTACTCGTCCAATGTTGGAATAATAATATGCTTTATTTCGTTATACTCAAAGCACAATGATACTTCAGCTATTCCGTCCATGCTGTTACTATATGTAGTCAATAAACCCGTATTAGGTATCTCATGTTCTGGAATCGCCTGCTTCAAACCAATCCCTCTAACATTAGGAACATATCTCCATTCACATTCGTCACAAAAACATTTTTTTGATTTTTCATTAGTATTTCTATTCACAAAATTCCCTTGATACGGTTTATAAAACATAAGTTCATGAAGTAAGTAATCCTTTAGCATTATTTGTGTTTCTGTTTCTTCTTTATCACCTTCCTTAAGTATTCTTTGAAATGTATCTGATATATCCCTTCGCAAAGTAGAATTTTCATTTAAATAATGAACTGGTTGAATATCATTTTGCATTCCCCAGCTCTTTTCAAAGGCAATTCCATAATTACCATACCAACTCATATGGTAATCTAACTTCTGAAGGTTAATATCGCAAAAACATCTCATGGGATATGCTATTTTTTTAATACCATCTATTTTCAAATATTCAATATCTTCAGAACAGTACCTTGGGGAAATCATTTTATTTTTTAACATTGAAATCAACCACTTAAATTCCGTCGTAAATGTAAACAATGTATCTGGCTGTATTGTCGATGGAACATGTTCATTATTTACTTTGTGTTCTGTTTTACTTACCTTTCCTAAATCCATCAATAAATCTAATCCCTTCATAATCTAAAAAATATAGTATCTTACCCAATATTGACCATAAGGTTTCCTTTGTTTTCTCCCAGACGATAAAATACTTCTTTCATCTCAGTTCTTGAAATATTCCCATAATATTCTTTTTCCATTGGAGAGACTTCAAAACCTAAAAATAATTCTCTCATTTTGTTTGCTAAATCTCTACGATCTACTTTTTCAATAATATCCGACAAATTTCCAACATTAATTCTCAATGGCTGTTCATCGGCCACCCCATTATTTACTACGATTCTCCATTCATTCTGATTTTTATAATAGTCACATTTATCAAAAGCATCATAATCAATTTTTTTGCTACGCTTCAAAAAATCTTTAACTAAAACAGGCTTATCTAAGCCAAGAGTCATAGAATGCTTATTGTTTACAGGTTTATTATTTAATGTCATTGGATGATAATTCACGTCTCCACAAATATATTGATAATTTTGATTATTAATTGCATTATCAATCCTTCTAATAAACTCTTTTGGATTTTTTACTATTATCGCATATTCACCAAAATCCTTCATATTTGGTTCATTCCAATCAATGCTCATTTTCTCCTTAAATATTTGCTGGCGATATTCCATTTTGCAAAAACACATTACATTGCAATAATTGTACCCCAATGCTCGTATCATTACATCTGTACACATAACCTCTCTCATCTCAGCTGGAAACTCTTTATCTCGACTAGGAGGAATACTGGCAATTGTTCCTTCTAAAACGTCTCTTTGACTTTTATTTCTTTGCCTATCTAAAATACCCTTCGCATACCTATCTCCCTGAGCAGCCGCTTCTATTAATCCTCGTTCTGCGTAAGTTTTTGTAAATGTAGCCAAACTTGATAAATAAAAATTTCCTTTTATAAAATCTTCTTGATAGCTCTTTTTTTCAAAAAATTTTGTCAAAATATATGGCATCCAAAATTCCTCCCCCAACTTAAATACTTAAATCATCTTCCCATAGATTTCCATACAGCGTTCATCCCTATATCGCTTATCCTCCGATTTAAAGTGTAATCTTCCTCCTATTGGCTTTAAAAGATCTTTTCCATCATATTTTTCATTAACAGACTCTAACGCCTTTTCATCAAGCAAATATTGTACTTCATCATCTTCAATATAATAACCTTGTTCTTCTAATTCCTTCTTTACATCATCAACCGTTGGAAACAATTCTTTATTTACCCTGTCCATATCATAAGCAAGCATTAAATCATCATATGAAAATCTCTTGGTATTTTGTATCTGAATTAAAATATCTCTAATTTCTGTAATTCCTTCTTGCGGAAAAACTTTTTTTCCTCCATCCATCATTTTAAACACCCATTGTGAAAGTTCTACTGATTGCTTAAATCGCATTCTTTCAAATCTTCGGTCCTCATTCAATGATACTCCATATCTAAGTGGATACACATATCCACTCTGATGATGACATCTCATCAATGGCTGATATCCAATCTGAAAAGCCATGCCATCAAGATCGCCATTATCCAATCCATACCAACGATCCTCATCATTCATATGTTGAAAATACCATTCTAAACTTCCACCAGGACTAATAAAATCTAGTGCCCAATTAGGAGCATGATAAATAATCCCGTATTTATGATTTTCATTTATCTCTTGTTCTGTTAATGGTCTAAAGCAATCCTGTTCCGGAACATACTTGCATGTAGCAAAGAACAATGCAATTCTAAAATCATTTGTAAGATCTAATAAATTCGTATCAAATCCGTAATGTTGTGCCAGTGCTTTATAATTCACATCACTTAATTTTGCCTCCCAATAGGGAACAACGTTAATATTATTCCAAAGCAATTTTCTAAATTGCCAAATTTTCATATTCGCAACTGTCCGCATTAATTCTTCTTGTTTCTTGGACATTCCCATAGTTTTTCTTCTTAATGACGGAATAGAATAGGGAAAATCCTGATTCTCGCCTCGAAAAAATTGTCTTTTGCTACAAAAAGTAATTATCCTATCTCCATATGGAAACAAAATTGTGGTTCCACTGGCATTCATGACACGAAATTCATCAATTATAAAATCTCCTCTTTTTTCTGGGTGTTCATCTCTATCTTGCACCATTTTTTGCACATCCTTAGCCCAATGATCATCTATATCCGCACAATTTAAAAGATATTGAATATCATCATATGAAATATCATGTGTCTTCAAAGGCTGATTTGGAAATAACCAATTATCATCATTATATACTATTGTATTCATAATCTTTCTTCCCTCTCGTTTTACATTTAACTCATAGTCAATCCCAAAATTTTGTATCAGGGTTGAAATCTCGATATTTAAGTGTAATTCCCACCTGATCAAAAGCATCTTCCAACATTTTTTCTGCTTTCTCATCATGCCAATATACATGCCAAATTGTTTCTGCTTTAACGCTCTCTGCTACTTTTCTTAAATATGGAATATCCACTCTCCCCACAGACCAACCAACAATCGTTATAGAGTCAATTTCAGAAAGTTGATCAAAGAACCTTTGATTATTTTTTATAATCTCATCCGTATCTTTATTTATCGGTTCTAAAAATTCAGCAATAGCTTTCTGAATACTTTCTTCGCCCTCATCAAAATATTCCCCCGCCTTATTAGCTGCTACTTTATGCTTTTCTATATTTTCTCTATTATAGTGCCCCATAATAGGTTCTACCCAGGAATTTTTACAAACACTTCCATGAATATGAAGTACATCCCCAATATGATATACGTTTTCAAGTGTATCTGTATAATTAAAGCTTAAGCAAATACATTCTTCATCATTTACCAGTGCCTGTTTTCGTGGAACAATATCTTTTGTAGATATTTGTTCTATCCATTCCTTTACATATTCTGGAAATTGTTTTATAAATCCATATTCATTTCTCCAATACTCATCCATTGTATCTTCAATTCCGACATTTCCGCCATCTAAATCTAAATTATCCAAAATACATTCAGATGTATTCAACATACTTCCAATATCAGGACTCCCTATTGCTTCTTCGAAACTCTCCCAAAGCTTACTTTTTAAATTTTTTTCCCATTTCTGTTGAGCATCTTTTCCTACATATGGATCTCCAAAATCAACTGGATAAAAATTATACATCTTTTCAAATGCAATTAAAAAATCCAAATGATTTTCTTCAAGATATTCACGGAAATTCCAATATGCCGTTTTTAAACCATGTTCCAAATCAAAGCCGTTTCCCACAATCAACATTCTATTCATTCTCTCTTCCTCCACTTTGCAGCTTTTCTTTGTATAATACCGCCGGTCTGTGTCCCGCATCTCCCGTCATTTCTCCAGTATCTTCAACAAGTAAAGCTACTTTTCTCCGAAATGCTGGAACTAATAATTTTGTATCTAAAACAGATTCATGAATCTGCTGTAATTCTCTTAACGTAAATTTTTCTGGTAAAAGCCGAAATGCAATGTGTGTTTCTGTAATCCATTTACGAAGCTGCATAATTGCATCTGCAATAATAAGCTGATGATCAAAGGCAATGTCATCACTTTCGATTGTTTTAAACTTTCTTTTAATATCCCATTGAGATGTGGTTTCTTTCAATCTTGCACAAATTACATCCTCTTCATGTGTTAAACGTAACAACCATTCACCATCAACTTCCTTAAAAGAAACATCAAACCATTTTGCAGCTGATGCATCATCTCCAGCCTTAATTTTTTCATGATTTGAACTAATTAAAGCCATAAAACCATTAGTAATAACCCATCTTCTCGGATCACGGTCCGGATCACTATATGTACCAAATTGTTCTAAAAAATTGCAGCTTAAATTAGTTTCCTCCTGCAGTTCCCTTTCTGCTGCCTCACATATGTTCTCACCTGGACGCACAAATCCACCAGGAAGAGCATAGCAATCCTTAAATGGTTCCATTCCTCTCTGAATTAAAAGAACTTTTAATTTTTTCTCCGATATTTTCCTATAATTATTTTCTTCACTGTCAAACATTTCAAAAATTACTATATCTGCAGTGACTGATGGTTTTTCAAACTTTGAATCATCATATGCCTTCACATACTCCTCATTTTCCCTCAAAGTTTCTACTTTCTTTTTCATAATCACTACCTCTTTCTTTTTTGATATTATCATTATGATAGTATCAAATTGATATTTTGTCAAGTTAAAAAAATACCAGGTACAAAATACCTGGTAAAGATAAATATTATAGTTCGTTTCTCTATGTAAAATAAATTTTAATTCCGCAGTCTATTAAACTTTCTGTATGAGTTGTAAAGCTTCTTCCATTTTACTTAAAGCAAATTCATCGGCTTCTTTTTCTTTTGGAATAGCTCTATATTCTTTCATATATTGCCAAAACAGCTTCTTTTCTCTTGCAGTCAATTTACATTTATTTCCTCTGTCTATTCGTTCTTTACGTTGTTTTTTTAAATTCTCCATCTTGTCAAAATTATTTTTTTCTAATACTAAATCTTTTTGAATAAAATCAAATACATTTTTATTCAAACTATTAAATTGAATCCAATGTCCCATTTCATGCAAGAATACAAATGTTATATACACAATATTATTATCTATTTTTTGATTACAATATGGTGCAATTATATTCCTAGTAAATTCACAAATTCCTGTACCATCACACTCAAATAAGTCAATAATATGTTCAATTGATAAATCAGCAATGTGTATTGCCGCAGTTGTACTAATAAAATCATGTTGATTTTTCATTTTTTCATATCTTTTTCTTTCCTTTCCTTCCACTGGAGTGAAATATAACGGAGAAGAAAATTTCCCATAATATATTTCTTTTGTAATATCTTCGGGACTATCAAAAATAATTCTTGCACCATATGTATTTATTGTATCTATTAATTCTTTCAATTCCATGATTATCCCTCTTTCTAACTGTATTTTGATTCACTTAGATTATATATTATTATAAACAGTCCTCTCTTTTTTTCAACACAAAAATGGCCCTGCCACATAAGTAGCAAGACCACTTCCACTAAAAACTATTTCTTTTTCCTTTCCATCTCTTCTTCCACTGCTCTTTGTTGCTGTGGTTGTCCTTTCCCTTGACTGGCTATCTTTTGTTGATGCTTACGAAGCCGCTTCAGCACTGATCTCCGGGGAGCATTTTTATCTTTTTTCTTTGGAGTATTGTTCATCAGTCCGTCAATCATGTTGTAGTTGGCTTCTTCTGCCATCTCTGCACTACGAAGATATTCTCCATTGTCCATGACCTTCTGCCAGTTTGCCAGCTCTGGTTTCTTTTTCTGCGGCTCTGGTGACTGCTGTATCTGGTGAGGTTGCATTTGTAATTGCACCTGCTGTTGCCTTTGCTGTTCCTGTGCTTTTGCTGCCTGTTGCTGCATAAAGTTCTGAATGTTCCGTCTTGCTTCTTCGTCAAAGCCATTGTAACAGTCATTCATAACTACTGCTCCATCTTCACTGAGAATCACATAGGCAGCTCTTGTCCCATACTCTTCATGTTCCATCAGAAACCATTTCTTCTCGTTCATCAAAATATAATCCTGGGCAAGCCATGTTCCTTTCTTTCCTTCGATTTCATATCCGGTTGTATCAATGGAAAGTCTGGTATCAGAGGAACTTTTGATTGTGAGAAATTCTGGAACGATAATGAATCCATCTTTATTAATATAGTAGGCTGTGGTTTTTCCCTCGTCCGTGATTACCAGAACATCGCTACATCCGATGGAATGCCCTTTGAAGTTCTTGGGTCGCTGTTTCTGCAGGCGTATTTTTATATCCGCCGGAGTTTCCCCCGGCTGGATTCTTCCAATGTACACCTGCTGATAGTTCTCAATGCTGACGCTCTTTCCTTCGCTTCTCAGCTTTTCATAAGAACGGAAACGAACATCACGATACTCTGGTGTTTCTTTTACCTGATATACTGCACACTGACTTGTACTCATTCCTCGTCCTCCTCTTCCAATTCCGCTTTATACTCTTCCAAATCCATAAGAAAAATCTCATAGCCTTCATCACTCATGCAGAACAGCTTTCTTATGGTATTGCAGACAAGTCCAATCATATCCGCATCCCCTTTCAGAAATGGAATGATATGATCGATTGCCTCCATCGTGTCATTTCTGTTGCCTTTATCAAACATTGCCGTTACTAAACATTCGTCTGTATCAAAGTTCATTGCCAGATCCATCATAATTCTACATCCCCCTTCTTATGTGCTTTGGATTTTTCTGCTTCTTTATTGTTCTGTTCCTGTGCTTTTGCCCTTGCCTGGAACTCTTTCAACGACTGCAGCACAGATTTTTTCAGTTCCCCTTTTTCACCCTTTGCAGGCTCTTTCGTTTGCGTCTGGTTCGGTTCTACTGATACGGATTCTTTCTTGACTGGTGCTTCTGAAACTTCCTGTTTCACTTCCACAGTCTGTTCTGTTTCCTGCACTTTTCCATGTTTCTCATTCAGATACTTTTCCATATCATTGATTGCTTTCTGTACCAATGGGCTTTCCTTATAATGCGGAATCATATCTATCAGTTCCCTGTCTACTCTATCCCAGCTCATTAGTTCGTATTCTCCAGAATAATCTTCATCCCCATCCTGCAGATCAAAGCCAATACCTTTGCCTCCATGCATTCGTTCTGCCGGAATACTTTCATAAATTTTAATCGCTTCTTCTAGCGTGAGATTATTATGGTATTCCCCCATGACCGGGAACTCCATGCACTCTGCTACATAAAAAGTAATCGTAGCTTCTGGCTGTTCCTGTTCTGGTTGTCTGGTAAAGATAGAAAGGGTTTCTGCATTTTCCAGGCGGGAAAGCAATGAACGAGCAGTTATCACATCACTGTCTATATCAGATTCTTCCGATACTTCAACCAGCCAGTCCTTTAAACACCCTGTTTTCTTATTCAGAAGGTCCTCTGTGATTTTCTCCACCTGTTCTTCCCTGTTCTCAACGGTATCTTTATATTCGTAAGTGTCATATTCAAAGCTGAAATTATCTAAATCCACTGCCAGCTTTTTGATCTCCTGTTGATCAAGGTAAGTATCTGCTTCCTTCATATATTCTGCCAGAGTGATTCTTTCTTCTGCGATAGGATTGATGTCTACCTTAATACCTGCCATTGCTATACCATGAGCACTTAATTCATTGAAGAAACTATCCTCCCGGATATTGCCACGATAAGAAAGCACTACATCAAGATCAGAATCATCTCTGTAAAGTTCCTCTCTGCTTCTGGAACCATGCACCCTTGCAGCAAGCAGCTCTACTTCATTTTCCAGTCCCATCTCTTCCAGAATACCCTGTGCGTGATACAAGACACCCCGTTCCACTTCTGCCCTGCTAAGACCATTTAATGCAACCTCATCTCTTCCAATCTCAGAAGTCGCACGAAGTTCACCTGCCTGCAGTAAGTCTTTGGAATGTTGGATGGTCATTGCCTCAAATTCTTTATAATCCACTTTGATGCACTCCATATCATCCATTCTTTCACTTTTCAGGATTTCATAAGTAGCTTTCTGAACAGATACTTTTGGATCGTCATAATCATTGGAATGGATTTCGTGCAGGTCAGAATCATAAAAAATATAAAAATAGCCTTCTTCCGTTGCCTGTACGGTCAGATACCCTTTGCTCTTGGTAAACTGCATGGCGATTCCCTCACAGGTATCCACTGCCGCTTCCCGGTCATAATCCTCAAAAATACTTGGAGGACAATTCTTTAATAACTGTGCCAGCTGCATCTGCCGTTCGCCTGCTTCTTCCACTTCTGCCATCAAATTCTCATAGTCAACGGGAACTGCATTTTCCAGGGACATATCTTCATCTTCCAGAATATCTTCCATTGCCTGCCGCATAGAAATATCAGGATTGTCATAAGCACCACCATCAATCTCATCGTAATCCAAAGCATAAAAGGTATAATCATAACCTTCCTCTGTTCTCTGGATTGCAAAATACCTATCGTCAATCTTATATGCCAGTTCATTCGGTTCCTGTTCCGGCATAAGTCCTTCTACAGAAATTCCTTTTTCCTGCAGATATTCTGAAATAGCTTCCAATGCTCCTGCATCATACCCATTCCAGAGATCTTCTGCGACAAGCTTACCATGTTCCGATACGATAATCCCTGCCACATCTGAACCATACTCATCATGTTCCATGAAAAAGAACTTCTCCCCAGCATACTCTCTTTCATCTACTGTATGCCAGGTTCCCGCATGTCCTTCTGCTTCAAATCCTCTGGTATCTGCTGTAATGGTGACTTCCGCTTCATCTAATGCCTGTTCAATCTTCTGCATACGGATCTCTGCCCTTGCCATATCAATAAAACCATTCAATATTGCCGGATGACTCTCTATCACATAATCCTGATTCAAATTCTTTCCCTGATTGATATTTTCCGGGATTTCGATATGCTCTGCCCAGTCTTTGTTCTGTCTGGAAAATCTGCCATCATAAGAAAGTTCCCGAATCGTATTTGCCATAACAAATGTCATACGTTCTTCTCCAAACTGTTCCAGCACTTGTGTTGCGGCATCTTCCTTTAAATGCAGTCCATCAAAATTTAATGCGATTGCTTCCTCGATTACTTTCTTACAATCAATGTTTAACTTTCTGGAATCCAGATAAGCATCTACATCCCGTTCTTCCATTGCCTGAGCAAGTGTTCCTTTATAGACTGGGGGATAGGCTCTGGTATGATTATTTTCCAGTATCTCCATTCTCTGCTGTACAAAGTCCGGAAGTTCCTCAAAGCCGAAAGAATCCACATAATAAGCCTTTGTTTCCGCCGTCCGGTTTATAACTATGACATCGCTTACCGATAAGGAATGTCCATGAAAATCGTTTGGGCGGTTGATATTAAATCTCTCAAAAATATCATCTAATGTGACCGTTGGTGTCCATGGAGCCGCATACACCATCCTGTAGTCTTTTCCATCAATGCTATAGCCTAATTTTTGAGCCGATTCAACCCCCATAAACTGATAAGTATGCTCTCCACCCGTATCCATCTGATAGATTGCAAAACGACCGCTTTCTCCATGAAGAAGTAAGGTTTCATCAATCTTTTCTGCACTATCTTGTTCCAGTTTTTCCTGTCTGGCTATCGCTGCTTCTCTTTCTTTATGTACTTCCCATTCCGTTTCCGTAATACCAAAGATACCGTCATGCCCCAGGATCGCATTTTCTGTTTCTGCAAGAATCTGTCCTGCCTGCTCTGGATTGTCTGGATTTCCATGTAATATAAAAACTTCTGCACCTTCACGATACAATTCTACTGCCCTGTTTTTTTCAAGAGGATACAGGTGTTCCAGTCGGATTCCTGCTTCGTGCATTTCTGTAAAACCGATCCTTCCATCTGGAAAGTTATCCATCTGTGCCTCTGTCTCATGCACAAGACTTCTCATAACTTCACTTCGGTCACCCCGATTCGCTGTCAGCATACGGTTTACCAGTCCCAAAACTTCGTCCCGGTCATCCATCTTATAAGCAAAATTTACGATAAGATTTCTTTGTGATTCCGTAAAATTCTCATGGCTGGCGGTTTCTGCAGCTTCAATCAGTCTATGGGCATACTGCATGGTACTTTCCCTTTCTTCTGAAAGTTCTTTGGTTGGAAAGTTTGCCCTCGCAGCCTGGATCACTTCATGTACTAATTTTGTACCGGCTTCCTCATAAGATTCCCGCATATCCCAGACAAGATCATTCAGTCTTTCTACCTGTCCAGAAAAGGTTTCTGCGTATTCCGTTACAAATGCTTTCTCTCCTTCTGTAAAAATCGTTCTCGGAAATTCTGCTTTTTCCACCAGCATTTCTGCCTGTTCTTTCGGTGTCAGCTCTGAAAAATAAGCACTGCCTGTATCTGCATCATACGCTGCATCAAAAAAGTGAATCGGATAATTTTCTCCCACTCCATCACTTGCATACAATACTGTGATTGCTGCACCTCTGTCCTCCAAAAATTCTTCCAGTGGTTTCTCATCCTCTGAAAGTTCTTTCTGTTCCAGTAAAGTAACATATTCCCTTACATTCTCCTGCACCTGTTCTGCTGTCATATTTTCAACCAGATTATAACTATATTCCGAACCCATACTGCCTGAAAGATACAAGATGACATCCTCTCTATGAAATGTTTCTCTGATTGGTCTTTCCATCTCAATTTCATGCATCTGCTCCTCAATGTTCCCAATGATCTCTGCCGATGTTTTTCGGATGGTATCCATAGACGCTTTCAGTGCCTTCATATCCCTGCTCTCGCACCAGCTGGCGATATAGGTAAACGAATATTCTGAAGTATCCAGACCAAAATGGTTGCAGACAATATAAGCGATACTTTCTGCTTCCACTTCCTTTGTTGTCTGGTCTTTTAAGACGCCTTCCGCATCCATTACTTCCCGGTCATGCAGCAATGCGTGGCTCACTTCATGGACTCCGGTTTTCATCGTCTGAACATTACTCATATCTTCCTTTATCGCAATATATTTTTCTGTCTGGTGATAGTAACCTTTCGCTTCCCCTTCCACATTCATCATACGGATTGGCACTGGGGAAATATTCTGTAATGCTTGCATAAACGTGTCATAAAACTGTACACTTCCAGTAAGTTCCGGTACATCCAGGTCAGCAATCGGTTCTCCCTCTGTCTGACTGACATCAAATACCGTAGTTACCCGGAACCTTGGAATGACCATTTCCACAATCTCTGTTTCCGGTTGTCCGTCCTCCCCAATCACCGGTTCTTTTGTTACTGGGTCAATCTTTTCAATCTCCTGTTTTTCCCGGATTGGTGCAGGTGCGATGATCTGGATTCCCTTTTCCCCACGCTTTACATGGCGGTTAAATTTCTTCTGCCATGCCTGATACCCTGCCACCAGTGTTGCCTCCGGTTTCTGCATGGTGATCAGCAGCGTATTATTAAAGCTGTAATTATGGAACTTCGACATGGTATTCAGATATTCTGTATATCTCTCCGATGTAAAGATTTCTTTTACTCCCTGCTCCAGTCGTTCCGATATTTCTTTTAACTGTTTCTCTATATTATTGTTCGCCATAAACAAATCCTCCATTTTAGGATTCCCGCCAGAGGAAACTCTGACGGGAACTCTTTTATAACTCCTGTTCGTGCTTTTTCTTTGCACTTTTCTGTGTAACGGTCTGTTCCGCTGTATTCTGCTGTGCCTTCTCCTGCTTTAACAGTTCCAGAATGGACGGCTTATGGATTTTGTCCGCTGTTTCCGGAAGTTCTTTTTCTTCCACGTTTTCCCTGCTGTCTACGGAACTTTCTTCTCTGCCAATATCCTCATCTGCCAGAATAGTCTCATTACCCTTTTCATCCATGTTCAGCAACGCATTTAATTCTGATAATCGTTTCATCTTTTCATTCAGTTCCGCTTCTTTCGGGAATGGCTTCTTCACCTCTTCCTGTGCGGTAGCAAGCTGTTGTTGTACAGTTTCCAGTTTCTGCTCACTTTCCGTCAGCTTCCTGTCGATAGAAGAAAGGGTGTTATGGATACGCTGCATATTTCCTACCGGGTCTTTTCCGATTTCCAGCTTATAAGAACATTTTCCTTTGATCGTCAATTCAAAAGCATTGGAGAACATATTATAGGAAGCGGATAATGTAAACCCATGATACTCTCCGACCTTTCCACCTGTGCTGACCGCTTTTAATCCTGCACAGGCAGCGATCAATGCTTCTCCTGCTTCTTTCTTATCTTCATAAAGGACATTCCCTACCGTCATGACAAACTTGTCATTATCCTGTAAATCCACACTTTTTACTACCTGCGAATCCACCTGCATTCCGGCAATCCGTTCTTTCAATGCACTGATCTGTACTGGGAAATTCTTTGCAATATCTGATTCCAGACGGTAAATCTGACTGGTATGGTTTGCCTTTAGAAGTTTCAGCTTACTCACCTGTACATCCAGATCCATTTTTTCCTTAATGTAGGGATTTCCTGTGGCAAGTGCCTTGATCTCGGCATAAGACAATGCCGTATCATCCACATCTTCACAAGCCCTGACTGGCGATTTACTGGTCATGATCTGACTGATGAACTTCTGCTTGTTTTCCAAAATCTGCCACATGTACGCATCAAAGGTATTTTCTGTCACATACCGGAATATCTTTACCTTCTCATTCTGGTTTCCCTGCCTTAAAATACGCCCTTCCTGCTGTTCCAGATCGGATGGTTTCCATGGACAGTCAAGATGATGGAGAGCGATTAGTCTGTCCTGCACGTTCGTACCTGCACCAAGTTTCGGAGTGGAACCCATAAGGATTCTCACCTGCCCGGCCCGTACCTTTGCAAACAGATCTGCTTTCTTTGCCTCCGTGTTGTATTCATGGATAAAAGCAATCTCTTCTTTTGGAATTCCTCTGGCAACCAGTTTGTTCCGGACATCATCATATACGTTGAAAGTCCCATCCCCTTTTGGAGTAGACAGGTCACAGAAGATCAGCTGTGTTGTCCTGTCTGCTTTTCCCTCATCCCATACCTGAAAAGCATTTTCCACGCAGGTATTGACCTTGCTTTTTTCTGCATCCGGTAGAAGTTCATTTAGCAACCTCTGATCCAATGCACATTTTCTTCCGTCATTGGTAATCTTAAGCATGTTATCTACCGTTGGATTCACAAGGCCGGCTCTTACATCTTCCGCACGTTCAGAAAAGGCACTGACCATTTCCTGCTGTTCTTCACTTGGTTTTAAGACTTCATTGATAAATTCTGCTTCCGGTACGGGAAGATTCAGCATATCTGATGTCTGAATATCCGCAGCTTCTTTAAAAATAGAGATCAGCTCCGGAAGATTAAAAAAACGGGCAAACCGTGTTTTTGCACGATAGCCCGTTCCTTCCGGTGATAATTCGATTGCGGTTACTGTCTCCCCGAACGTTGCCGCCCAGGAATCAAAGTGTCCCATACCCATACGCATAAGTGTGTCATACTGAAGATAACGCATGATGGTGTAAAGTTCCGTCATACTATTCGATACGGGAGTACCCGTTGCAAAAGTAATTCCTCTGCCGCCTGTCAGTTCATCCATGTACCGGCATTTCATAAACATATCGGAACTTTTCTGTGCATCCGTCTGTGAAATACCTGCCACATTTCGCATTTTTGTGTATAAAAAGAATGGTGATAGGTAATCCTTTGAAGCTATCTCTGGATTTTCCCCCACCTCACGCCGGGCGTGCACCTTTCAGCGCACCCGGCGTTCCATCAAACTGATTTACTTTCTTCCTTCAGATTTCAATACCACTGCACCCTCACAGGTACAGCGTACTCACAAATTTCACGGTTTGAGTTTTTCTCGGTATTTCATAATTTTGCGTACCACCTTTGCGTCCAGCTCAGGCGGTATTGGGCTGTTATGAACCATGCGGTGGCACGATTCGCACAGCCATGCCAGATTGGGAACTTTATTGATTCTTTCGATTGGAAGTTGGTTGTCGATGTGGTGACAGTGTTTTGGAACTGTTATGGAAAATGGTTTCCCGCAGCATTTGCACTTTCCCTTATCCCGGTTATAGGCGTATTCCCGGTTCATGAAGTATTCAAAGTTTGCTTTCCAGCCCTTTCCGTCTGCATAGCAGGCAAGGGCGATATCCTCCGGGGTGTTGATGGATGGCCGGTCACAGGGCAGCAGTTTGTGTTTGTTCCGGTAGTTCACATACCGCCTGCGGCCTTCCGCCGTGTAAGGGGTCATCTTCTGGTCAAACGGCTTGCGCTCATGTCGGCTGTGCGTGATAAACGCATAGGTGATTCCAAACCATTTTCCCTCGATGGGAATTGCAAAGGTTTTGCTCTCATATCCTTCGTGCCTGTGCGGAAGATTGCAGAGTGTTTTCAGCGGAACCTGCATCTGGTTATACTGTTTCGGGAACAGCTTTTTCCAAACGGCCAGTGCCGCATTGTTTACCCTGCGGTCGATTGCATGATAGGCGTGTGAACAGATGGATGGCTGGTAATATTGCGCCAGCCCCAGAATGATGGAATTCACATACTGTATCTGGGCGGCCTGTGTGTTGGGCTTTGAATATAGCTCAATACGGTGTACCTGTTCCAGCAGACTGGCAATCTTTTTAGACAGCCGTTCCATGTCCGGCAATGGTTTTCCCACCAGATGTTCCGTCCACGTTGCAGGGTCAGGCGTTTTGCGCTTTCGCTCCGCCTTGACGATGTAACCGAGAAAATGTATCCCTCCCTTCCGTAAATCGGTCACATAGGTCTTTTCCTGCGACAGTTCCAATTTCAGTTTTTGCCTAAAGTATTTTGTCAGCTCACGCTTCATACGGAACGCTTCCTTTTCCGTAGAAGTCAGCACCACCCAGTCATCGGCATAACGGAAGTTATACTTTGGAGTGGTTCCTGCCCATTTCAGCCTTCGGGTATCATTGCATTTGTGTTTGCATTTACGATGCGGCTCCATGTAGGTTCGCCCCACATACCAGTCAAAATCATTCAGATATATATTCGACAGCAGAGGGGAGAGGATTCCTCCCTGCGGTGTGCCGGTTTCCGTTTTGTGGTACAAATCCCGTTCGATATACCCGGCTTTCAGCATTTGGCTGATGATTTTCAGCACCCGTTTGTCATGGATGCCCATTCGCCATACTTTTTGAAGCAGTATCCGGTGGCTGATGTTGTCAAAACACCCTTGAATGTCACCTTCCACTGCCCATACAGCCTGGTAGGGGGATTTACACCCGGCATTGATTACATTGATAATGTCCCGGATTGCGTGCTTTTGTGCCCGGTAGGGGCGGAAGCCGTAGCTGTGCGGATAAAATCTCGCTTCGCATATTGGTTCTATGATTAGCCGCACACATTCCTGTATGATTCTGTCCAGTACCGTAGGGATTCCCAGCGGCCGCATTTTGCCGTTGCTTTTTGGAATATATTCACGGCGGGCTGGTTTGGGCTGGTATTTGCGAAAACACGATTGAATCAATAAAATCAGTTCATCTTTTGGCATTTGCAGATATTTGTCCATTTTCATCTTGTCCACTCCGGCGGTTTTACTGCCCTTATTGGACTTGATGTTATGGATGGCGGTCACAATGGTGACTTCGTGCGCCATTGCTTCCACCAGTCCGGTGAACGAAACGCCTTGCCCGGATTTCTCATAGAGCATATCCTGAATGGCTTTCAGTTCCGTTTCCGTTGAAAATCTGACGTTCAAATGCACAAGGCTTTCACCTCGCAGTTCGTCACCCATCTTTCAGGGAGTTATTGGATTTTCGTTTTGTGAAATTTGTGAATCAGTTTGACTCGTACCCTTCGCCGTGGGACATTTCAGCCCCGTGTAGCTGGCGTTACCCAGCCGCAGACTACTATGGTACGGCTGACTTCCTGTATTCTTCATTGTGCTGTAACACTCCAAATACAGGCTCTCAAACGTTCCTGAATCTCTATCCTTGCGGTCATTGCTGACCATTGAAACCCTTAGACCGCTACCTTACACCGGGAAAATCTAACCATGCTTTGAACCACAGTTTCTGCATGATTCCGTGTAGACATTTCATTCCACAGGGCATGTGCGGAAAAACCAACCGCACACTCTTTTTCCAATTTTCACCCTTTCGGATGCCGCTTACTCTTACGATGCTGCATAGCTTTCACTAACGGATAGCCATAGGTTTCGGAAGCCCGCACCATTATTCTCCATGCCCCCTTGCAGGGGTTTAGGTTTTCAGGTTACGACTTCACCACGCTTTGTACCCTGCATATTTACAGATGTGCAGCGCACAGTGGAGTATTAGCTCTCGTACTGCCTGCGGTTTGACAGACCGCTATGGGATTGCTCCTTTCCGGCATTGGTTCTGTACGGCAGGGAAATTTCATCCCTGATTTCGAGATTCAAATTCTCTGTGATATTTTCTTATTGCTAAGTGCAATCACATGGCGCTGTTCGTCCTTGCTGTCAACAAGGGCTTATGCGCAACGTTTCGCACGGTTCTTAAAGCCATGGCTTTCATCCACAAACAGCCTGTCTACACCTAACTGCTCGAAAGTTACTACATCATCTTTTCTGGTCTGGTCATTGAGTTTTTTCATTCTTGCCTGCAGACTCTTCTTTGTTTTTTCCAACTGCTTGATGGTATAATTCTGCCCTGCCTGATGTGCTGCTTCTTCAATAGAAAATGTAATGTCTGCAATCTGCTGTTCCAACATGGCAATCTGACGTTCCTTTGAAAGAGGGATTTTCTCAAACTGCGTATGTCCGATAATCACCGCATCATAATCCCCTGTCGCAATGCGGGAACAGAACCGTTTTCGGTTTGCCGGTTCAAAATCTTTCTTCGTTGCCACCAAGATATTTGCCCCCGGATAAAGACGTAAAAAGTCACTGCCCCATTGCTCTGTCAAATGATTTGGTACGACATAGAGATTCTTCTGTGATAGTCCCAACCGTTTTGATTCCATACCAGCAGCGATCATCTGAAAAGTTTTTCCTGCTCCTACGCAGTGTGCCAGTAACGTATTGTTTCCATATAATACATGAGCCACCGCATTTTTCTGGTGCGGCATCAGGGTAATCTCTGGATTCATACCGACAAACTGAATATGACTTCCATCATATTCTCGTGGGCGGATACTGTTAAATCGTTCATTGTAAATCTTACATAAATCTTCCCGTCGGTGCAGGTCTTTAAATATCCATTCCTTAAATTCCTCTTTGATCAGCTCCTGCTTCTGCTGTGCCAGCATTGTTTCTTTTCGGTTCAGTTCCCGGTGTTCCCCATCGGCATCCTGTATCGTGTCATAAATCTTGGTATCTCTAAGGTTTAAGGCATCTTCCAAAAGGCGGTATGCATTGGCTCTCTGTGTTCCATAAGTGGAAGTGACAAGAGCATTTCCATAGCTGTCCACGCTTTTTCCCATGACATTCCACTGTCCGGTCACTTCTGCATACTGGACTTTGATTTTGTCCCCTACATAATATCTTGGAGTATGGAATGTCTCTGCCATGAACTGTGTGATATAATCCTCTGAAATCCAGGTTGCTCCAAGTCTTGCCTCAATCTCTGACGCATCCAGATCTTTCGGTTGTACCTGCTCCAAATACTGTACATTCACCTGATATTCCGGGCGGTGTTCTACAAACTGTTTGGCAATCTGCAACTTCTCCCTTACATTTCCCGAAAGGTATTCATCCGACGGCTCCCACTTTTCACTGATTGGATTCTTAAAGATCACTCCTGCCAGTTCTTCGGTAAGCTCCTCTTCTGTTTTCCCGGAAAGCTGTGCCATATAGGAAAGGTCAACGCCTGCCCTCTCACCAATGGAAACCGCAAGTGCTTCACTGGCAGTATCCACGGAAGTTACTGTTTCTGCCCGACGGATTGTACGCTTGGTAAAAATATCTGCTTTTCGTTTCAGATTTCCCTTGTCATCCAGAAATTCCAGAGAAGTCAAAAGACAATAGCTGCTGTCCTGACTAAATGCCCTCTTATTGGCATTGCTGCTGAGTAAACCATACTTTGCAGTAAACGTATCATATTCTTCATTCAGTTTCCCCTGCAGCTTTGTAATCTGTTCATCGCTTCCTTCTTCCATCTGACACCGGATCAGTTCATTTGTTGCATCACGAATCTTTACCATGCCTTTGACACGCTCCGTTGTCATAGCCGGAAGTTCCATCCGGTTCATCACAGAATTTTCCCGGTAATAAACTTCATCATCTACCACAGTAAAACTGAAATTCTTTACCTCCGGGTCTGCCGGGATAGAGACAACATCCTCCTCCAGTTCCGTGTCAGAAAGTTCCAATTCGGTAATTGTGCCATGGATATTCTGGACGGCTTCTTTTAACTGTTCTTCTAAGGTAACGCCTTCTTTTGGTTTTACAGTCACTTCCTGCTTTCCATACTGGGTGCTTTCTGTGGTAAATTCACCAAGCACCATTTCCGGATGCTCTGCAAAATAAGCATTGACCGAATATCCTCCTGCAGTTTCCTTTAAATTTAACCATTCCGGTTCCTCAATGGATGCCCTGTCTCTTTTCTGGAAAAATAAAATATCCGAAACAACACTGGTATTGGCATTTCTTTGGAACGCATTATTGGGTAATCGGATGGCTCCAAGCAGTTCTGCCCGGTTTGCGATATACTGTCTCACCGCCGGATTCTGTTTATCCATCGTTCCACTGGAAGTTACCACTGCAACCACGCCGCCAGGACGCACCAGATCAAGGGATTTTGCAATAAAATAATCATGAATCATAAAATGATGCCTGTCATATCTGCGGTCACTGACCTGATATGCTCCAAACGGAACATTTCCTACCACACAATCAAAAAAGCTGTCTGGGTAATTGGTTTCCTCAAATCCCTGCACCGCAATCTTATTTTTCTGGTAAAGCTGTTTTGCAATCCTGCCCGAAACCGGGTCGAGTTCCACACCGTACATATTGGCTTTGCTCATACTCTCCGGGATCAGTCCCATAAAGTTCCCGACACCACACGATGGCTCCAGGATATTCCCCTGCTTCAGTCCCATATTTTCCAGTGCTTCATACATGCTTCGGATTACAGTCGGGGACGTATAAAAAGCATTTAAGGTCGATGCCCTTGCTGCACTGTACTCTTCCGGTGATAAGGTATTCTTTAACTCCAGATACTCATTTGCCCAGCTGCTGTTATTTTCTTCAAATGCCTGTGGGATACCACCCCAGCCAACATAACGGGATAAGCTTTCCTGTTCTTCGGGTGTTGCCAGACGTTCTTCTTTCTCCAAAGTCTGTAACAAATGGATAGCTTCCATATTTGCTTTATACTTTGCTTTCGGACCACCTGCTCCAAGGTCATTATCCTGAATCCGAAAGTTGTGCGGTTCTGTTACAATCTTTTCTGCTTCCGGTTTTAAATATGGTTGAAATTCTCCCTCATATCCAAACAGTTCATTTTCTCCGGGAATATAATTGCGTCCGGTTTCCAGACACCGGAACACATCGGCAGTTGGTGCATTGCTGACTGCATAAAAATCATCATAAGAATACTTTGGGAAATCTTCTGTATGATAGGTCGATAAATGCAGTTCTGTATTGGAACGGGTCTGTGCAACCAGATCTTTCCCCTCTATTCCTTCCGGCAATATTCCTACTGCTTCAAAGTGATACCCCTGATACTCAAAAACGCCCTCATCCCAGGACTCTGCCAGTTCTTCTGCTGTTTTAGCTGTTATCTCTTCCTCTGGTTCATTTTGTTCCTGTTCCTCAGAATCTTTCGTTGTTTCCTGTTCCTGACTTTCTGGAACAGCTTCTTCGGCAGTAACCTCTTTCTCTTCTATTTCCTCCACATCTGCCATATCTACTACGGTTGGATCTGTCATTGCCCTGGTATCCAGAAAATCAAACATGGTCATCTGATGTCCGGATGGTTCCGCAAAGGACGGTTCTATTTCCGGTGTAGGGAAAATCGTATAAGTACCCTCTACATACTGATGAAGTTCCGAAAGAAGTTCTGTTTTCTGCTGGTAGTTTGTCCCATATGCTTCAAAATCCAATGGCAGAGCTGCCAATGCCGCATCCATCTTCTGTAACAGTTCCTCTGTCTGCTCTGGATTCTCTAAGACTGCCACCATTTCTTTTCTTGGGTTTTCCCAGAAAAAGTCATCCGTAAATGTTCTGTCCATTTCTTCTGGCAGACGGTCATAAAAACGAAGTACCTTATTCGCCATCTGCTCCCGTTCATACTCCGGCATATGGACATAATCTTCTGCCTGCAGGAACTGGTCGTTCTTTATCAGATAGGCTACTCTGCTTGCAACTTTCTTCCAGGATAATAAAACCGAAGTATGTGGATCACTATAACTGCCTCTGGCAAGAAACAATCCTTTTCCATCATAGTTTGAATGAGAATCATCTGCCCCTGACAGTGCATGACTGCCTCCGCCAATTCCATACTGTTCTTTGATAAAATCAGTTCTGGTTTTTTCATCCTCATGTAACAGATAAAAGGAATAGGTTCTGAGCCTGCTTTCAGAATAAGGGCCTCCCTTTGCGAGAAATGCGTCAATCTCATCCTGGGTAATGAACATCTGATGTTCTTTCCATGCAAACCCGTCTCTTGCCTGATAAGGGATGACCTCCTGTGCAAATTTCTGAAACTGCTTTGAGATATTTATAGGATTATAATGATGGAAACGCATAAAGGAACTGTCCATTTCATAGGCTTCTGCCAGTGCATCCAGTCTTTCATTCAGTTCCGAAAGCCACTGGGGATCTTCTATTTTTTCTTCTAAATAATCCGTGATCTCTGGATAAATACTGCGAAGATGTGGTAAGTCCTCTTCGTCAAAGACAATCTCCGCTACCCCTTCTGCCATATCCCCTTTCATATAAGCAAGAGCCTGGGCGTGTTCTTTTACTGCATTACTTCTTGCCGCATCCAATACAGACTGCGGTGCATATTCTCCCTGATCTAAAAGCTGATGGATACGTCCGCTGACATCTTCCCATGATAAAAATGCCTTATCTAAAATTTGGTCTGTGACCGTATGCCCTACTGCAATCTGCATCCCGGTTTCATCAAACCAGACCGAATATTCATTTCCATCAATCTGAAACCCTTTTCCGCCTTCTCGGTATTCACGTTTCACAAACTCCGTATATTCCTCCGGGGTCTGTTCGCTCATAAAATTGTAGATGATACGAAGCTGACTACCCGCCCGGTTTCCTCCTGTCCGTAAAATCTCATCGACAACGCTCTCTGGTATCGGAATCTCCCCGGCATAAAGGGCAGCTGCCCTTTCCTCTATCTGCCGCCTTTGCTCATTTGCGGTGGGATATTCGGGCAAAGATAAAGCAGAGGCGATTTCTTCCTCTGCTTTACTCAATCCATCTTCTCTTGTATCTTCGACTAACTGTATACCAATTCCGTCAAGATGCTCTCTTCCGCTGTTGCCATCAGTGCGTTCATGTGTGCCGTCCATGCCATCGGATCTGCTTCCTTGTCCGGTGCCGGATTCTTCTCCAGCAATTTCTCCATCTGGCAGTCCATTCTCTCCTGTGCTGCTTTCTCGATCTGCTCCAGATGACGGTTCAGCTTCCCAGTCAGGAACAGGCTCTGATAAAGACTGTTCTTGTGTTCTTTCAGAAATGTCCTCCGCAGCATCCCGTATTTCCCGATCGTCACTTCTTCCTCTTCGACGGTCAGATTCGGAAACAGGTAATCCCCCTTGCGATGATATGTCAGTTCCATAATCGGTTCCTCCTTCATTTTCAATATTTTCTGCTTTTTTGTTTTCTACGTCCTGATTTTTAGTTTCACGCATTAACGTGGTAAAGTTATTATAATTCCTTTCATTGGAAATTTCAACCTCTTTTCTCGCTTCTTCCAGAGAAATTTTATGTACGGTTCTTCCAATATCAATCAGAATACTTTCACTGAGCTGGCTTGCCGCATTTCCAAGGAATGTGAGGACGGACAGACGATTATAGTCCGTGATATGCATGAAATCCTCTTCTTCCAGAAGCTCCATCGGGTCAAGCCCGCATCGTCTGGAAAGCATATAGTAAACACTGTCTGTTGCCAGCTGACGGAAATCACTGCGGATCGTCACCTCATCCAAATCTTCCAGATAAGTATCTTCTACCGCATATTCCAATCCGTCCAGGTATTCCTCCAGATTATCACTGACCATTTTCCTTGCGACTGCCATCAATGCATCCTGCAAAGTTGCTGTATCCTTTTCTTCCAGAGCATAGACCTCTGCCAGATGGGTGAGGATCTCTTCTCTCTGGTGTTCCTGCATCTGCCACAGATACGGGCTTCTGCCCCCGGCTACCATGTGGGTATCCGAAATATCAAACACATAACGGAGTCTGGTATGCTGTCCTGTTTCATCAAGCAGGGCGATTCCCCTTGCACCACGGTTCACCCATCGGAACATCTTTTCATTCCATAATTCCAGTGATGCACAGGCCGTTGCTTCCGGATGCTGTGCATGGATCAGAAGCTGGTCTGAAAAAGAATAACGGTATAACCTTGATGCTGTGTCCATATAATCCATCCAGTCTCTGGGGGAACCGCTCACTGATACGGCATGTTCCTGTGCCAGATCCCGGATGTCCTGTAATTTAGACATATCGCTTTACCTCCTTGTCTTATTTCTTTTTCTTCTTTGGAAATTCCAGATGGAATCTCGGCTTGCCATCCTCCAGTGTGAGTAACAGATCTGCATCAAATTTCATATCTTTCTTTTTAGAATACAGACCTTTTACATGGGTACAAGCCGTATCAAGAAGTTCTCTTGCCATCTTTTTATCCAGATTTTTCTCCATGCTTCCTAAGAAACGGTTTTCTTTCCAAAGAGCAAAATCACACTGACGGTTTGAGCAGTAAAAATTCTGTTTCCCCTCGAAAACATCACAGCCACAGACCGGACATTTGCCGATCACTTCCCTCTCCGTCTGGAATCTCCTGCGTTCCTCTTCCGGTATCTCCCTGCATACCTCTAAAATCTTACGGACAAGAGAAGTAATCTCTCCCATAAACTGAGTATCTGTAATCTGTCCCTTTTCCATCATCAACAGCTGGTTCTCCCATTCCGCTGTCATTACTGCTGATTTCAGATACTCTGGCATGACTTTTACCAATTCCTTTCCCTCGGTACTTGGTAATATCTGCTTACCCTTTCTCTGTGCATAACCGGAAGAAACCAATTTTTCAATGATACTTGCCCTTGTTGCCGGAGTCCCCAGCCCTTTCTTTTCTGTTTCAGAATCAAACTCCTTATTACCGGCTGTTTCCATTGCAGCGAGGAGCGTATCTTCATTGAATGGTTTCGGCGGAGAGGTATAATGTGTGGTTTTATCCGCTTTTACTGGAAAAAGCCTCATTCCTTCTTCATACCCAGCAGGAATCGAAGTCTCTTTTTCCTTTCCCTCCACTGGTTCCGCTTTGACATACAGATGTTTAAATGCCTTTTCTACTTCCTTAAATCCCATCTGTACTGGAATCTTCCCTCTGGCTTTAAAATCATGTTCCTGGCACTTTACCGTAATATCTGTCTGCTCATACAGATATTCTTCTCCGGTTGCCTGTACCAGCTGCTGACAGATCAGCATCATCAGATTCTTTTTATCTGCTGGTAAATCAGCAATTCCTTTCTCCACGGCTTCTTTCGTCGGAAGAATCGCATGGTGATCAGATACCTTTGCATTGTTGATTACCCTTTTTATGCCATGCCCCAACTGTCCATAATCTACAAATGGAAGTAATACTGGCATTTTTCCTACCAGTTCCTCTACCGAATCTTTCATATCCTCCGTTACAAACTGGCTGTCTGTTCTTGGATAAGTAACCAGCTTTTCTTCATATAATTCCTGTAACATATCCAGTGTGCGTTTCGCTGTATATCCAAAGTAACGGTTGGCTTCTCTCTGCAGACTTGTCAGATCATAAAGTCTTGGCGGAAATGCTTTTTTATCTTCCTTCTTCATCTGTGTGACCACAGCGGTCGAACCATTACATAACGCTGCCAGCAGATCCGCAGCTTCTTCATTTGCAATGTTCTCGGAAACTACTGTAAGTTTTCCATCTGTCAGTGCTACCTTATAAAACGCTTCTTTTTGGAAATGCTCGATCCTCTCCTGCCGTTCTGCAAGCATGGCAAGGGTTGGGGTCTGTACCCTGCCCACAACCAATCGTTTAAAATATCTCGTGGTGTATGCTCTGGTTCCATTCATTCCGATCAGCCAGTCAGCCTGTGCCCTGCACACCGCAGCCATACAGAGATTCTTGTATTCTTCCTCACTTTTCATTGTCTGGAAGCCTTTCTGAATGGCGGCATCTTCCATCGAGCTGATCCACAGACGTTTCACTGGTTTCCTGCATCCGGCAAGGTCATATACTCTCTGAAAAATCAGTTCTCCTTCTCTTCCTGCATCACAGCCATTTACCAGATATTCCACATCGCTTCGGTTCATCAGACCTTTTAAGACATCAAACTGCTTCTTTTTATCCTTGGAAACTTTCAGCTTCCATACCTCTGGAAGGATTGGCAGATCATCAAACTGCCATTTTTCATATTTCGGGTCATATTCCTCTGGCTGTGCATACTCTGCCAGATGTCCTAAACACCAGCTGACGATACAGCTTTCTCCCTCCAGATAACCGTCTTCCCGCTTATAAGCGGACAGATTTTTCGCATAACTTTGTGCTACACTTGGCTTCTCTGCGATCACTAAAAATTTAGACATAATCCTTTCCTTTCTACCAAAAAAGGCAGCCAAGATTTCTGGCTGCCCCTGTCCTTATTACTGTTTCCATCTCTTAAAAACGCTTATTCTTCTTTTTCATCGTCCTCTTCATTTACATAAGGACCGTCTGAAAATTCAAGCTGTTCACTTACATAATCTTCGTCCTTACTGCGTCCATGTTTCTTATAGACTGCGATTCCTGCAAAGCCTAAGATTGCTACAACTACGATAGCTGCAAGACCTTTCACATTCATTCCGCTTTTCTCTTCTTTCTTCACTTCGGTTTCCTCCTCTGCTGCTGGTGTAGTCTCCGGTGTGGTTTCCGGGATCACTACGGTTGATTCTTCAGTTTCCTTGTCTTTTTCTGTTTCATCCAGAAATTCTGCCAGATCGTTCTCATCGACCAAAGACATCATATACACGTTCTCTGTATTACTGGAACGGTCAATGACCATGTAAAAAGTATTCCCCTTTTTCGTCTGGATAGTAAGAAACTGTTTTGTATCATCATTTTCCTTATCATCTACAAGCTGGGCATTTCCCGGTGTAGAAAAAGCAGAATTATTACTTTCTCCGGTAACTCTTCCCGTATCCTCTGCTTTCTCCGTATCTTTACTCTTTTCTGTTGTTGTCTCTTCCACCACCGCTGTCGTTGTCTCTTCTGCCGGTGGATTTGCATTTGCATAAACAGTAGCAAGGGATGTTCCCGAAATCATTGTTACCGCCATAGCAATCATCAGAAGTTTCTTTACCACTTTATTCCTCATCGTCTAAAACCTCTCTTTCTGCCACCTGCCCCACAGGTGGTCTGTTATCGCTTTCTTTTTGGGGTGTCTCCTTGGTATCTTCCACTGTGATACCGCCGTCCTCATTCATCTGAATCATAACGGTTCCTTTCTGAATCTCGTCAAGCAGTACCAGCAGCTCCCGGCTGTCCAGTTTCATAGAACGAAATGATTTGATAATCTCCATATCTTCCATCTGTTGTTTTAAAGTATTCTGCCGTTTCAAATGTTCCTGAAGCTCTGCAATCTTATCCTCTGTTTTCTGAATATCATCCAGAATCTTTTTCAATTTCATGTTCATCTGCCTGTCACCTCCTCTAATGCAGACGACCAAATGCCATAAAGTGTTCCTGCCAGTAGGCACTTGCGATACTTGTATATTGCACCGGCTTACCACAATGAATCATCATGTTATTGCCGACATAGATTCCAACATGACTCGCTCCACTTGTGTTATAGGTTCCCTGGAAGAAGATCAAGTCTCCCGGTTTTGCTTCCGATGGAGATACCTGCGAACAGTGAGAACGAAGTCCATCGGCAGTACATCTTCCAATATTCCATCCATTTCCACAATTATTGATAACCCAGCTTACAAATCCGGAACAATCAAATCCACTTGGGGAATAACCACCCCAGACATAAGGAACTCCCAGATATTTCTCTGCTTCCCGGATCATCTTTGCAAACTGTGGATCAGATAAAGCATCTGTCGGTATGGTATAACCAAATCCACCACTTCCGGTGGGTATGCTGTTTAAGTCAAACAGGTAATCACGATTTCCATAATATTTGTTATACGCATCGTATCTTTCCTGTTCTTCTTCCGTCATGCGGCTTCTCAATATGGTATCCAGATTACGGTTTGTCATCGTCACATCCAGACGGTTTACTTCTTTCGTTGTCGTAACCTGCACTTCCTGGCTTCCATTGCTGTCTGCTATGTATGCCTCCCATGTCTGGTGCCCGTGTGCGGAAGCTGCTGCATGGTTATCATAATAAACATCAAACTGAACACCATATCTTGCAAAAGCTCCGGTATCTTCTACTACATATTCCACACCATTCATAATGACATGGGTTCCCATCGGTACAAAAGGATTCGATGCATCTACAGCGATCGTATGATTGGCTGTCGGCATCGCACCACTGGCTGTCGGTCCTCCACTCCACTGCCCACAGCAGATGGAGCAATTACAATACCCACTGGTGACAACCTGTCCCAGTGATTCTCCTACCCGGACTGTCTTGGTTTCGGTAACTGTCTCTCTGGTAGAATCTGTCGTAATCCCATACTGCTGACGGAAAATGGACTCTATCTCCTCTGCCACTTCATCATAAGTAAAGCCACCATATTTTACTGTTAGATACGAAATCAACTGATATGGGTTATGCCCGATTTCATCAATCTGGTACCGGTATTCATCGTAATCCGGATGCGTGGATTCCATCTGATTGATCTGCGTATTTAAGGCTTCTTCTAATGCCCGGTATGCATTTTCAGCGGCATAAATGTCCTCATCTGTACTGGAATAACTGGTGGAAATAATAGCAGACGAAGCTCCCTGCAGGGATGCACTGCAGCTGGTAAAACTTGCTGCAATCAAGACAAAGATCAATCCAAAAATAGCAACTGTAGCAAAAATCCCACGGTTTTGTGCCGCAATCATTTTGACTGCATCTTTTGCTTTCTCTGTAAATTTCTGTGCTGAAGTAATCGCCACATCCTTTGCCTTTTTGCTCTGCTTTGCTGCCTGATACTGTTTCTGATAACGTTTCTTCTGGAACAGCTTTTGCAATGCAGATTTTCTTTTCTGCTCCGCTTCCTTCTTCACCATCTTTTTTGCTTCATTTCCATAAACAGATTCAAACATCAGCCTGCTTTTTTCTGCTTCATCAAGAACGCTTTCTTTCAGCCTTTTTGACTGTTCCCTCCTTTGCTTTAAGCGTTCCCTTGTATAAATGGATTTTCTTGCAAGGCTTTCTCCTGCAAGCTCTGCTCGGTGTGCCCCTTCTACCGCAGCATTATCATCTTCTGCCTCATGGGTTTTCCAATGAGCCGCCGTAGCCGCAGCATCTTTCACGGCAGATGCAGAACTTCGGATACCGATACCGGCTCCATGTACCATGCCATCACTTTCATCGCCAAACGATAATCTGGAACTCTTTTTCCGCTGTTCTTTCAGCACACGTTCCCGCTTCGATTTGCCTTTGATCTCCTCCGAAAATCCATCCAGAGACTCTTCTGCCACTTCTGAAGTTTCCCTGTACCGGGCAGCTTCTCTCTTTGCCGTCTTGCTTTCTTCGGAAGCCTCCTTTTCCTTCCGTCTTTCTTTTGACGCATAATCTCTGACCATCTTTTTCTTACGGAGATCCCGGCTGTCTGCAACCGTTTCCAGATAAGCCCGTTCTCCCCTTGGCTGTCCACGGATGCTCTCACTGCGAAATGCGGATTTCGTTGCAGCTGTGCTTTCATCGGCTACTTGTTTCCCATCCAGTTCTCTATCTATATCTTGTTCTGACTCCTCATCCAGTACAGATTCTCTACTATATCTGGTTTTTTGGGAACTTTGCTCCGGATGTTCTGTTTCCCTTTTTTCATTGATATGCTCACGCCTTCTCTTACTGAAATCCAGCTCATCCTTTTTTTCACTACGGGAAACCTCTGTATCCATATCCCGTCCAGTGATCCTTTTTTCTTCTTTATTCCGAAGGTTCTCTTCTCTAAGACCATCACGACTCATCTTCTGGACGGTTTTATCTCTCGCCTTATACTCATGCTCCTGCAAATCTCACCATCCCCTTTACTGTTTACCTGTTATTCTGCTTTATCCTGATAGCTCTCCCATTTTTCCAGTACCTCATCTGCCAGTCCTGCAATGGAATCTGTCAGCTTATCTGTAAGTCTTTCACTCAATGTTCTTCTTGCAGCCAAGCAGGAAGTAATCCCCATAAAGTCAATCAGTTCCGCTAAATACAGCAGATCATCTAACATCTCGCCAAACACCTCCTCCCCGTTACTGTCCTTTCCTTTTTCTAAAAGTTCTTTATAATTGTCTGCACAGATTCTCTCTGCAAATACACAGCAAGGTTCCCCATTGCATCTCTCAAAATTCGTATAATCTCTCATGTAGTGATCCTCCATTTCATTCTTGGGCAGAAAAAAGGCCGGAAATCTTTTCCCGGCTCATCCCCTGCTTTTGTTCTATTTTTTTTTATATTTTTTAATCGTCTCTTTCTCCGATACCAAGTTTTTTACGCTTCTCCACCTCATCCGGCTTAGAAGTCATCAACGCATACAGCATCAGGGAATTATCAAATTTATCCTTAAACGGAATAATGGTACTGCCATAAAAGACCAGTCCCTCACCTTCCCCACTGTTGGTAACATAAGAAAGCTGATGTGGTGAAATGTTCAGCTGCTTTGCAAGAATCTGCCTGTCACCGGATGCCTGGTTTAACATCAGGATAAAGTCAGAATTTTATAGTGATAGGTAAGCCCCTGATATCATCTCAGGCTTTT
>ULYK01013722.1_pt1 | contig 37378 bp, 26 predicted proteins | sample 1962061 | NCBI WGS metagenome assembly ULYK01 (sample SAMEA4835860, study PRJEB28245) | human gut metagenome | biome: gut microbiome; material: fecal sample | place: Denmark | collected 2008
TGGATAGTGACACCAGCTCCACTGATACCAGCTCCGCCATTACTTCCTGTAGCCGTGACAGTCCCACCATGGATAGTGATAGTACCGCCGCTGATACCAGCTCCGCCAGTATCTCCTGTAGCCGCCAGCTTACCCATACTTGTATTATCTGTCGATTGACCATAGATGATAAGGCTTCCGGAGACTCCGATGCCGACATTAGCAGTCAGTTTGCACCCATCCGCCAAAATCAGGTGGACATCGCCGGTGACAGAGATACGGCTGGAGATAGTTATATCACCATTAACCACATACCAATGTTTTTGACCATCATTTTCGCCCCAAGAGGTATTACTCTCCGTCACGTCCGTAGCTGTTGCCGTACCACTATGCCGCGTCAGAGCATGGTTGGTATCATCCCATGTGTAGTAGATATAATTAATATCGTTTGCCGTTGTCTGTGCCAGCGCCGTGACAGGCAGTAGCATCATCAGGATCCATAAAGTAAAGATTTTCTTCATATATTCTTGTTGTTTTGTTGTTTGTATATTCGTTTACATCAATTCGTCGATGAGAGACGGGAATTAACCCCTCACGTCTTCAATTGAAAATTGACAATGGAGAATTAACCCCTCACCCCTTCGGGGAGCTCCCCTATGACAGGGAAGCTTTTTTATCTCCTAGCAAAAACTTCCCCTGTTGTAGGGGAAGTGCCCGTCAGGGCGATGGGGTTAATCGTCCATTCTCAATTTTCAACGGTTTCGCCTTCTTCCGGCTTGTTGGACTTCTTTTGTGCCTGACTCTGGGTGTAGCTTGTCTTGTGATTGGCAATCACGCGGTTCATCTCATTGATGACCGAAACGACAAACTCCAGATCTTCGGGCGTAGCAGCCATGAGGGCAGCCGCCGAGATGAGAGTACACATGTTCTGATACACCGTGTCGGTCTTGCTCCGTGCATCCTTCAGGTTATCGCCCTCGGTCAGGGCGCGTTCGCTTGTCCGTTTGTTTTTAGCCGCGTCGAAGTTGTTGTTGGCTTTTTCCAGCTCGTCTACCGTAGCATCCAACCCCAGCGTCGTGACCGCCGCCTTGTTTTCTTCCTTTCGTAAATCCAGGATCAAACCCTTAATCAGAGAAGTTTCGGCATCGTCTGCCGCACCTTGCGCCCCTTTGTAAGGACGGAGCACCACGTCGAGCTGCTGGGCAGCAGCCTTGACCGCAGCCTTCGAAGCTTTCAGGCCATTCGATACCATGTAGAACATGACCGACAGCAGGCGGTCGCGCTCGGCATCTTCCTCGTCCATCTTGATGGTATTAGTATTGGCGGAACTCTTTCTGTTCTGAAGTGAAACAAGGTAAAAATCACGAATCGGAGTGTACATGTGATCTACCACCGTCTGCAGATTTTCAGTACCGGATCACATGTGATTTCCCTTTGAGAATAAATTTTTGGTATCAGATCAGGTGTGATCTGGCCTTGTCAATGAATTTTGGGTCCCAGATCACTGGTGATTTCGTCTGTTTTCAGATTTTCGGTCCTTGATCACTAGTGATTTTCTTCTGCAAATGGATTTTCGGTGGCAGATCACATGTGATCTTGCACTGAAAATCTTTTTTCGGTCTCCGATCACATGTGAGCGACCACTGCGAAAGATTTCGCACTCAAAATCACATGTGATCTACGACTAAAACGGAATTGTTTAACACAAAAAAGGAATGACTATGAACGTATTTCCTGCAATCGAAGGTAGTTCATGCTATCGCTACAACAACGCCTTGCATATGAGTTTCCACGACCACATGCACCAGGTGTTTGCCGGCTATTTGGAGGACTACCTGAAGAAACTCAATTTGACGCAGGCCATAGTAGATGGGTATGGGGACGATGTGGAGGTTGAACAAGACCTCAACAGAAAGAGTTCCGCCAAGACAACAGTTTTCTTTTCCTATTGAGAAGTATGGCAAATAAAATAAAAATAATTGAAAGTGCAGGTATAGGAAAAGTTAATTTTGGTATTGGATTTGGTGTTCGTATCTGTTCTTTTGCCTTGATGCAAAAGAACCAAAAGATCAAGTTCGTATTCGTTCTTTTCTCTTGAAAGAAAAGAACCAAAAGTTCAAGGCTGCGTCTGCTGAGCTACTCCGTCACTGCGTTTCGCTGTGCGCGCCGCAAACTCGCTGCGCTCAGACAGCGACGCTCCGGCCGCTCCACTTCGTTCCTACGCTTAACGCTCACCAGAACGAGGCCGAAACAATTGATAATTGAGAATTGGCAATGGAGAATTATCTTTTTCTCCCTCATTTATTCATGGAACTTGCCTGGCAACTGTAGAGGCGCAGCGCTGCTGCGCCTCAAAACGACGCTCTACACATCCAAATAACAATCAATAAAATAACGAATGAATTTATTGTGTTATTTGTTGTTTTATCCTTTCGCGCTGGATGGAGGCGCAGCACGCTGCGCCTCTACTCGCATTCCCTATATCCGATGAGGGATTAATATTCCCGTAAAACCCGTACCGAATGGAAGCCTATTATTGGCAATTCTCCTTGATCAGCTTATCAGCTACCGGATCACCCAACTCTTTGGCTTTGTTGAAAGCCTCGCAGGCAGCATCCTTCTTTTCGGTGCGGAGGAAGCAAACCCCACGCAGACGGTAGCAGGCTGCAAAGTCGGGAGCCAGTGCCAAGGCCTTGTCGATACTCTGTAAAGCCTCGGCATACTTCTTCTGGCGGATAAAGATCGAAGCCTCTTCGGCCAGATACATCGGGCTTTTGGCGTTGATGGCCATCGCCTGACGGATATCCTGCAAGGCACCTTCCAGATCTCCCTGGCGAAACTTGGCCTGTTCGCGCAGGTAATAGAACGAATCGTCCACCCGTCCGCCTACTACCTTATAATATAAGTCATAGTCGGCCACCGCCTGTTCATACTGCATCAGCTTCAGCCGCCAGTCGATACGCTCGAGGATGTAAGGCGCCATTTCCGGATTCATCGACTCGCCATAACAAGCGATCGTACTATCGAGCAGCTGGATGACCTCGCCGATATTCACGCCACCCTGCTTGGACGACTTCGATTTGGCAGCCAAATACCACGAGCTGGCATTGGCCGCGTCGCTCTGGTTGACAATCATGTATTCCTGATACGCCTCGTCATATTTTCCCTGATTGAAATACATTTCCCCCTGAAGCTGGTGATACACCGGATTATTCTCGGCCGTCATGGCCTCCGTCAGCCGGTTCTGTGCATGCTCGACCGTCCAGTCCGTATCCTTCAAGGTAGAATCAGAGAGGGCCACACTGTAAATCAGCTGCGCCTCGCTATAAAGCACGTCACTTTTCTTTTCGGCCAGATCGAGCGCCTGCTTCATATCTGCCCGGGCTTTCTCGAGATACTGCAACTGTCCGGCCCGGTCGTTGGCCAAATCGGTCCGGTGATAGGCATAATGCGAAGCCCGGCGGATATAACTCTCCGACCAGTCGGGGAAAGCCGCCACAAAATCATTCAGTGTATTCAGATACGTTTGGGCATCCTGCGAATTGCCCATCAAGAACAAAGCAATCTGCGCCTGCTCCCGATCGGCAGGCCATGCCTTCTTGATCCCGATGGCCGTGTAGGTAGAACTCAACATATCCATCGTCGAGATCTGCAGGCTCTCAGCATAAGCTGCCGATACCGCATACGATACCTCTTTCTTGCCCGAAGCATCCTCTTGCGCCAAACCGAATACCTCGCCCTCTTCGTTCAGCACGGGTGCATTCACCCAGCTTACCTCGAGCGGAAAAGACAATTTATAGTAATGATAAACATCTTTCAGCTTAGTCTCCTCTACCACCTTACCCGTAGCGAAGGTCTTTACCTTGTCTGCCGTATAAGGTTGCAGATAAACCGGCGCACCCACAGCCAGGGGAGCGGCTGCCATCTTCAGGAAGCTCACCTTCTTGGGCACTTCCACCTGCAGCTTGATCACGTCATACAATTCGTCGGCCGCCAATACCGTCGATACCTCGTAGGTCTTTCCTCCACCGTCAGTAACCGTCGCCTTGTAAGCCCCGTTGAAGAGCGAATAAGCCGAGAGCAACTTTCCGTCTTCCGAAATAAAGAAGCCGGTACCTGTATGCAAGGTCGTACCATCTTCCTTGTATGTAGTAATCTTCGCGATCGCCTTTTTCTGTTTTTCCATCCATTTAGGCGCCTTCTGCTGGGCAAAGAGTGAAAGACACACACATGCCAGCCATCCTAACAATAGTAATCTTTTCATGATATTTCCATTATATTTAGTCGTTTAATCTTCTAATTCTTCTCCGTCGGGCGTATGCAGGATAAACGTGGTTGCCCCGATCGTCACGACAGCCCCGTCGCTGATACGGACCACCTCCCGATCGCCCAGCAATTCACTCCGCAGGAACGTACCCGTCAAGCTGGGGAAATCGCGCAAGGTATAGCAGAACTTGCCTGCGGCATCCTGCTTGACATGAATCACACAATGCTTGCGCCCCATACTCGGATCGCTGGTAATGATCGGGACATCCACACCATCGGTATCTTTGTTGCGGCGGCCGATCACATTATCGCCCAACACCAAGGGCAAATCCTGCTTAAAGGCAAAGGCATTCTCGATAACCGTAATAAAGCCACACGAGAAATCGGGTTCCTTTACTTCCTTCTCCAAACCAGACTTCGAGCGGACCACCTTCCGCCCAATCTTAATCTTGAACTGTGATGCACATTGCGGACAGACAAACGCCACCACTTTTCCTTCTTCGTATTTGGTTTCATCAAAAGCGATCTGATGATCACACTTCGGGCAAAAAACTCTTTTCATATCTGTATCTATTTTCCAGCTGCAAAGATAAACCAAGCCACCCATAGAACAAAACAAACACCCGACAGAAAGCCATTCCCGGCAACAATCCTTCAGAAAATTTGGAGAAAGAGACAGGTTATCGTAATTTTACGGAGTTTGAATCTTTTATACTTACATAAACCTATGAATCTAACGGATACAACACTTTCGCCCATCCGAAAAGGGATTGTCGGCGTACAATTCCTCTTCGTGGCTTTCGGAGCCACCGTACTGGTACCTTTGTTGGTCGGCCTCGACCCATCGACAGCCCTATTTACCGCCGGAATCGGGACATTGATCTTCCACCTGGTAAGTAAAGGGAAAGTTCCCATCTTCCTGGGCAGCAGCTTTGCCTTCATCGCTCCCATCATCAAGGCCACCGAATTATACGGCCTTTCAGCAACCCTTTTCGGACTGACCGGAGTAGGATTAGTCTATTTCGCCATGAGTGCCCTGGTCAAATGGCAGGGCCTATCGGTCATCAACCGCATCTTCCCGCCGGTCGTGATCGGTCCCGTCATCATCCTCATTGGTATAACCCTGGCAGGCACAGGCGTCCAGATGGCCGAAGAGAATTGGGTGCTGGCTCTGATCTCACTAGCCACAGCCGTCATTGTATCCTTGAAAGCCAAAGGCCTGCTCAAGCTGATCCCCATCTTCTGCGGAATTGGAGTCGGTTATCTGGCCGCCCTGTTCTTCTATGAAGTCGATCTGAGCGGCGTACGCGAAGCCGCCTGGTTCAAACTGCCGAAGTTCGTACATCCCACCTTCTCGTGGGAAGCCTTCGTCTTCATGCTTCCCGTAGCCATCGCCCCCGTGATTGAGCACATTGGGAATATCTATGTAGTCAATACGGTAGCCAACAAAGACTTCGTGAAAGATCCCGGCCTTCACCGTACCCTGCTGGGCGACGGAATTGCCTGCATGATAGCCGGAGTTCTGGGCGGACCTCCTGTCACCACTTATGCCGAAGTAACCGGAGCCATGTCTATCACCAAAGTGACCCATCCGCAAGTGATACGCATTGCGGCCGTAACCGCCATTCTATTCTCTTTGGTCGGGAAAATCAGTGCCCTCTTAAAATCCATTCCCAATGCCGTACTGGGAGGTATCATGCTACTGATCTTCGGCACCATTGCCACAGCCGGTGTAACCAATATGTTGCAGCACAAGGTAGACCTGACGAATACCCGGAACATCATCATCTTCTCCCTGACGCTGACCATCGGTATAGGAGGCGCTACTTTCTCTTGGGGCGAATTATCACTATCCGGAATCGGGCTTGCCGCCATCGTGGGAGTTGTGCTTAATCTGATTTTACCGAAAGATAAGAATGCTTAATTCATAATAGCAGGGAATCGAGATATTACTCCCTCATAATTACATACGGAAAACAAAGGAAGCTATCAATACAAAAATTTCTGGAAAGCCTAGGATTTAGGAACCTGAGACTTTCCAGAAATTTCATTGAAGAGAATACTATAATCAGAATCTATATGCTTATTTCTTTCCGATCCACGTCAACCGGTGCCAAATGGTTTCCAGCGAACCCCGACGGAAATGACGGAACCACCAATGAGCAAATGCCACCTGCAGCACAAGGAAAACAATTCCAATCAACAGACTATAAGTCGTCCCGCAAACCAAATGCAGTTCCAGGCCGTAGCCGAAATACAAGAAACTGCCAATCAGTGATTGCGTGACGTAATCCGTCAGACTCATCTTCCCGTAAGGAACCAGAATCTTCTGCACCCTGCCTTCATTCACCCAATAGAGCAACAGAAATCCTGAAACAATTAGCAACATTCCCACTAGGTTGTACCACGAATTCCAAATCGTCCGCATCGACGATTTCAGGAACGGATTCTCTATCTGCGAATAAATAAAGTCTTTCAGATAATAAAGGACCACAGCCGACGGCAAAGCCCAAAAGGCAACACGTTGCCAGAAAGCAGCTACCCGCTCACGATTCTCACCAGCATATACGAACAAGCCTTTTCTTCCCAACAACATACCCAGCATAAACAAAGAGGCTGTCTGGAATACCCTGCCATGAGACCACGCCCAGTTCAAGCTAGCCAACTGCCCTGTGACAAAGTTCGCTTTCAGCATTTCCCAAAAGGAATGTCCGCCTAATTGTGGATACACATCACCCAGCGAGAAATAAGTCTGTTGCGGATTCGCATCCGACACCAGACACGCATAAATCACTTTTATCCACTCCAACGGCTGTAACATCAGAATCAAAGCAATCCATGCCACAGTCCGATCCTTCAAATGCCGCACAGGTACCAAGACAAAACCTATCAGGGCATACAGAACCAATATCTCACCCGGGAAAAAGATGGCATTTACAAAACCGAACAGCAACAGCAATACGAGCCGCCACATATAACGATTCCGAAAATCTTCCCCTCTCATCTCACAATTATGATGCTGCAAATAGAAGGTAAAGCCAAAAAGTAAGGCAAAAATCGCATACGACTTTCCTGCAAAAGCAAAGAAAAGCATATCCCACAGATGAGTATCCAAGCTAGACAAAAAAGGCGAAGCAGTTTCAGGGAAAGAATAAAAGTTGAAATGCTCTATGTTATGCAGTAAAATGATCGCCATCACAGCAAATCCACGCAAGGCATCAACAGCCCATACTCTTTCTTTGGAACGAATCGTTTCAGTCATAGTCCTTTCATTTTGAGTTGTCAGACGTCTCTCCTACGAAAATCATTTAACAACCGAGATAGATGAAATCATGCCAAAGTTCTTGTTGTCGTTTACTTCCCAAACGATTTTTCCGTTCTTGTCGATCTCCATTAATTGAGGAATATTCTTGGAAGCAACGCTCGGATCATGACCTTGCCAATTACAGATATATAAACCACCATCTTCCGTCGGCAACAGTTGAGCTACAAAACAGAATTCAACGCCTTCGATATCTCCTGAATTGACCGTGCGCAAAATTTCACCACTTTCCAAATTAAATTCTACATAACGATGTGAATCACCGCAAGCGCCTACATAATTTCCATTAGCCAGTTTGCTGACACAATACATATTACCCGGCATCTTGATAGTACGCAACAAATTTCCTTCTACATCGATTACCCGTACATCAGCTGTCTCAAACAAAGGTACCAGATAGTTTCCATCTTTATCTACATTCACATGGCGGAATTGAGCATGAGGCACTTCAATACCTGTTTCGTAGGCAGTCTCACGAATAATTTCTCCCTTCGGACTAACTTCGAATATTTTAGCCGGATGACCACATTCAGCTACCAGATAATTTCCGTTATCCAATACACGGGCTGTCTGAAATTCAGAACCTGCATCAGCCGGAATATTCCATAATTCCTCACCTTGCTTGGTGATCAGCTTAACACCTTTGGCATACGAAAACAGGATATTCCCATCAGGCGTCCAGCTGGCTGAATTACATTCCCAGCCTTTTTCCAACGGATGTTCCCACTCTACTTTCTTGGTTTCTTTATCAATAATGACAATTTTATTCCAACCAGAACCGGCTAACAATAATTTTTCACTCTTCTGCCCGCATGAGAACAATCCCAACATCATACAAGCCATACACAGATAAGTAAATATTGATTTCATAATAAATATACAGTTAGTAAAAAAGCTGACAGAATCTGATATTACGTCCGAATAACGGACTGAAACAGATTCTATCAGCTTACTCAATATAAATAAATTTATTTAGACAGATCTTGATACATTTCGTATCCCTGTTCAGCAGTAATACCATCATGTACAACTGCATGAACTGCTTGAATCATAGCCAGCGGATGTTCGCTCTGGAATACGTTACGTCCCATATCTACACCACAAGCACCATCCTGAACGGCTTTATAGCAAAGCTGCAAAGCATCTAATTCGGGCACTTTCTTACCTCCGGCGATTACAATAGGAACCGGACAAGTTGCAGCTACACGTTCAAAGCCATCGCAATAATATGTCTTCACAATAGCAGCACCATTTTCAGCACACATACGTGAAGCCAATGCGAAATAACGAGCATCGCGAGCCATCTGTTTTCCAACAGCAGTTACACCCATTACCGGAATACCATAGCGATTACCCAAATCTACAGCTTTTACCAAATTAGCAGCAGTAACGGCTTCACGTTCTTCGTCACCGGCAGCAAACATAACAGCCATAGCTGAAGCATTCAAGCGGATAGCATCTTCTACGTCGATCAGAACGTTACGGTTCAATTCTGTCAAGATAGAAGAACCTGCATCTGAACGCAAACAAATCGGTTTGTTTGTAGCGGCAGGAATAGAAGATTGCAAAATACCGCGTGTACACATCAAGCAGTCAGCATACTGGGTAAGCGGAACAATGCTCAAGTCGATACGTTCCAAACCAGAAGTCGGTCCCATAATAAAACCATGGTCAAAAGCCAATAAAACAGCTTTACCGGTCTTCGGATTGAAAATACGGCTTAAACGGTCTTTCATACCCCATGAAAGATTAGCAGCACCCTTTACGTGAAAGTTTTCTACAGACTGTGCCTGATCGAATCCAAAATTACTGGCTTCTCTGAAGCCTTCCATATCTGGCATAATTTTCTCTTTTTTATTCGTTAAACAATTATCTATTTAAGGTCAAAGTAACCAGCAGAAAATCTCTACCAGTTACTTTGACATTTTTCATATTATCCAATTTCTGCGAAAGAAGCAAACATACAGCTCCAAGAAGCAGCACCACTATCCATATAGCCAACAGAACGTTCGCCATAATTACGGGCACGTCCGAAATTAGCTTTCAGCTGAATAGTTGATTCAGCTCCTGCCAAAGCTGCCTTTGCACCAGCCTGAAGCACTTCCTTTATATCGTTAGAAGGACAATTCTGGATGGCTTCGACAGCAGGGATCAAAGCATCCATCATGGTCTTATCACCCACTTGTGCACTGGTTTGTTGTTTTACATTTGCCAAACCACCGGCAAACATTTTCTTAACACCTTCGGCATCCAATTCTGTACCTTCAGCACAATCGCTCATGCCTAAGAACAAAGCACCCAGTAACGTACTGGTTGAACCGCTTACTTCAAGCATCACGTTCATACCCATGTCCATCAGCATAGACTTGAATTCTGTTCCTTGCTGTGCAGAACGGACGATGCAAGACAGAGCTGTTACAATAGCAGTTCCGTGATCGCCATCACCAATTACGGCATCCAACTTGGAGAATTCTTCTTCACGTGCTTTAATATTTTCCAAGGCTTTGTTCATCATTGCCTTGAAATCAGCAATTGTCAGTTTATCCATACTATTTATTTACCAATTGTAGTCCAATACGGAGCATTTGACTGTTTATTCAAATAAGCGATGTGATCATCGTCCAGCAAAGCCATGATCATCTGGAATCCGGCCTGTTCCTGTACAGTCAGGATTTCCTGGATACGGCTGCAAGCAACTGTAATGCCACGGCTTTCCAATTCACGATATGCCTTACGGAAAACAATATTCAATTCCATGTGAGTAGTAGCACCTACACCGTTAATGATCAACAAGGCTTTGCTTCCGGCAGCCGGTTTCAATTGCTGGCACAACAAATCAACCATTTCAGCAGCAGTAGCATCTGCAGAAACCAAAGGCTTCTGGCCACCACCACCTTCACCGTGCTGTCCCATTCCGATTTCCATCACACCTGCAGGCAGATCTGTAATAGTAGCACCATTCTGCGGATGTGTACATGCACGCATAGCAACAGCCAATGTAGCACAATGTTTATTATAACGTTCTCCGATTTCTACCAATTCGTCCAACGACTTTCCTTCTTCTGATGCTGCACCCAGAATCTTATACAAAGGAACACAACCAGCCAAACCACGACGGTCTTTGTCATCAGCACCAATACCTGCACTGATATCATCATGAGTTACAATCTGCTTAACTTTGATACCTACACGAGCAGCCAACTGACAAGCCATATTAGCACTCATGATATCACCTGAGTGGTTCAATACAACCAACAAGATACCAGCTTCACGTTTCATCAATTGCAAAGCCTGGAACAAACGTTGAGCTCCCGGAGCAGCGAAAATATCACCTACAACTGAGCAGTCCAACATACCTTCGCCTACAAAACCACTCAAAGCGGGTTCGTGACCAGAACCACCTAATGTTACGATAGCAACTTTATCTTCACTTTTCGGATGTGTACGAACTACGATATTCTCAGCGGCCAACTTAACCTGATCAGGATAAGCCAATACATAACCTTCCAGCAATTCTTGTGTAATATGCTGCGGATCATTGATGAATTTTGTCATAATTTCAGCCATAACATTCAATTTTTAGGGTTCTTTACTTGATTTCCATTAACTCAATTGCAATGCCTTCTTCTTCAATAAAAGCGATCGTCAAGTGTGCATCACAAGGTGCCGGACCAAAAATAATTTTTTGTCCTTTTAAAGCTTCTTCCAATGAAGGCACTTCATAGGCAATATGCGCTGTTTTTAAAACTTTTTCCGGCAGTGGACTTACACCCGACTCTAAATAGAGAAACTCTATTTTATTGGCACTTTTACTGTAATCTGTCAACCAGATATTCAAACCTTCGTTGTACATTGCACCTTCCGGTTTATAATCAACCGGAACTCCAAAATGACTTAACGTTCTCATAGCATTAGCTGTTTTAATTATTTGACATAAAAAATTATTCTACTTCTTGATTTTCGTTCGACAATTTAGAACGATATTTCCAATAAGCGATTGCCGAAATAACGACTATCACTGCAAGGGAAACAAATATATAAATAAATATTCCGTGTACCTGGTCATTCTCTCCGTAAGAATGCATTCCACTCAGGAAATAGTTCACGCCGAAGAATGTCATCAGTACCGAGCAAAAAGCCATAACAGATAAGAAATTAAAAGACCAGACATTATACCATCTCCGGACTAACCGCAAGTGTTCTACCAACGCATAGACAATCATGGTAATCAAAGCCCACGTTTCTTTTGGATCCCAACCCCAATAACGTCCCCACGATTCGTTAGCCCAAACGGCACCTAAGAATGTTCCGATCGTCATCAATGCGAGACCTATCAGCATGGCCATTTCGTTTACGATGGTCAATTCCCGTATCCGTGTTTGTAACATCCCTTGATTTTTGTCACTTGCCAGCGTCATAACCACCATATTGGTAATTCCCAGCAAACAACAGATACCGAAGAAACCATAAGCGGCCACAATAACTGCCACATGAAACATCAACCACGGAGATTTCAACACAGGAACTAACGGACTAATTTCCGGATCCATCCAATTCAGACCTGAAACGAACAGGATGATTCCTCCGAATAAAGTTGCCAAAGCCATCGTTATCCGACTGCGACGGACAAACATCAAACCGGCGGCAACCGTAGCCCAGGCAACATACACCATCGTCTCGTACGAATTACTCCATGGTGCATAGCCGGCTATATACCAACGGACTCCCATTCCGTATGTGTGGAATCCAAAAACAACAACAACCAATCCCAGCAGCAGCCAGAAAAGCCAATTCCATTTCCGGAGGTCATTAAACATAGCTGCAAATGCTAGTACCAGCAACAATCCTCCTGCAATCAGATAGCCAATCTTGCACTGACGGAAAATATTCATCTGATTATATTTGATTTCTGCCTGCATCTTCTTGGGACTTATGTCGAGGCCTTGACTTTTAGCCTGCTGATAAGTCTCAATCATTCCCAAAACTTCATCAGCTTTACTCCAGTCTTGTGTTTTCAAAGCAGACTGGACTTCTCCCAAATACCACAAGAAAATCCGAGAGACAAACAACGAATCCTTTCCACTATAAACAGAAAGATCATCACCTGGCGCATACCATTTATGATTCGGATCGTCTTCCTTCGGGAATATATGTATCCGCTGGTAATTGAACACCTGATGCAAGATATTGACTTGTTCGTCCAATTTCATTAAATCCTTATCAAAGCGGGTCCGCTGATTCGGCATCTTTTCATAAGCCTTTTCAATATCTTCCTGAAACTTGTAAGCCCCATCCGTATTAAACACCTGCAAATAGGAACAGGCTTTTTCAGGCAAATCAAAATGGGCGGATATTTCTTTATTCGACACACTGATTAATGGAACCCGCATCCACATATCCGGCATCGCCAATAAACTCAGCAGGAACTGGTCGGAATTCAATTTACCAAATGTATCTTCCTTATGCAATTTTCTCAAAACTTCCGATGAGAAGGTGTTCATCGGAATCATTCGTCCGTTTTCCGACTGTACAGGCAATGCGCCAAAAGCTGCCGCATGCTTGGGACTAACCACCAATTGCTGTACAACGGAATTCAAATCCATCGTCTTTTCGTCAGCCTTCATTCTAGCTGAAAAACTCAGCATACCGATCATGATCAACGTGGAAATACCCACCGAACGCATCTTCTTCAACTGACGGCTTAAATGCATAAAACGGGAATTACGGCCCAAAATACAAATGATCAATCCCAAAGCCAGCAGGAAATATCCTGTATAAGTAATGTTCCGGCCGATCACATCCCGGTTGACAGACAAGATCGTCCCATGCTCATCCTTATCATAAGAAGCCTGGAAGAATCTATATCCTTTAACATCCAGAACATTATTCATAAAAATCAGTTCGCGACGCGTTTCGCCATCTACATGAACCAGTACCTCACTCTCGAAAGAAGAAGGACTTGCTGAACCCGGATACCGGGTTAAAGTAAACTTGACCAATTCTACATCAAAAGGTAGTGTATGAAAATAAGTCTTATCTCCTGCACGGACGGCAATCTGATTGCTAGACTCGCCTTCACGCAAATGTAACAGTCCTTCTTCGCTGAATACATGCGAGCACATAGCTCCACCCAAAATAACGATGAAAGCCAGGTGTGTCAATAACGCACCCCATTTTTTCCGGTTTATCAATTGATATTTCCAAGTCATGGCTACAAAATTAACAATCATCAGGAATTGCCAGAAAATAAATATTGGGGAATAATACACCCAAATCTTTGCCGTTTCAGTTCCAAGCTGTTTTTCGATAAAAGTCGCAGCAGCCAATCCGCAAGCATAAACAATCATCAGCAACAAACAAGTAACCGGAGAAGATAAAAACTTTAGAATATTCGATTTCATATACATTATTAACATAGAACCTGTCATCCCTTAAGGGAAAACATCTGACACACTAACTTTCCTTCGGTCGAAGGAAAGGTTTCCTCCGTACGGAGGAAGAGTATCCTCCGACCGGAGGAAAGTGTTCCTGCGGTCGGAGGAAAGACAATTCCCAATAAGGAACGTCTTAGATATTCATTAGGGAAACATCAAAAGTTCCCCAATTTTACCTTAATCTTCAATAATTACACGGAAACCAACATTGAATATCGGCTGCCAAGGATAGAATGCCTTACGACTATGAGCGGTTGAATACTTCGGACGTTCAACCCAAGAACCACCACGAACAACTTTATATTCGGATGTTTCTTTCGAATTCTCTTTGTAAGGATAAGAAACGTAATCAGAACGAGTCCACTCACCAACATTACCGTGCATGTTATACAAGCCGAATGGATTTGCTTCATATTTCTTACCACCTACCTGAATCAGACTACCGTCATTTACGCTTTCTTCTTTCGGCAAGAAAGTATAATACTTATACCAGAAGCTAGTCTTCGGCATCGGCTGCGGGTCGATACCACTTACAGCCAACAAGTTGGTTGTTTCGTCAGCCATATTCTCCTTCTTTCCGAAATCAGCATTCATATCACCGTACCAAAAGTCCTGATCGCTACCAGCACGACAAGCCCATTCCCATTGAGCTTCGGTCGGTAATGTAATATTCAAGCCAGTCTTTTGGCTCAACTGCTTACAGAATGCCATTGCATCATTATAGCTTACGCGAATTACCGGTTGATCCGGATCATTAGCCACATATCCTGGATAAACGTGGTCTTTCCACTGCTGATCCATATGACGGCTGTCGTGATCTGGGAAGAATACATTATACTGCTGGTTGGTTACTTCCAATTCACCCATCCAGAATGATTTAGCGATCTTCACTTTTGCAGTAGGACGAGCATCCGGTTCACCATGATAACTACCCATAACAAACTGACCGGCAGGGATACGAACAAAGGCCATCTTAATACCCGGCGCCAATTCGATTTCCATACGAGTTTGTTTCTCGTCTGCCAACATTTCCTTAATAGCATCGGCATTGAACGGCCAACCTTTAGCCTTCAGTGTCTTTTCCTTTACAGGAGCTTCTTTTTCAGGCATAACCGGAGTGATCGAGCCTTTAGCCTTCAGATAGGCAGCATAGTCGGCAATTTCCTTTTTCCAATCTACGCCTGAACCACCGGCATACTTGTTGTTCAATTCAATACGACGTTCAATCTGGTCAAATCCCTGATAAGGAATAATATTCTTACCAAGCACGTTGGCATTGAAATAACCCTTATCCGGAGCATTATAATCAATCCAATTATACAAAGTTTTCCATTCAGCATCCGTCAGTTTCACATTATGGTGACCTTTCTTCAACAAGCGAACCAATTCACTTGTATTCTGATAATATTCGTACGGGAACAATACCAGCATATCACCTTCACCACCCTGACGATGTACATACGGATGTAAGTTCAGATAAGAAGGACCATAACCTAACTTATCCTTTTCGCCGGCACGCAAGTCAAAGGCCTTACCCTGGCCATTATGGCAAGCGATACAAGCACGATCCAAGATAGGCTGGATTTCCAAATCGAATGTAAACGAACGAACACCACCTTCCGGAGCTTTCAGTTTAGCAGCTGCTTTCTGAGAAGCGATCACACGTTTCGGAATAGCGATTTCATTCTGATCCTCATGACAACCTACGCAAGAAACGACTTCACCCGGCTGACCAGTCAACCAACTACGCATCCACTGGATAGCGGCACCATCTTTATCAAGAGGCTGGATAGAAATAGGTGTATTAGCCGGAATCTTAAAGATAACAGAACCGTCTTCTTCAACCGGAACTGTACCTAACAGACGTTTAATATCCCAACCACTCTGGATACCATGCCAGTTATGGTCAGATCGAGTCTTCACGTATGCATATTCATAAGCATGGATACGAAGTTGCTTCACTGTACCACGCGGAACATTCTTCAAACCTTCACCTGCATAAATATCCTGAATGAAGACAGTAGCTTCTTTATCATTCAATTTCACACGGTCAGGAATGCTTGGCGGTGTAACAGACTTACGAACCGGAATCGGACTGATGAGACCTTCACCTTCTGCCTGATATACACAAGTTACGTTATCATAAATATCCACCAGATAAAGTCCCCACAAATCATTAGAAGACAACTTAGCAGATACCAAGAAATACTTATCGTTCAATGGCATCGGCTTTACAAACTGCGGCCAAACACCATTTACCAATCCATCTTTGATCAACTCCTGAACAGGACGATTACGATGAGGTATTTCCTGAGTCATACCAGCTACACCTTTACGAGCTTTTGACGGATCAAATAAGATCAAACGACCAGAACGGGCAATACCATGGTGACCTGAGATAATACCGACAAATGCAGAAGGATGACCAGGCAATGGCTGAACATCAAATGTACTGTTCGGGAACATAGAACCACTACCGAACAAAGCCTTCTGTTCTGTACCATCCGGATTCATATGCATCACAATACGAGAATAATAGTGTGTCAAGTCTGTATATTCCCAACGAGTGTACATAACTTTACCGTTAGCCATAATGGTCGGATTCCAGTTAGCGTCCTGATCGAATGTGATACGACGCATACTCTTATCCTTCGGATTATATAAAACCATATTACCAACGGGGTCATCTCCACTTACACAAGGCACACCTTGATAACCAATGTTTGAAATACCGATGATTCGTCCATCTGGCAAATAAGTACCATCATAGAATTCCAAATCAGGTTCTTTCATTTCAATCATCGGATGATAACCGGTTCCGTCTAACTTGACTTCATGGATATTCCAACGCTTATCCTGCATTGTCTGCGTAAACATTACGCGATCTCCGTCCCAATGAAGTTTCAAGTCAGCAATAGAAGATGAATGATCCGGTTTATAAACCTGACGCATCTGAACGTCACCACGCAAATTGGTCAATTCAACAATTTCAGAATCGAAACCTTCACGACGAGCTGATTCCTGATTACTCCAGTTATTAGCCTGTGTTCCCAAATCCGGAGCCATAGCCTGACGAGCTTTCGCCCCTAATTTGAAACGAGTAGCAACGATCTTATCACCATCAAGCAAGGTATTTCCTAACAAAATAGCACGCTTGTTAGCCAATGCTTTTTTCGCATCAGCCATCACCTGCGCATCTCCTTTATAAATACCAGAAAAGCCTTTCTTGTTTAATTCAATCAATTCATTGAGCAGTGGTTCATACTTAGCGACATCATAACCTTTCTGTCTCTTCATGTCGGCAAATGCCAGCTTAACAGCCTCAACATTCAACCATTCCAATTCGTCTTGAAGAGCAGCTACCGCCTGTATCTGTTCCAGCAAAGACAGATATTTATGAATCTGAGTATTCACATCCGATTCATTTGCAATCTGCTTAGCGGCTTCTGTAAAGTATGCCTTATCTTTCAAATGAGAAAGAGCATTCTCAACAGCTTGTTTCTCTACGGAAGCGTCGGCTGTGATCAACCAAGTATCCAAACCGTCCAACACTGAGCCCAACATGGCTATTTCTTTCGGATACTGAGCGTTCAATTCCTCTCCTACCTTACTCGGCATAACATTCAACGCCTGGAAAAAAACGCTACCGCCCTGAGATGTATCATCAATTCCGACTTCTGCTTCAAAACGGACATATTCGCCATTCAGAGGATAAACCAATGTCCCATTAGCATGACAGAAAACTCCATGCTTATATTCTTTCCCAGCAATAAAGATTTCGTGATCATATGCATTGGTATTCATTTTGGGTTTTGCCCAACCGGCAACACCATATTCATAAGGAATCTGATCCAACCAAACGGCTGTTCCATCTGCTTTAATCAAACGAGCATTTGCCCATACAGCCTGATCATAATCAGTTCCGTCAGGACCACCCGCAGTAACCAATACAAGTTTATCCAAGCCCTTCACATCCACAGTAAACGGCTGAGCCTTCTGCTTATGCTTCATCCACTGCGAAATAACAGGCATGCCTGCCTTCTTCAGCTTCTCTTGTAATTCGGTTTTTGCCTTAACGGATGCATCTATCCAATTATCAACTTTCTTTTGCTTCGGGCCAGCCCAAGCCAGTGTAGATGTTGATAAAAGAACAGATACTATTAGTTGATATTTGTTCATGTTATTCAATTATTCAGTTATGCAATTAATCTTACTAGAGACTAACATAGTATTTTGTTCTATACAACCACACCTGGCTGTATAGAACAAAATCAAGAGAGATTATAATGCGGCTTTCGTATTTGTGAAACGCAAACCATCATTATCATGGTAACAAGCCCATTCATCAACAATAGCACCTTCCGGTCCAGCCATCATGAAATGGAATGTTCCCAATTCTTTCAGACGCAATACATCACCCACTTTCTGAACAACAAAATTCTTACTCTTAATCGGACCATGAGTAGCAGGAATAGCAGGAGCATTAGGAGTTTCATCTCCAACCTCAGAGAAATTATAAACCCAACCTTTTTCTACCATCCATGATTCATGCTTTGCAGGGAATTTTGTTTTAACGTGAGCATGTTCAGGAATCATCTGGCCTGGCAATAAATAAATGGCATGTGCAAAATAGCCATATTCCGGATCATTCACCCAGAAAATACCACCCATACCAACATTTTCGAAATCACCCAAACCAAAGTCAGTTACCCACATGTCTTTTGCCATAAGTTCTGTGAAAGGAACTCCATAAAAAGCAAACATGTCTTTCATTGCTTCGATAGCAACATCTTGCTGGAATTTGCCGTCTTTATAGAAATCGGCATTTGTGTACTTCTTAGAATAAGTCATAGCTTTATTATTTTTAATGTCAACTTGATTGTTCTCAGTCGTAGCATCTTGTGTCTTAGATGCGGTGTTTGCTGATTGATTAGAACATGCAACCATAGAAGATAAACCTATAGCTGCCACCATTAATTTAAAATCCATCTTTTTCATTGTACTTATTAATTATTTGTGTTAATAATATCATTTCATTGCTATTCCTTCAATCTCAATCAACAATTCTTCCCGACACACATCCGTACACATATAAGAAATAGGAATATTCAAATTATAAGCATCCAAAAGTTGCTTTGCTTCTTCATAGAAAGAACGATCTTTCAAATAAACCCGCAACATCTTTATTTTAGCATCACCTATTAATTCTGCAATATTTTCCATTGTAATATGCAGTTGCCGTTCCAAACCCACGCCTATAAGCGTTTCTTCTCCACGAATAGCAGCCGTACCAGAAATATAAATCATACTGTTATTTTCTGAAGTAAGCCGTTTGGCTCTTTCAAACTTCGGGGTAGTCTTTTGCGTACCAGCTTTTTCCAAAACTTTTTCAGAATATGCATGGGCTGCTATTTGAAGCTTATTATCGATTGGTGTTGCAAAACAATCTTTATGTTTGAAGACAACAGCATCAACATCAACAACCAAACCTCCTAAATCTGCTCCAATACCTGTTGCTGCCGGATATCCATTACTCCAGTCTGCCGGTCCATAAAATTCACTACGGGCATTATTAAACATCTGATAACGCTGATCTGATCCATCGAAATCAGTTATCCTCTCAATATAATTCCACTGTCGTATTATACTATTAACCGGAAAACCTTCCTTGCGCAGCAGTTCACCCAAACATCTGAAAACTCCGGAAGCTTGCTGTCGAATACCAAACATCAAAATATCTTCTTGGAAGCCACCCGCATACAAACATCTCATTTCTTTATTCTCCAAAAGAACATACGGTGTACCTTCATAATGACGAAAGACAATAGAATCATCAGCTTCAGGCACATAACTATGTACTTCCATAATCAATGTTGCTCCTAATGGAGGTTGGGCCACATACGTCAAAGCAGGTTCCATTTGCTGATAACGATGACGGATCTTTTCACGAATCAACAGTCTCCGCTCCAAATATTGAGAATTAGACAAGGGCATTCCAAAAAACACCAAACGCAGAACAACTTCGTTTTGAGGAATACAAGCGAGCAGTTCATCAACCGCACCATTAAAATCAGTTTGGCTTGTCTGAAATATATTATAATGTATCTTTTGACAATAATTCATAGTCCTTATTTTATAATGAATTCACATACTCAGTCAGTTCCTCAATCTCCTTATCAGAAACCTTCTTATCAATACCATGTTTATAAACTCGGAACACTTCTTCCATGGTTGCTGCAGCACCATTAAACAAATAAGGAGCTGTTCGCCAAACCTCACGTAAGGTCGGAGTATCCCAACCTTGTTCAAACTCCACATTCTCACCTATTATATGATATTTCATATCTGTATAATAAGGACCACTATGACATTCACCACATTTCAATTTTTCAAATACCTTACGACCGGCTTCTGCCTTCTCGCTTAACTTACCATCTACCAAATATGGACTGGGCACAGGTTGTAGAGATTTCAAATATGCATCTACGCAAACTGTCATATCTTCTTCTGGTTCGTAAAACTGAATATAACGGAAACCTGCTCGAACAGCAAGTTCTGCACTTTCACGAATACCAGATATCATACATGGTGGTGTTACATGACTAAACAAAAGGCTCTTGCAATTCTTCGAATTACCTATACCATCATTCATTAAATCCCAGTTCATACCATCTGTTCTTGCATCTCCAGGATGACAACCATTACAACTCTGCCAATTCTGGAAGCAATGAGCAGCATCGTTAAAATATCTTTCGCCCTTCTGTTCGACCGTTTCTGTCCGATCTGGATTTAATGGTACAGAAGTTAAATTAAGAGATTCCTTGTCTAGCACATTCAGAACGTCTGCGAAATAAGTTGGAATGACAACTTTATTTTCATTTGTGACCATACAACGAGAACCATTTCCTTGTAAAGGAATTCTTGTTCGCAAACCGTATAAGAACGTCAGATCATAGTCCAAACGGGATTTATCAGGATATGCCTCAAATTTTTCACGCATAGCTTCATGATCAATTACACTGACTTCATGCGTTCCACTATGTGTTATATAAATTTGTTTTTCATCACAAGCAATACTCCAAATACCTGCAGCTCCACGATCAGGCTCATCTACGATAACAACACCTGCATAACTTAAATTCTCCGCATCAATAATACTAAATGCACTTGTATTCATCCAACCTTGCTGCAACTGAGAAGTAGGAACCGTAAACCGACCTAAATTATGGGAGACATACACATATTTACCATCAGGCGTTATACACAAACCACGCACAGCATTACTCCCATTTGCAAGTTGTATATCTTTAATCTTTTCGAATTTAGACATATCTATCACCGACACACAAGCTGCTACATAATCAAGATCAGCCCGCTGTGCCGGCAAAAAGTTTGTAACAAACAAATATTTTCCATCTTTACTAAAAACAGCAGACCGAGGTTCACGCAGTACATTCACTGTACGAACAATCTTTCCACTAGCCAAATCAATTTCTACAACATTATTAGAAAATTGATTGCAAATATAAATATGCTTTCCATCCGGTCCCAATAAAGGATAACAAGCCCCAGAACCAGTAGGAATTATTTTCTCCACTTTTCCTGTCTCCATTTGCATGATCTGCAAATGACCCATAGTTTCAAAAGTTGTCACATAGGCCTTTCCTTCATGTAACAAAATACCTGTGGGCGTTTCATCGACAGGATAAGAATGTAAAAGTTTTTTACCATCAGCTGAAAAAATATCCACACACTTCTTTCCTTTTTCAGCCAGCCACATTTCTCCGTTTTGACTTATATCTATCCCTGTTGTAAAAAAAGGTTTCGTGTCAGCTTTAACCCACGAAAAACAACAACAAGCTAAGCCAGTCAATAATAATTTTCCAAATAAACTTTCCAGTATCTTCATGGTTCGCTATTTTTATGGTAACATACATTTATCAATCTTTCAACATCGGGCTATATCCTAGTTCCGCAGATATTATTTTCGCATACTTTCGGATCATCCGAGCTGATTCTTCGACTACAGAATCCGATAATCGATCTTTAGGTCCAGAAATCCAAATAGCCCCACATGGATAACCAGTATAATTTAAAATAACTGAGCCGATACATATAACGCCACTCATTTCTTCTTCATTATCCAAAGCATATCCATTTTCTCTTACTTTTTCCAGCTCTTTCAAATATATGTCACGATCCGTTATCGTATTTGCGTTAAAACGCTGGAACTGCATATACGATAAATATCTATCACGAACGGTATTAGGCAAATAAGCCATAATAGCTTTCCCTGGAGCTGAGCAATGGAGTTCAAAAGGTTTACCCGGAGCTAATACAAAATGAAAGGCATGAAGCCCCTGAGCTTGCTCAATAAAAATACCTTTTTCATTTCCTAAAACTCCAAAACAAACAGTTTCTTTTAATATATCACGTAAATCACGTAACTTCGGCAACACAATTTCCAATAAATTATGTTCCTTCAATGAACAAAACCCCAATGTCAATAATTTCCGCGTAATCTGATACCGTTTCGTTTTTTCTTCAAAATATAAATATTCCAATCGGACTAATGTATTTAATATACGATATGCTGTTGTCTGGGAAATATCCAATGCCTGCTTAATTTCTTGCAAAGTTCGCCCCTCAGAATTATAGGAAAGATACTCTAAAACAGCAATTCCTTTTTCCAAGTTAGGGACTTTGTAAATCTCATCCGTTTTTTCCACATTTGACATCAACGTTTCCATATTTGAAATATCATTTCAGATTTGAATCAAATGTACATCTCTATACGAACAAACCACGAATTATTATGCCAAAATGAGTTAATTCTGTTCTATAACATAAAACACACATAAAATCATCCGCAAAAACATTTGCACCTCCAAATTTAATAAAAAAACTCAAGATATATGATTTTTTTTTCGCACCTTTGAGGCCGTTTTAGAATCGCCTGGCAGACGAATATTTATAATAAGGTATTCTTCAGAAAAAATAGATTCTATACATGTTTATTCTTTATTATCATCTAAACGTATTAACAGGAAGTAAATGAGAAAATGGAAAATTGAAGATTCAGCCGAACTGTATAATATTAATGGTTGGGGACTGAATTATTTTTCGATTAATGAAAAAGGGCATGTCGCGGTACAACCCAAAGCTGGTGGACCAACTATCGACTTGGAGAATCTAATGGAAGAATTACAAATTCAAGATGTAGCGGCTCCTGTTTTACTCCGTTTCCCAGACATTCTCAATAACCGTATTGAGAAAATATCTAGTTGCTTCGAAAAGGCAGCAAAAGAATACGGGTTTACGGCCAAAAATTACATCATTTATCCTATTAAGGTAAATCAAATGCGCCCCGTTGTTGAAGAAATTGTCAGCCATGGCAATAAATTCAATATCGGACTGGAAGCTGGTTCAAAGCCGGAGTTACATGCCGTTCTGTCTATTGATATTGACAGCGATGCCATGATCATTTGTAATGGTTATAAAGATGAAAGCTATATAGAATTAGCTTTATTAGCACAAAAGATGGGTAGACAGATCTTCTTAGTCGTTGAAAAAATGATGGAATTGAAGACCATTGCAGCATTGGCTAAGCGTATGAATGTAATGCCCAATATTGGTATCCGCATAAAATTAGCTAGTTCAGGTAGTGGCAAATGGGAAGAATCTGGTGGCGATGTTAGTAAATTCGGATTAAATTCGAGTGAACTTTTGGAAGCTCTAGAATTATTAGAGCAAAATGGATTGAAAGATTGCTTAAAACTAATCCACTTCCACATAGGAAGTCAGGTAACTAATATCCGAAGAATTAAAACAGCTCTTCGAGAAGCTACCCAATTTTATGTACAATTAAAGCAACTAGGTTTCAATATCCAATTTGTAGATATAGGCGGAGGATTAGGCGTTGATTACGATGGTACTCGTTCAGCCTTAAGCGGGAACAGTATGAATTACTCTATTCAAGAATATGTTAATGATGCAGTTTCTGCCTTAGCCGATGTATGTAAAAAATTCGGATTGGAACAACCTAATATCATTACTGAATCCGGACGTTCGCTAACAGCTCATCATTCGGTTTTAATCATCGAGGCTTTAGCTAGTACAAGTTTACCAGTTTGCGATGAAAATGAAGAATTACAGCCAGATGCACATGAATTAGTTCGTGAACTCTATAACTTATGGGACACATTAAATCAACCCCGCTTGATTGAAACTTGGCACGACACACTTCAGTGTAGAGAAGAAGCTCTTGAATTATTTAATTTGGGATTAATTGATCTGAAAACCCGTGCGCACGTGGAACGATTATTCTGGTCTATCGCTCGTGATGTTTTTGAAATGGCTGAAAGCGTTAAACATGCTCCAGACGAATTGAAGAAAATATCAAAATTATTACCAGATAAATATTTCTGTAACTTTTCTTTATTCCAGTCTTTGCCTGATTCGTGGGCTATTGATCAGATTTTCCCTGTTATGCCTATTAGCAGGTTAGCAGAACAGCCAACCAAGTCCGCCACATTACAAGACATAACTTGCGACTCAGATGGTAAGATTGATAATTTTATTTCTACACGAAATTTCTCTTATCATTTGCCAGTTCATAAGTTAAGAGATGGCGAACACTATTATTTAGGAGTATTCTTGGTGGGAGCTTATCAGGAAATTCTAGGAGATTTGCATAATCTTTTCGGAGACACCAATGCAGTACACATCAAAGTAAAAGGAGATAAATATGTCATAGACCGCGTCATTGAAGGAGAGACCGTCGCTGATGTTTTAGAATATGTACAATTCAATCCGAAACGGATGGCGCGAGCCATTGAAGTTTGGGTCGCATCTTCTGTAAAAAAAGGAACAATTTCTGCAGAAGAAGGTCGTGAATTCTTATCCAACTATCGTTCCGGTCTATATGGATATACTTATTTAGAATAATTTTCCTTACGTACAATATAAAAGCCCTTTTGATAAGGGCTTTTTTTCTTTTCAGCAGACTCTTTTTCTGTTTCAGTCTCGTGATACGCCGTTTCAGTAACGACAGACTGGTCTAATTTGGAAACAGCGACAAATCAATGGGAAGATACCCAGTTAACAGCACCTTTCGATGGCTTACCTGGAGAAATATTCACACCTACAGAAATCTTTGTTTCACAAAATATCACAACAAACAATATCTCATTTCTGCTAACAGCTATTATCATGAATCCCGGAAACCGCCTTTTCGGGGCGCAACAAATAAAAAAGGAAATCTTAAAAGTAAAAGATGTCGCCAAAGTCGAATTGTCAGGAATACAAAATCGGACCATTGAGGTGGACGTTGCTCCGATGAATACTCAGCGGAAAAATGGAGTGGATGCCTATCAGGCCATCATCGAATCGACCGTTTCGCGCGTCCGGCCGGTCCTGATGGCAGCCATTACAACAATTTTAGGCATGATCCCGTTGCTCTTCGACGTAGTTTTTGGAGGCATGGCAGCCACCATCGTCTTCGGTTTGAGCTTCGCCACGCTTCTGACCCTCTTCGTCACCCCGGCTTTGTATGCTATTTTTTACCGGGTGAAGAAAACTGGGACGTAAGGACTTATGGAACGAAAAAAGATAATTATTTCTGCGATATAATACAAAATATTATTAATAGAAACTATTCTGCTGCAAAATAGAAATAAATATAAATATTTGAATCTATTCTGCGGCAAAATAGAACAAAATATAAATAATAGATCTTATACTGCGGCAGAATAAAGCCTCATATTAATAATAGATACTATTCTGCAGCAAAATGATAATTTATTTAGAAATAAAGTACCATCATGCAAAATAATAAGGAGCCATTAACAGAGTAATTCTTATTAGGCGCACAGAAAGATAGTTTTATATGAAAAAGGTAGTTTTATATATCGGACTTATCCTGGCTTTGCCATTGGAAGCCCAAGAAGATAGATACCTATTTCATTCGAAGGAAGAAATATCCACTACGGAGGATCACTCACCTTGGCACAACCTGTCTACATGGGTGGAAGCCTTCATACAGTCAATCGCCCAGGTACGCTGACGGAAAGTTCGTTGCAAAAAGCCGCTGAAAGTGAGCGGATGGCGATGGACAAATATCGCGAAGGGCGTATCTCATCAGTATCGCATGCAAAACACATGCGATACTGACAATTATATGGAATGTAATGAATCAAAACTATATCAGAATAACCGTTACACGAATCGGACCATGAGCGCCAAAAACCAAAGCTTGTTCAATATCTGCTGTCTTTGATGGGCCAGACATGAATACTCCAAAAGAGTAATCAGCATTTGTGATCCGGCGATAAGCTTCATTCATGTTATTAACCAATTCCTGCCGGTCCAATAAGATAACCAGAGCATTGGAAATAAAATATACAGCCTTATACCGATATTGGCACGGCAACCAAACAGCAGCATTCTCAGCCACACCGAATTCTCCTTTTACAACAGAAACATCTGTTCCGTTCAATTCCCGGGGATCTTCCAGTTCATCCGGATTAAACGTAGCACACGTAATCTCATTTAAGTTAGAACCGATTCGCTGTGCTTCCGGATAGAAACGCCGGATAACGGCATTCAGATCATCATCGGGTTGCATCACATAAGCTTCCCCTCCTGCAGCTTTCAGTACTTCTATAAAAGTCTTTAGTTTATCTTCGTAAACGATCGCATTCAATGACAGATCCGGCATGTCATACTGTTGCCGGGTATTGGCATGAATCCGTTTTAATATGTCTTCTTTACTGCTCATTTTACTTTGTTCTTTTTCCACAATTCATTAAACGACTCTTTTGCAAACGTAGGAAGTTCCCGACCTTTTCCCCAGGCATTAACAGCATTATATACCATAAAACGAGGCAGATGATTAACTAACGGAGCAAACTTCAACGCTGTATTGAACAAGGCAGGACGTTCCATTAAGTATTGCATACCGGCAGACATCAGTTTCTTCTGTTTATTGGCCCGTCCAATCCGATCCAAATCCTGCCTCCATTTATATATTTGCTCACCCAAATCTACCTTAGCAGGACATACATTCGAACAAGAAAGACATAATGAACAAGCCGAAACATTATCGGCATATTTCTCAGGATTACGCAACATGCCCAAATTGATGCCAATAGGACCCGGAATAAAATATGTATATGAATAACCCCCACTACGACGATATACCGGACAGGTATTCATACATTCTCCACAACGGATACAATTCAATGTCTTCACATGATCAGGTTGGGCCAAAATCTCACTTCGTCCGTTATCCACAATGATGATATGGAATTCACAACCCTTAGGAGGCTTTCTGTAATGAGATGTATAAGATGTGATTGGTTGCCCTGTACCGGAACGGGCCAACAAACGCGTGAAAACGCCCAAAGCTTCCCGGTTGGGAACAATCTTTTCCATACCAAAAGTAGCAATATGAACCTTGGCAAACGAAGTTCCCATATCAGCGTTCCCTTCATTCGTACAAACCACTATCTCTCCTGTAGAAGCAACAGCAAAATTAGCTCCTGTCATTGACACATCTGCATGTAAGAACTTTTCCCGTAAATGTTTTCGTGCCGCATGCGTCAGATAAGTCGGATCAAAATTACCTTTTTCCGTACCTAATTTTTCTTCCATCATTTCTCCTACTTGCTGACGTTTGATATGAATAGCAGGAAGAACAATATGGCTTGGCTTTAAATCCATCAATTGAAGAATGCGTTCACCAAGATCACTCTCCACGACATCTATTCCTTTTGAAAAAAGAAATGGATTCATTTCACATTCTTCAGTCAACATCGATTTACTCTTCACCAGATTCTTTGCCTGATGTTCTTTTAATATATCATACACGATCTGGTTGTGCTCTTCTGCATCTTTCGCCCAATGGACAATAGCTCCGTTTGCTATCGCATTCTTTTCAAATTCCTGCAACAAAGTTTCCAGATGACTATTTGAATACATCTTAATAGCACTGGCCAAATCCCGTAACCTTTCCCATTCAGGCAATGATTTACTTTGTTTATCTCGTTTGGCACGAACCATCCATAATGTCTCATCATGCCATTTTTCTTGCGGGCGATTCTCTATGAATCGTGCTGCCGCTATTGAATGTTTCGTACTCATAATCCGGCTGCTAATATCTGAACAATATGAATAGTTTGTATAGGAAGATGTTCTCGCTTAATCACACCTTGCATGTGCATCAGGCAGGAACTATCTGCTCCCGTAATATATTCTGCTCCTGTACCGATATGATCCATCACTTTGTCATGCCCCATACAAACGGAAACTTCTGGTTCTTCTACCGAAAACATTCCTCCAAAACCACAGCATTCATCTACACGCTTTGGTTCAAAGACCTCAATACCTTTCACCAAAGAAAGTAAATTTCGTAACTTAGAATAATAAGGGATGTTCATCTCACTCGGCGAAGAGAGGTGCAATTCTCGTACTCCATGACAACTATTATGCAAACTTACTTTATGAGGGAAAACAGCCGGTAGACTTTCTGGCTTAACCACATCATGCAGGAACTCACAGATATCGTAGATTTTCTTGCTATTTGTACAAACATGGCCCGCTTTCTCCAATATATGCGGATGATTTTCTTTGACAAATGCAACACAACTGGCCGATGGACCCACTACATAATCGTACGATTGAAAAAGATCTTCCATTCGAACAGCCAATCGGGTTGCTTCATTCTCAAATCCGGCATTAGCCATAGGCTGACCACAACAAGTCTGATCAAGCGGATAATCTACATCAACCCCTACTTGCTTCAACAACTTGAAAGCAGCCACTCCAACTTCCGGATATACCGCATTGATATAACACGGAATAAATAATCCAACTTTCATATATATGTTTCTAATTACGTAATCAAACAATGTTTGCCCGTACCCGGCTTAAGGTTTCCGGAGTCATTAATAAATAGGAAGCAATATGCGACAACGGAGCCCGCTTCACTATCTCAGGTTGCTCACGCAACAAACGATTATAACGCTCATTGGCTGTTTCCATCCGAAACATATCCATCTTTACTTGGGATAGTATCAATGAATTTTCCAATAACCCGCGATATAACACTTCAATCTCGTAGCATTCGGCTCCTAATGCCAGTACTTCATCATGCGGAAGACCATAAATAACTGTATTCTCCAAGGCCTCAACAATCAAGCGGCTTGGTACCTGACGTAAAAAACTTTCTATACAAACAAAAACGTCTCCTTCACAAGAAAAGTGTTCTGTAAACTCCTTCTTGTTCTTATAATAATATTGTCTGACAAGCCCTTTCTGAACGAAACCGATTTGTTTACAGACATCACCCTCATCCAAGAAATTCTGTCCTTTTTTTATCTCTGTCCTAACCAAAATGGAAGCCAGCTTTTCTAAAGCCTCCTTACTGATGGACACTGCCTGCCTTGACAATTCCAGAGCTACATTTAATGAATCTTCCATCCCACTACTTTTAACTAATCCAAGCGCAAAGATACATAATCATCACGATGAATGTATAGCGAGTAACCCAGATTCTTTTTAACGATTAAATTAATTTTTCTTCAATCGTTTTTTATTGGTTGAAGCAGATTCCTAATCAGTAAATATGTTAACTTTGTTGTTATGTTTAAAACGTAATACATCAATTCAAAAATTGAGTTTTTCCATGAAAAAAGAACTGTTAACGACTCTTTGTTTAGCATTTGCTACACAAAGTCCGCTTTTTGCCCAAGAAGACGCTCCCAAGTGGATGCGTTGGAGTGCGATTTCACCCGACGGAAAAAACATTGCCTTTTCGGCCTATGGAGATATCTATCTTGTTCCTGTTTCCGGAGGAAAAGCACAAGCAATCACTTCCAATACCGCGTATGATTATGCACCAGTCTGGAGTCCTGACAGCAAACATATCGCATTTGCCAGTGCACGCGAAGGTAGCCTGGATGTATATATCTCATCGTTAGAAGGCGGATCGCCCAAACGATTAACAACCCATTCCGGAAAAGAAGTTCCGGTAGCTTTTTTAGATAACGAACATGTTTTATTTTCAACATTCCAGACTCCTTCAACCGAGAATATCCAATTCCCCAGTAGTCTCTTTTCTCAACTCTACCAAGTCAGTATAACTGGAGGACGACCGAAACGTTTCTCTGACTGGACGTTGTCGAATCCTAGCATCGGACAAAAAGGAATTCTTTTCGATGATATCAAGGGATATGAAGACAATTGGCGCAAGCATCATACATCAAGTATGGCACGCGACATCTGGTGGTTTGATGGATCTACCTACAAGAAGATGACTGATTTTAAAGGCGAAGACCGTAATGCTGTCTGGAATTCGGATGAATCCGGTTATTATTATCTGAGCGAACAAGATGGTACATTCAATGTCTATTACCGTTCGTTGGATAATCAGGAAAACAAACAGCTGACTTTCTATAAAGATAATCCGGTCCGCTTCCTATCGGCTTCTGATAACGGAAAGTTATGTTATAGCTACGGTGGAGAACTTTATACACTCACTCCCGGACAAGAACCAGCTAAAGTAAAAGTGGAAATCATACGGGATGACATGCAACGTGAAATCATACGGAATCTGCGGACTTCAGGTGCGTCGGAAGTATCCGTTTCTCCTGAAAATAAAGAAATAGCCTTTATCATGGGAGGAGACGTCTATGTTACTTCTATTGACTATAAGACAACCCGACAGATTACAGATACACCGGAACGTGAACGGACTGTCGATTTTGCTCCTGACGGCAGATCATTGGTATATGCCTCTGAACGTAATGGGAAATGGCAAATCTACCAAACGTCTTTAACCAATAAGGATGACAAGAACTTTACTTACGCTAAAGAATGGAAGGAAGAACGCCTTACTGACGGTACTTATACAGCCTTTCAACCACAATATAATCCGCAAGGTAAAGAAGTAGCTTTCTTGAAGAACCGGACCGAGATTTGTGTTCTTAATCTGAAATCTAAGAAAGTCCATACAGCGATGGATGGCAAATATCAATATTCGTATGTAGATGGCGACCAGGATTATTCTTGGAGTCCCGACGGGAATTGGATCTTGACGGAATACATTGGCGTTGGTGGATGGAACAATAAGGACATCGCATTGGTAAAGGCCGATGGCTCGGGAGAAATCCATAACCTGACCAACAGTGGTTACAGCGAAGGTTCTCCCCAATGGGTACTCGATGGAAAGGCTATGATTTTCCAGAGCGACAGGGCCGGCTATCGGAGTCATGGTTCTTGGGGAGCCGAAAGCGATGCTTACATCATGTTCTTCGATCAGGAAGCTTACGACCGTTTCCGTATGAGTAAAGAAGAAATTGCTTTAACCGACGAAGACGGCAAGAAGAAAAAGAAAGAAGATGATTCCGATAAGAAAGACAAAGAAAAAGAGAAGGAAAAGAAGATCAAAGACCTGAAATTCGATCTGTCTGATTTGGAATACCGGACCATACGTCTGACACCCTATTCTACAAATTTAGGTAGTACGGTGCTGAGCAAAGACGGTACCAAACTGTATTATATTGCTCCTCATGCAGGAAGTCCGGCTCTTTGGATGCAAGATCTGAAAGAATACCGCAACGAACTTAAAATGCCGGGAATCGGATGGGGCAGCTTAGATGTGGATGATGATATTAAATATGCTTATCTGGCCTCCGGAGGTGCGATCCAGAAATTAGACATTGAAAACGGACGTCTTAGCGACATTGCTTTTGAAGCCTTTTACACAGATCGCCCACAAGAACTGAGAGCTTATCTGTTTGACCATATCTGGAATCAGACAAAAGAGAAACTATACGATCCAAACATGAATGGCGCAGATTGGGACAAGCTTTATACGACCTATTCTGCTTATCTGCCTTACATCAATAATAATTATGACTTTGCAGAGATGGCCAGTGAAATGCTAGGCGAACTGAACGTTTCACATACCGGATGCCGCTTCGGTGGAACAGGAAGTACGTTGGCTACGGCCTCACTGGGAGTTTTCTTCGATGAAACTTACGAAGGAGACGGACTCAAAATCAAGGAAATCATGAAAGGAAGTCCGCTTGAGACTAGCAAAAAAGAAATCGAACCCGGTTATATCATCAAAGCAATTGACGGACAGGAAATCAAAGCAGGACAGGATTATTATCCATTGCTCGACGGAAAGGCTGGACGTTACACCCGACTGACCATCAGCAAAAAGGGAAAAGAATTTGACATAACAATCAAACCAATCTCACAAGGAACGGAAAACGGATTGTTATATAAACGCTGGATTGAAAGGAACCGTCAAATTGTCGATAAGTCATCCAACAACAGAATAGCTTATGTCCATATCAAGGCGATGGATGCGGCTTCTTTCCAAACACTGTATAAAGAATTGATGAGTGATGAAAACCGGAACAAAGAAGCGGTTATAGTAGATACCCGTCATAACGGCGGCGGATGGCTACATGGCGACATTTGCGTCTTGTTAAGCGGAAAACGGGTTATGCAGTTCAAACCCCGCGGACAGTTCATCGGTAACGATCCGTTCGACCGGTGGGTTAAACCGTCGTGTATGCTCGTTTGCGAAGACAACTATTCCAATGCGCACGGAACGCCTTGGTATTATAAAGAGTTAGGATTAGGTCAACTGATAGGTGCGCCTGTGCCGGGAACGATGACAGCAGTTTGGTGGGAAGGCTTGGAAGGCGGTATGGTATTCGGTATTCCTCAGGTCGGAGCGTACGACAATAACGGCGAAGTACTGGAAAACCAAGAGTTAAAACCGGATATTGAAATATACAACAACCCAGCCGATGTCCTGACAGGTAAGGACAGTCAGTTGGAACGTGCCGTTCAGGAAATCCTGAAAACAGTTAGCCAACAATAAAGTTACTGTTTAACAAAAACTTAATAAAGGCAAGAAAATACGCCGGCTTTTGATGAAAAGCTGGCGTATTTTGATCAAAAGCCGGCGTATTTCAAAGCAAAAGTAACGAGAAATAAATTCAATCCTCACGAGAATCATTTTTAACTCTCGTGAGTTTCATTTTTGGTAACCTTCTGCTATTGATCAAACAGACAGATAAAAAATTGAATAAGCTTGAATTTTTTATTATCAAAAGAAAAAGTATCTTTGTCTTAACTTGAAAAACGATTAGCGACCTATTATCAGATTCATCTGATAAACTGTATTTTACTAACATCATGAAAAATATATTCTGGCTTATATTGATATTAATACTCATTTGTTGCTACATTGGCTTTATCTATCTTTCGATAAGAAATGCCTGGAAAGCCAAGCAAGAGAGTTATCGCTTCCTGCGGGAAGCATGGTTAAATCTGGTCAATCTGCAACCATATTTGGAAGCAGCCATCATCCGATATGATTTATCCAAACAAATTTCACTTCCTAAAATCGAGCCATGTTTCCAAACTCCTATGGATGAAACCTTGATGGAACAAAAATTAACGGAGTATTTAACCCTACAAAAAACTGTTCAAAAGCTACAACAAACCATCACCCAACATCCGGTTCTACAGCAAGCCCAGTCGCTTAAAGATCTGCAAGGCGATCTGGAAAAATCTTTCAATGAATTGGATAAAAACTGGTATATCTACCGATGTGCAGCAGATAGATACACACAAATAACGTCTTGCCGTTTGGGTAGAATCTTACAACAAATTGTGGAAAAACCGGAATAATTTATATAAATCTTTTGCATATATTCATAAAAAACTTATTTTTGTAAAGAATCTGTTAATTAAACAGACATAGACCTGATAATAAAAAAAGGAAAGGAGAATATATGGAAAACCGTTTTTTAGGATTGATTGAGAAAAGTGTTAAAGTCCATTGGGACCTGCCCGCCTTTACTGATATGGAAGGTTCAACTCTTTTATACAAAGATGTGGCCCGTCGCATGGAAGAACTTCATATATTATTCCGCTGTGCTGAAATACAACCGGGTGATAAAATAGCGATTTTAGGAAGAAACTCTTCCAACTGGGGCCTCAGTTTCTTTGGCACTCTGACCTACGGAGCCGTGGCTGTGCCCATTCTCCATGAATTCAAAGCAGACAATATTCATTTGATTCTAAATCATTCCGAATCCAAAGTTCTTTTTGTCTCTGCCTCAAACTGGGCTCAACTCGATGAGAAAGAGTTTCCTCAGATTCGTTTAATTATTCAATTAGATGACTTCAGTTTGATAAAATCGGATAAACCGGCAGTAAAAGAAGCAATCAACCAATTGCCACAGTTATTCGAACAGAAATATCCGTCGTTTACTCCCGATTCGATTCATTATTATGAAGAGAATCCGGAAGATTTATGCTTACTGAATTATACTTCGGGTACAACCAGTTCTTCCAAAGGAGTCATGCTCCCCTATCGCAGCTTGTGGAGTAATACCCAGTTTGCTGCCGATAATCTTCCGTTTATCCATGCAGGAGATAATATCGTATGTATCCTTCCGATGGCACATATGTACGGGCTGGCCTTCGAAGTACTGAATTCCGTCAACAAAGGCTGCCACATCCATTTCATTACACGAATGCCTAGTCCGCAAGTCATAGGAAAAGCCTTTGCTTCCTGTCGCCCACGACTGATCCTGGCAGTACCGATCATCATCGAAAAGATTGTGCGAACACGTATCTTTCCAATCATTGAGAAACCTATAATGAAAGTCTTGCTCAACCTACCGGTGATAAATACAATCATACGAAAGAAAATAGCCAATCAGCTGAACGAGGCATTCGGAGGTAATTTTGAAGAGATTGTGATAGGCGGTGCCCCACTCAACAAAGAAGTAGAACAGTTTCTCCGTTCCATTCGTTTCCGTTACACCGTGGGATATGGTATGACCGAATGTGGACCACTTGTTGCGTACGCTCAATGGGATATATTCAAGCCAACCTCGGTAGGCAAGATTGTTGACCGTATGGAAGTACGTATCGACTCGCCCGATCCTCAACATAAAGTGGGTGAAATCCTCGTTCGAGGAACCAATAATATGTTAGGATACTATAAGAATCCCCAAATCACCGCGGCCGTGATGATGCCCGATGGCTGGATGAGAACAGGCGACTTGGGTACAATTGATGAGGATGGTTTTCTTTATATCCGCGGACGAAGCAAAACCATGTTGCTCGGTCCGAACGGACAAAACATTTATCCCGAAGAAATCGAGGCAAAACTCAACAATATGCCTCTCGTCGTAGAATCTCTGATTATTTCAGACAATAAAAAGCTAACGGCTTTGATTTATCCGGACTGGGACCAGATAAAGAAATCAGGTTTAACAACCAAAGCGCTGAACGAGCAAATGGCACAAAACCTGAAGCAATTGAACCGAAGCATCCCGGGTTATTGCAAAGTTGCACTTTACGAGCTGAGAGAACTGGAATTCGAGAAAACGCCCAAGAAAAGCATCAAACGGTTCCTCTATCAGCCGGAACTATAAATCTTGTTCTTCTTCCAAAAAGAAATCGACAGACAAAAGAACAATCGCCCGACAAATACGTTACTTTTGCGGACAAAATCTGACGATTTTCTATGGAACAAGAAAAAAAATATACTTCATTTTTACACGATATCGCCCGATTCATCCCGGGCGATCGTATTTATACAGACGAATTACGCCGTCTGGCATGGGGAACGGATGCCGGTTTCTATCGGCTTATTCCACAAATTGTTATTCGTTCTAACTCTGAAGAAGAAGTCTCCATGCTGTTGAAAGCTGCAGACAAATATCAATTGCCTGTTACATTCCGGGCAGCCGGAACAAGCCTTTCCGGACAAGCAATCAGTGACTCTATCCTGATCGTTGCAGGAAAACATTGGGAGCAATATGAAGTTTTAGAGGAAGGAAAGGTCATCCGTCTCCAGCCTGGAATCATCGGACAACGAGTCAATGAAATACTAAAGCCTTACGGACAAAAATTTGCTCCTGATCCGGCTTCAGTAAAAAGTGCTATGGTAGGCGGTATTGTAATGAACAATGCTTCTGGAATGAATTGTGGGACGCATGCCAATAGTGACAAAGTCTTGCGTTCTGTCCGAATGGTTTTGGCAGATGGTACCCGTCTTGACACAGGAAATCCAGAAAGCCGTCGTGCCTTCCAGGAGAAAAGACCAGACTTTATCCGCCGAATAGAAGAACTTCGTGACCAAGTAAGAGCAAAAAAGTCACTGGCAGAACGAATCCGTTATAAATATGCTATTAAGAATGTAACGGGATTAAATATTCTGCCATTTATCCGCTTTGATGATCCATTTGACATCATTGCCCATCTATTGGTAGGTTCAGAAGGAACACTTGCATTCCTTTCAGAAGTAACCATGGCAACCGAATATGATTATCCTTGCAAAGCCAGTGCCATGCTTTATTTCAGTGATATCAAGGAAGCATGCCGGGCTGTCGTTGCCATGAAAAAGCTTACGAATGAACAAGGAAACTGGATTGTCAAAGGAGCAGAACTGCTCGACAAAAAATCACTTGCGTCTGTTAATGATACAACGGGTGAAAACTTGACTGCAGTCCTCACCGAAACAAAGGCACATACACCGGAAGAACTTCAACAATATATCCAGCAAATTGAGACTTGTCTCCAGGAATTTAATACATATACACCCGTTCACTTTACAGATAAGCCCGAAGAATATTCTCGCTATTGGGCTATCCGTTCCGGCATTTTCCCGTCGGTTGGAGGAACACGTAAATTAGGAACAACCTGTCTGATCGAAGATGTAGCCTTCCATATTGAAGACTTGCCTGAAGCAACTGCTGAACTTCAAGCCCTACTGGCGCGTCACGGATACGAAGACGCCTGCATCTATGGCCATGCACTTGAAGGGAACTATCATTTTATTCTGAACCAGTCTTTTCATACCGACGAAGAAGTAAAACGGTACGAAGATCTGATGAATGATGTCAAAACGCTGGTAGTAGATAAATACGACGGTTCGCTAAAAGCAGAACATGGAACAGGACGAAACATGGCACCTTTTGTCCGTTACGAATGGGGCGATGACGCCTTTGAATTGATGAAATCTGTCAAACAGTTATTCGACCCCAAGAATCTGTTGAATCCGGGAGTAATCTTTAACGATAACCCCAAATGCCATATCAAGCATTTCAAGCCTCTGCCATTGACAAATCCCAAAGTAGATCGTTGTATTGAATGCGGCTTCTGCGAAGTAAATTGCCTTACCTGCGGATTTGCCTTATCCAGTCGCCAGCGTATCGTCATTCAACGAGAAATATCTCGTTTGCGTCAAAGTGGAGATGACCCACAGCGCCTTGCTACGTTGCTCAAAGAATATAAATTATTGCTGTCCGGTAAAACTTTTGCAAGCAAAATA
>ULYK01004840.1_pt1 | contig 35544 bp, 30 predicted proteins | sample 1962061 | NCBI WGS metagenome assembly ULYK01 (sample SAMEA4835860, study PRJEB28245) | human gut metagenome | biome: gut microbiome; material: fecal sample | place: Denmark | collected 2008
TTGTTTTTGATTAACTGTTCAACTTCATTTTACAACGAACCATAGAATTTTTTTGCATCCAAAGGATATATCCAGTATAATTGAAATATATCTGTTGTATACAAGAGCGGACTGGAATAGAGGTGAAATGGCTGTCATGATGAGTTTACGGGATAAAGCTTATTATGCAATCAAAAACAAAATCTTAAGATGCCAGTATGAAAGTAATGGGTTCCTGAATGAAACAGCTCTTATGGAAGAACTGGAGGTCAGTAGGACTCCTATTCGAGAAGCTCTGACACGGTTGGAACAAGAGGGCTTGGTTACTGTCCTTCCTAAAAAGGGTGTTATGGTCAGGCCTTTGACGATAAATGAAATCAACCAAAGTTTCGAAGCCCGTATGTTGCTTGAACCTTTTATTATCAGAAATGATTTAAAATATTTGGATTTAAAAGGGCTTCATGAGATACGTGATCGTTCACAGCAACTGATTGAAGCTGCACCGGATCCAGAACAATTCGCGCTACTGGATGATCGTTTTCATAGGCTCCTGGCTCAAGGGTGTTCGAATATTTACTTCCGAAACATGCTGGCCCATATCTTTGACCAGCATATGCGGATCCGTGTCCTTTCAGGAAGTGATATCTGGGAAAGGCATAAGGAAGCGGCTAAAGAACATCAGAAAATTATCGATCTAATTCTCATGGGGGAACGGGAAAAGGCGGGAGATGCCATGCTGTACCATTTAAAAGGTTCCAGAGAAACGGCATTACGGAGTTTGTCCAATCAATAATTATTAAAATAAACTTGTTGTATCCGGACTTGTATCAAATGTTTTTTCTGGGATAATATTTTAGTGAAAAGTGAATAACATATTATTGGCACAGTCCTAAGGGTTTTCATGATGCGTCTTAACGTTATCTAGTGAAAAGAAACAGGTTGTTGCATGCGTGAAATTACGCATTTGCAACAACCTGTTCTTTTTTGGAAATCTGATCTGACCTGGAATCCTTTTTACTCCATCGTCAGATGCATCAGCACTTTTTCCAGGACTTCAGCTGCCTGCCCAATATCTTCTGCTGAAGTGAATTCTTCCGGGGAATGGCTAATCCCGTTTTTACTGGGAACAAACAGCATGGCGGTGGGGAGAAAATGGCCCACTATCATGGAATCGTGACCTGCCCAACTGGGTTGTATCTGGAAAGGAACACTTTCTTTCGTGGCATAATCTTTAAAAAGTTCCATGATTTTCCGGTCCATAGGAAGTGGAGGAATCTGGTCCAGCTGTTTCCAGGAGAAAATTACATCATACTGCTGCTCCAAACCATGAGAAAATTCTTTGAAACGAGCAATGGCCTGGTCCATAACGGAATCTTCTGCGGCACGGATTTCCAAAGACATTTCTGCTTCCCCTGGGATTACATTTCCGGCATCGGGAGAAACACGGATATGACCGACGGTAGCCACATACTGTCCCTGAGAGGCCAGAGCGCTCTGGTAGATTTCGGTGATTTCCGCAGCGGCTGCGGCCAGGGCATCCTGACGGTTTTTCATGGCAGTGGTGCCGGCATGGTTGGCTTTGCCCTGGACGGTGATCATGAAATGCCGAATCCCCACAATGGCGGATACAATTCCCAGAGGCAGCTGGGCATCTTCCAAAGAGCGGCCCTGTTCAATGTGGAGTTCCAGGAAACATTTTCCCGGAAGCAGATGGGGGGCAAAAGAATCGCCTTTCAGCCCTGCCTGCTGAAGGAGCTGGGGCAATGGGCAGCCATCTGGAGTGACAAATGCTTCCGGAGACTGTCCCTGAAGTCTGCCGGTAAGAGCCTGACTGCCCATGCAAGGTGTTCCAAACCGGGTCCCCTCTTCTTCGGCAAAGGCAATGATGGTCAGCGGCCGGCGGGGAAGGAATCCTTTTTCACGCCAGAAGCGGGCAATGGCCAGTGGTACAGTAATTCCCAAGGCCCCGTCATATTTTCCGCCATGGGGGACCGTGTCCAGGTGTGAGCCTGTGTAGACCGGCGGAAGGTCTTCTTTCCCCGGTACGGTCATCAACAGATTCCCCCAGCCGTCCTTTTCACAATGCAGGCCATTTTTTTTCGCATATTGCTGAAGAAAGTCCTGAGCAGCCAGAAAGGCAGGGGACCAGGACAGGCGGGTTGTTCCCTGGCCTTCGGTATAGCCAAAGGAGGAAAGGGGCCGGAACAGATCCAGCCAAAGATCTTTTAGTGTTTTCATAAACATTCTCCTTTTTTTAAAACTTGTTTCCAGGTGTCAATGGCTTTTTGGAAATCTTTCAGCAGGTCCTCTTTGATTTTGGGAAGAGATTTTACAAAGAAGGTGGCACTGAGAGTCAGCAGCAGCCGGCCTTTTTCATCATACAAGGGGACTGCCAGACTGCCTACATCATTGACAAACTCTTCGATTTCTGTAGAATACCCATTCTTTTTGATGGTTTTCAGCTGGGCCTCCAACTGCTCCCGGGACCGGATGCTGGCTGGGGTAAAAGCCTTGTATTCCAGCTGATCCAATAATTTTTTCCGGCCATGGGTAATCTGATCCAGAAGCAGCAGCTTTCCAGAACTGGTTGCATGGAGGGGCAGATCGGTATATTCACTCATAACGATGTAGTAGGCCTGTTTGGTGGGGTAGGCACAGTAGACGCTGAAAATCTGGTTCTGATAAACCATCTGCAGGCTGGCAGAGAAATGGTATTTTTCTGCGGCCGCATCCACCAGTGGTTTGAAGAGTTCTACATACCGGTCGATATCCTGGCGGATCATGGAGGCTTTGGTTACGAAGTAATATCCCAATTTGTAACAGCCCGTATCCTGGTCCCGGAGCAGCAACTGGCTTTCTACTAACGTATTGACCAGCCCACGGGTGGTGTTGATGTTCAGCCCGGTTTTTTCACTGATGGCAGACAGTGGCAGGCTGGGATCCGTAGGCGTAAAACAGTCCAGGATCTGTACGGCCCGCTGGATGGACTGGATGGGTTTCTGTAACTTTTTTTCCATAAATGCCCTCCTTTGGCAGCATGATTTTCTTTATTAGAGTAACACAAAAGAATTTGATTGACAAACAGAAAATAGAGTGATATAAAAATGTACAAAACTACAATGCAAAAATAAAAACGATAATGTAGTCAATCAAGAGCGAGTTGCTAGGGTAATGCGGCGTAGAAATTTACTTGCGAAGGGGAGAGTATTATGGCAGAAAAGAAGGAAAAGCAGTTTACCCTAAGGGAAAAATTAGGGGCACTGGGACCTGGATTCCTGATTGTGGGCTCGTTCATCGGACCGGGGACGGTAACCAGTTCCACAAAAGCCGGGGCTGATTATGGGTTTCAGTTGTTCTGGTGCGTGATCTTCTCGGTTATTGCAGTGATTGTTATGCAGGGTATGGCTGCCCGGTTGGGCATTGTGACCCAGATGGGGCTGGCTCAGAATCTGGTGAAGGATTTTGAAGACCGGCCTGTGCTGCGGAATCTGCTGTGCGGACTGGTGGCCGTGGCCATTACCATTGGCGGCTTTGCCTATATGAGCGGGGATCTGACCGGGACGGCTATTGGCATCAGTGCCCTTACGGGAATTTCTACCCGAATCATTGCGCCAGTATGGGGCTTCTGCATCCTGCTGCTCCTGAGTTTTGCCGGGGATGCCCTTAAATACCTGGAAAAATTGCTGGGAGCTTGTGTGGTTATTATGGCTGTGGTTTTCTTGGTGACCATGTTCGTGGTGAAACCGGATTTGGGAAAAATGCTGGCTGGATGTGTGCCCAATATTCCTAAAGGCGGGCTGATGACCTGTTTGTCTCTGATTGGGACTACGGTAGTGCCCTACAATATGTTCCTCCATGCCGCTTCCGCCAAACGGACCTGGCACAGCACCGATGAACTGCCGCTCTGCCGGTTCGGGACCAATGTCCCCATGATCATCGGGGGCATCGTTACCGGGGCCATTATGGTAACGGCGGCAACGGTTATGCTGGGGATGCCTGTCCGGAATGCCATGGATATGTCTATCCAGCTGGAACCCACTCTGGGGACTTTTGCCAAACCTTTTATGGCCATCGGTCTGGTGGCCGCCGGGGTTTCCAGTGCCGTCTGCACTCCCATGGGCGTTTCTTATGTACTGGCCGGACTGTTCGGCTGGGAAACCAACCGCAGTGACAAACGGTATACCATTACCAACTTCCTGGTGCTTCTGACGGGTATTGTCATTGCCGGGGCCGGATTCAATCCCATTGCTCTGATTATGGCGGCCCAGATGGTCAATGGTGTGGTACTTCCCGTTGTGGTAGGTGTGACCATTTATCTGACGGCCAGCCGGAGAATCATGGGCCAGTTTGCCAACAGTACTCTGGAAAATGTCCTGGGGGCTGCCATCTTCGTGATTTCCCTGATCCTGGGTGTCAGCAGTGTCATCAGTTTGTTATAAGAAGGTCTTTGACCTGTCTGTTTAATTTTTAGAGGAGATGTTCTGAAATGAGAGAAAGCAAACCTACGATTTATGATCCCAATTTCCTGCCCAATATGATTTACAGCGGGGTTCCGTCCTGGCTGAATCTGTCTGTCATTGAAAATGATGAGGACCTGAAGAAAATCGATGCAGCAGTGGTAGGGGTGCCATGGGAAGGGGGCTGCACCATCGGTGGCTATTCTTCCACTACGGAAGGCCCGAAGGCAGTCCGGTCCACTTCCATCCGTTACACCGGGTTCCTGCCGGATTATAATCTGGACTGCTTCGACTATCTGAAGGTAGCTGATTCCGGGGATGTTGCCACCCAGAACGGGAACTATGACTTCACCTTTAAATCCATCCGGGAACGGATCGGCAAACTGGCCGATGCCAAAATCATTCCCATTACCATTGGTGGTGACCATGGCATTGCTTATCCCATCATCAGTGAAATTGCCAAACGGTACCCGAAAAAGGTAGGCGTTCTGCATTTCGATGCCCATTTGGACAACTACTCTCATTTCGGTGATGATGAACTGTCCCGTTGTTCTCCTTTCTATCGGGTATATAACGATCCCAACATGGATCCCACCAAGATTGCCCACATTGGCATCCGGGGGCCCAGAAACCATCGGGAAGAATACAACAATGCCATGAAATACGGTGCCACGGTGATCCGTGCCATCGATGTCCATGAAGACGGCTGGAAAGCCTCTATTTCCAAAGCTCTGGAAGTGGTCAGCAAGGATACGGAATATATCTATATCACCGTCTGCGCAGACAGCCTGGATGCAGCCAATATGCCTCAGGCACCTCAGGATATGGGTGGGCTGACCTCCTATGAACTGCTCATGATGCTCCATGAAGCAGGGTTGGCAGGGGCGAAAGGCATCGACTTTGTGGAAACTTATCCGGAAGTGTTCACCCTGCAGACGGCGGCCCATGTGGTCAACTGGGCTTTCCTGTATTACCTGAACGGCCTGGCACAGCATATCAAAGAAAGCAAATAATTGATTTGAATGGTTGTCCGACTGTCCAAAGAGCAGTTGGACCGCCTGCAATAAAAGGGGAGTGAAAAGTTTGAAACCGCAAAAAATGGATGAACCAGTTTCCATGTTTGTTCTGTTCGCCAGATTCTTTTCCATCCTGGCAAAGAATCTGGAAAAGGAATTCGGAGAAAAAGGCCTGGAAATCCTGAAACAAAGCGTCATCGATTGGGGTGTGGCACGGGGCAAGGATATTGCCCGCAGGGCTGCCCAACGGGGTCAGAAAAACGATCTGGCTGCCTACCTGCCCAATTATGACATGGAACGCAGTGAGTTGTTCGGATATGATACGGAATATGGCAAGGATGAAATCAACCAGGATTTCGACCGGTGCGTATTCGCCAAGACCTGGATGGACGCCGGAGAAGAGAAGTATGGCCGCATCTACTGTGAAAACATCGATCCGGCCATCTGTAAGGGGTACAATGAAGACCTGGAATGTGTACATGACCACATCATGTACAAGGATCATCACTGTACCTTCTGCTTCCGGATGAAGAAGAAAGACTGAACTGCAGTCAGAGACGGAAAATTTCATGGGCAAGCAATGTCCATGGAATTTTCCGTCCTATTTTTTTGCACGATTTGTCAGGATTTTTGCCTGTGACAGTAATTTCGGAAAATTCTTCCATGATATACTGGACCTGCTGTGGAATCGGAATTTGGCAGGGAGGAGGAATTGCCATGAGTTCACTGGAAGAAATGCTGCAGGGATATGAAATCCCGGAGGTGGTGAAAATCCGGACCCTCTTTGACCGGACACGGCTGGAAAATCCGGAGGAAACTCTGCTGGCACGGCTGCGGGCCAAAAATCTGCCAGTTCTCCCGGGACAGCGGATTGCCATCACAGGGGGAAGCCGGGGAATTGCGGATTATGTGCCTTTGATGCGGGCGGCCGTCCGGTATCTGAAGGAAATGGGTGCCGTGCCTTTTATCGTGCCGGCCATGGGCAGCCACGGGGGTGCAACAGCGGAAGGCCAGGTGGAAGTACTGCGGAATCTGGGGATTACGGAAGAAAGTGTGGGAGCCCCAATCGTTTCCAGTATGGAAGTGGTGGAAATCGCCCGGACGGAACTGGACCTGCCGGTGTACCTGGATAAAAATGCCTGGGAAGCGGATGGTATCCTGCTGCTGAACCGGGTGAAGACCCATACCTCCATTTATGGCCGGTACCAGAGCGGGCTGGTAAAGATGCTGGCCATCGGACTGGCCAAGCATGTGGGGGCCGCCATGACCCACAGCCTGGGTACGGACTACCTGAATGACAACATGGCCCGGGTGGGACTGACGGCCCTGGACCATGCCAAAGTGGTGGGCGGCATTGCCGTCATTGAAAACGGGTATGACCAGCTGGCAGATGTGTATGTGCTGAAAAAAGAAGAAATCAGGGAGGAAGAACCGAAAATTTTGGAACGGGCCAAAGCCATGGTTCCCCGGATCCCTTTTGCACATATGGATGTGCTGATCTGCCGGAAACTGGGAAAGGAAATCTCCGGTACAGGGATGGACCCGGCGGTGGTGGGCCGGCCCATCAACAACCGGCCCAATGTGGGTCCGGATGTAACAGAACTGGGGATCCTGTCTCTCACGGCCAAATCGGAAGGAAACGGGAATGGTATCGGAATGGGAGATTTTATCAGCCGGCGGCTGCGGGATGCCGTGGATGAAAAAATGACGGTGGTGAATGCTTTGACTGGTATGAAGCCCTTTACGGCCCGGATTCCGCCTACCATGGATACGGATGAGCTGGTGTTCAAAGCCTGCATCAAGGCAGCGGGACGGATCGCTCCGGAAGATTTGAAACTGTGCATCATCAACAGCAGCGGGGATCTGCGGCATATCTGGGCCACCAGAGCGCTGGCGGAAAATCTGGATCCTCATAAGGGCGAACTGGCCGGAACGTATCAGAAGGTGCATTTTGATGGGTCCGGAACATTGATGCTGGAAGAATAGAAAAGGGGGGTGTGAATTTTTTCACACCCCCTTTACGTATGGTCCCTGATGAATTTTTTGGGAGACTGGCCCAGTTTGCTGGTGAAGGTGCGGATGAAGTGGGTATAGGTCTGGAACCCTACGGCCTTGCCCACTTCTTTTACTTTTCCCCCTTTTTCCAACAGGGAACAGGCCATCTGGAGCCGGTACATGGTCAGATAGTTCCCGATGGTGAAGCCGGTGTGCTCCCGGAACACTTTGCACAGCCGTGATTTGCTCACATACAGATGGGCGGACAGGTCTTCCAGGGAAATCTCTTCCCGGTAGTGGCTGTGGATGTACTGGAGGATCTGCTGGACCAGGCTGTTGTATTCTCCGGAACCGGGCTGCCGGGCAGGTCCTCTTGCCTGCAGGATCCGGGCAATGGCCAGGACAAAATGGAACAGGAGGAGGTTCTGCTGGATGTCCTGGCCATAGGCATCCGGAGCAGGCTGAAGCAGAGACTCCATCAGACCGCTGATCTGGGCCAGTTCCTGGTGGGTCAGCTGGATGGTCTGTGGGGCGGCCTGGAACAGGGATTTCAGATCCGTCTCCTCCGTGGACAGCCGTTCCAGGACGGAAAGGGGAAACCGGATGGCATACCGGCTGGTGGTTTCGTTGGCACCGCAGAAACCGTGGTGGATTTCAAAGGGGTGGATCAGGAACAGGCTGCCTACATTCAAAGGATACTTCTGTTCCTGGAGAAAAAAATCACCGATATTGTTCAGACTGATGTAAATTTCCAGCTGGTCATGAAGATGGGGATGGGGATTCACATTATGGTCTCCCCAATAGGCATAATAGAGACAGTGTGTCATAATGAGCTTCCTTTTAGCGTAATGGATTCTTTTTTCATGATACGTCAGATGGAAGGATTTGTAAATCAAAGAAAAAGCTGCTGAATCATATCATGATTTTACGCTCGATTGGCAAATCTTCGCCGGATGGACTAAAGGAATTGACGGTAAAATTCTGAATACTCTATGATAACTGGCAGATGGCCCTGCTGATATCCAGCAGGGGTGCCAAAAGGATTTCGTGGAATTTTGCAGAATGCAGAAGGGAGCAGAAAAATGAGTGAGATTACAGTCTGTCTGATCATCGCCGTAGTGACGATGATCCTGTTCATCGGCCGGGTGTTTCCCATGGCCCTGACTTCGGTGCTGTGCGCCCTGGCCATGGGGATCTGTCTGCCCAGTGTGAAGCTGTCCGCCATATACAGCGGCTTCGGGACGGCTCCGGTGTATATGATCGCCGGGATGACCATTGTGGGGGATGCCCTGTTCCAGACCGGGGTGGCCCAGAAAATCGGGATTACCCTGAGCCGGATGAAAATCTTCCAGAATGAACGGGTCTTTACGGTCATGGTGGTTGTGGTGTGCACTCTGATGTCCGCTTTTATGAGTGATTCGGGCTGCATCGCCATGTGGATGCCCATCATTGCAGCAGTGGCAGCCGGGTCCAAGGGAAAGATCCGGTCCAAGATGGTGATCATGCCTGCCGGCATTGCCTGTATCGTAGGGGGCGCTACCACCCTGGTAGGGTCCACCTCCCAGAATACAGCCAACAGCTTCCTGATGCAGGTCCCCGGCTTTGAAGCCGGCATGGGGGTCTTTGACATGACTTCGGTGATGTGGATGGTGGATGCCCTGATGGTCCTGTATTTTGCCACCATTGGCTATACCATCACCAAAAAGACCCTGAAGCCTGGCTCTCCCCATTTCGATGACGGGAATGTGTTCGCCCAGAGTTCGGAAGAACTGGACAATGTGCCCCAGGCGTCCACCCGGAAGCAGGTGATTTCCGTGTTCACTCTGCTGCTGTGCATCCTGGGCTTCATCCTGTGCGGGTTTGCTCCTTTCAACAAGTATCTGAACATCGCCAATGTGGCCCTGATCGGATCCTCCATCCTGTTTGTGACGAAGACCATCGACTACAAAACCACGCTGAAGAACATCAGCTGGGACGTACTGCTGACGGTAGGTTTCATCGCCACCCTGGGGGTGGCCCTGGAGAAGACCGGAGCCGGGAAACTGATTGCGGAACAGACCCTGGCATTCTTTGGCGGAGAGGATGCTTCCCTGAATGTGATTCTTTGCGTCATGTTCGTTTTGGGCAGCTTCCTGACCCTGTTCATGTCCAATGTGGCCGTATCCGCCATGCTGGCCCCCATTTATATCCCTCTGGCCCAGCGGATGGGCCTGAGTCCGGTGCCGTTCATCATCCTGATTGCCATTGCGTCCAATATGGCCATTGCAACGCCCATCGGGACGCCGGTGAACATGCAGATTTTGCCGGCAGGGTATAAATTCAGTGATTATGTGAAAATCGGCGGCCCTCTGTGGCTGATCTTCATGATTGCCGTATGTCTGACCGCCAAGGGTATTCTGTTCTGATGGGAGAGATGAAAAATGGAACTGTATGATGCAGTTGTTGTGGGTGCAGGGGTTGTAGGCTGCGCCATTGCCCGGGAACTGTCCCGGTATGATCTGAAAATCCTGGTACTGGAAAAGGAACTGGACGTGGCTACAGGGAATTCCAGCCGGAATACGGGGATGCTCCATGCAGGATTTACTTACAAACTGGGAACCCTTCGGGCCAAATGTTCCGTGGAAGGGAACCAGGAATTCGACCAGGTGTCCCAGGAACTGGGGGTTCCTTTCAAACGGACCGGGAAACTGGTGGTGGGCTTTACGGACCATGACCGGGAAAATATCCTTCGGTTCAAGGCCAATGGGGAAGCCAATGGTGTCAAAGGCATCCGGATGGTGGATCCGGAAGAAATGCACCGGATCGAACCCAATGCAGGAGGAAATTTTGCCATGTACGTGCCGGCTTCCGGCATCCTGGACCCTATGCAATACACTATTGCCCTGGGGGAAAATGCCTGCAAAAACGGGGCGGAGTTTTCCTTTGGCTCCCGGGTTATCGGTATCGAACCCCTGGACGGAGCCCGGCAGCAGCAGGTGCTGGGCCAGGCGGAAAAGGGCAGAGTATACCAGATTACCACCAACCGGGGGATGGTCTGCAGCCGCTGGGTCATCAACAGTGCCGGTGCCTATGCAGTAAAAATCGGTCAGCTGATGGGATATCCGGCAGTGCCCCAGATCGGGACCAAAGGAGAATACTATGTGCTGGACAAAAAAGCAGGAGCCTTTTTGAAGACACCAGTGTACCCGGCTCCCAATGACCGGGGCGGGTTCGTGACCCACGCCACTCCTACGGTAGATGGAAATATCCTGGTGGGACCGGACTGGTACACCACCACCGGACCGGAAGATTATGCCAACCAGCAGCAGAGCCTGGACCGGCTGTTCCAGGATGGCCGGAAGATGTTCAAAAAGATGGAACGGCAGTACTTTATCCGGAACTTTGTGGGCATCCGCTGGCGGAACTGTGACCCGGTGACCAAGGAACCACTGGATTTCCGGATCATGACGGATCCGTCCATTCCCCATACGGTGAGTCTGGTGGGCATCGAATCTCCCGGGGTCACGGCGGCCCTGCCTCTGGCCCGGCGGGTAGTGGACATTTTGGTGGGAGAAACAGAGAATGAAGGAGGCAAAGTCACAAAAAAACAGGACTTTGATCCGATCCGGAAGCCCATCCGCCGCTTTGCCGAAATGAGCCTGGAAGAAAAAGAAGCGGCCATCCGGGAAAACCCTGCTTATGGGCAGGTGTTCTGCCGGTGCGAAAATGTTTCCAAGGCAGAAATCCTTCAGGCCATCCATAATCCTCTGGGGGTCCATACCCTGACCGGCATCAAGAACCGGACCCGGTCCATGATGGGCCGCTGCCAGGGGGGCTACTGCCAGACCCGGATTACCCAGCTGCTGGAACAGGAGCTGGGAACAGCGCCGGAAGATCTCCGGTATCAGCGGGAAGGCGGCTGGCTGTTCACCGGAGAAGTACGGCCGGAAACCAAAGGGAAGGAATGAAGGATGGAAGGAGCCAATGGAATGAAACAGGAACAGAAAATCCGGCAGGCGGATGTGGTGATCATCGGCGGCGGACCGGCCGGGCTGGCGGCTGCTGTCCGGCTCTATGACCAGGGGGTCCGGGACATCCTGATCCTGGAACGGGAGCATCAGCTGGGAGGAATCCTGAAACAGTGCATCCACGACGGGTTTGGGCTGACCCGGTTCGGAGAGACTCTCAGCGGTCCGGAATATGCGGACCGGTTCATCCGGGAAGTACAGGACAGGGAAATCCCCTACATTACCGATACCACGGTGATCCAGATCACTCCGGAGCGTCAGGTTTATGCGGCTCATGAAGCGGGCATGGTGGCGGTCCAGGCCAGAGCCGTGGTGCTGGCCATGGGCTGCCGGGAACGGACCCGGGGGGCTCTGGCCATTCCGGGGACCCGTCCGGCCGGGGTCCTTACGGCCGGTGTGGCCCAGGCCTACATCAATCTCCAGAACCGGATGCCCGGCAAAGAAGTGGTGATCCTGGGATCCGGGGATATCGGCCTGATCATGGCCCGGCGGCTGACCCTGGAAGGGGCTCATGTGAAGGGTGTCTATGAAATCAATCCCATTCCCAGCGGTTTGCCCCGGAACATCGAACAGTGCCTCCATGATTATGATATTCCCCTCTATCTGAGCCATACAGTAACGGATATTCGTGGCCGGGACCGGCTGGAAAGCGTAGTGGTGGCTCAGGTGGATGAACATCTGCGGCCCATTGCCGGGACGGAAGAAGAAATCCCCTGTGATACCCTGATCCTTTCCGTGGGACTGATCCCGGAAAATGAACTGACCCTGGGGGCCGGGGCGGTGCTGGATCCCCATACCCAGGGTGCCCTGGTGGATGAATTCTGCCAGACGACGGTTCCCGGACTGTTTTCTGCCGGCAACGTGCTCCACGTCCATGATCTGGTGGATTTTGTTTCCCTGGAAGCGGAAGGCATGGCGGAGGGAATCCGGCAGTATCTGGAAAATGGACTGCCCGGGGCGGTCATCCCGGTGTGCTGCGGAAAGAATATCGGTCATACGGTTCCTCAGCGGGTCAGTGGACAGAAGGATTTCCGGCTGTCCCTGCGGGTGCGGCAGCCTCAGCGGAATGGCTGGCTGACAGTGAAACAGGGCGGGCAGGTTCTGGTGCGGAAAAAGATTCCCAACGCACTGCCGGCCAATATGATCGAACTGGATGTTCCCTGCAGTGGGCTTTCTGCAGAAGGAGAAATCGAGGTGAGCCTGGATGAATAAGGAAATGACCTGCATCGTCTGCCCCAACGGATGCACGCTCAAACTGGATTATGAGATCCGGGAAGGAAAACCGGTGCTGGCTAAGGTGACGGGGAATCTGTGCCCCCGGGGACTGGAATATGCCCGGCAGGAACTGCTGGCGCCCAAACGGACCATTGCCAGTTCCGTGCTGGTGGAAGGGGGAGAACTGCCTTTGGTCAGCGTACGGACCCGGGGTGCCATCCCGAAAGAAAAAATCTTTGCCGTGATGGAAGAAATCCGGAAATGCAGGGTAAAGGCTCCGGTAGCGGCAGGAACGGTGCTGCTGTCCAATGTACTGGGGTTGGGAGCCGATGTGATTGCCACCAAAACGGTGGAAAAGGAATAACCCTATAAGAAAAGGGCCTGTCCACAGAGGACGGGTCCTTTTTTGTTTACCGGTTGTAGCCGGGACTGTGCCGGGAAAATTGTTCTTCCATGGATTTTCCATACTGCCGGGCCAGTTCCAGCAGATACCGGGTGGCTTCCCCCAGGCGGTAGTCTTTCCGCCGTACTACGGAAACGGACCAGGTGGGATTTTCCAGCATCCGGAACCAGGCACATTCATCCCGGTGGCTGCTGGCCAGTACCCGGGAATGGGGCAGGATGGTGCAGCAGAATCCCCGGCTCACCAGAGTGGCCAGGGCACTGTTCATGGCCGTTTCCAGCATGATGTGGGGGTAAAAGCCGCTTTTTTCGAACATAGGATCGATGACGTCCTGACGCATGGTGGAAGATTTGAAAATCAGAGCAAAGGGATCATCCTTGAACATCCGGAGATCGATGACCCGGAGAGGCTTTCCGGCGCTGAGGGGAACCGCCCGGGAAGCCAGGGGATGGGACAGGGGAACCCCCAGCAGCAGGTCTTCCTGGTACAGGTCTTCCCGGATCAGGGTGCGCTGGAGCGGGGCCGGAAGCTTTTTGATCAGGACGATGCCCAGATCAAGGGATCCGTGGTTCAGCATGTGATATTGATCCGCCACAATCTTTTCCACCAGGGAAAAATTGATGTGGGGATAGCGCTGGTGGAACTGCTGATAGATGGCAGTAAAAGCATCGATGCCGTGTTCATGGGTCAGGCCCAGGGAAATCAGGCCGCTGATGCTGGTTTGGAGATCGCTGAGCTGGGTCAGGGTATTTCGCCGGATCCGGAGGATTTCCGTGGCACTGTCCACAATGAGCCGACCGGCAGGGGTGATTTCCAGATGATGGTTGTCCCGTTCAAAGAGCTTCACCCCCAATTTGTTTTCCAGTTTGATCAGCTGCTGGTTCAATCCCGACTGGGTGATGAACAGTTTCTGGGCCGCTTTGGAAATGCTGCCGCAGTCGGCAATGGTCACGATGTAGTCAAGGACCTGGATATCCATGGGAAGGCTCCTTTCCAGATTTTGATAGTAACGATACTTCTTATCACTATAATTATTAGCACGTTTACTGATAACAAACAAGATGATAGGATAAAAATATGAAAAATTCCGGAAAATTCTTTCTTCAGAGAGGGGAGTAGGGAAAATGAAACTGGTCAAATGGCTCGACAAGAATTTTGAACTGGTGATTTTGGCCATTATGCTGGCGGTGATGTGCTGTCTGTCCTTTGCCAATGTCATCATGCGGTATGCTTTCCATCATGCGCTGACCTGGTCCGATGAAATCTGCTGCTATCTGCTGGCCCTGTCGGCTTTCTACTGTCTGCCCTGTGCTGTGCGCCACGGGGTCAGCATCAAGGTGGATACCTTTACCACCATGATGCCGGAAGGTCTGCAGAAAATCCTGGGCCTGGTGTGTGACGGTGTCATGATCCTGCTGTTGGCTTATCTGTTCAAAGGAACCCAGGAACTGATTGCCAAGGCGGCGCTGATCCATCAGGCCAGCCCGGCTCTGGGCATTCCGGTGGCGGATATTTACCGGGCCATGGCTTTCGGCATCCTGCTGGGAATCTTCCGGTACGCACAGCTGATGGTAAGAGTCCTCCAGGGGAAAGCCACCCTGGAAGGGGATAATGGGAATGATATACAAAACGGAAAGGGGGCTGGAGAAGAATGAACATTGGATTCTTTTTTGTACTGCTGGGAGCATTGCTTTTCATCGCTCTCCCGGTAGGTGGGGTATTCACGCTGCTGTCTACGGTTCCGAATCTGCTGAACGGCCAGTTTACTTTTGGCATCAGTGATGTAGCCCGGGCTATGTTCTCTGGCCTCAACAGTTTCACCCTGCTGGCTGTCCCCATGTTCATGGTTTCCGGGATGATTATGGCCCAGGGAGGGATTTCCAAGAAGCTGTTCAATTTCTTCGGGTATTTCATCGGCAACAAGACGGCCGGGTTCCCCTGTGCGGTAGTGGCCACCTGTATGTTCTATGCAGCCATTTCCGGTTCTTCTCCTGCAACGGTTTCTGCTGTAGGAGCCATGACCATTCCTTTTCTGGTATCCATGGGATATGAAAAGATCTTTGCCACCTCCATTGTGACGGTGGCCGGGGGCCTGGGGGTTATCATTCCGCCCAGCATTTCCTATATCGTTTATGCCTCCACGGCCAACTGCTCTCCTTCCAAGCTGTTCATTGCCGGGATCATCCCGGGGATCCTGATCGGGGTCTCCCTGATGGGGTACTGCTGGATCTACTGCAGAAAGCACGGAGAGGATAAAGAAAAACTCAACGCCAGCTATCGGAAACTTCATGAACAGGGATTGTGGAAACTGTTCCGGGAAAGCTTCTTTGCCCTGATGACGCCGGTCATCATCCTGGGGACCATTTATTCCGGGGTCTGCAGTCCCACGGAAGCGGCGGTGATCAGCGTGTTCTACGGCCTGTTCATCTGCCTGTTTGTTTACAAGACACTGAAGTTCCAGGACCTGGGGAAAGTGTTTATGAAAGGGGCCAAGACCTATGTGAACATCCTCTTTGTGATTGCGGCAGCAGCGGCCTTTGCCAAGGTCATCACCCTGCTCCGGTATCCCCAGACCATCAGCACGGCAGTACTGGCTATCTCGGACAACAAGTATGTGGTGCTGCTGATCATGAACATCATCATGCTGATCTGTGGTATGTTCATCGACAACATTCCCAACATCATGATTCTGACTCCCATTATGGTGCCGGTGGCCACGGCTTTGGGTGTGGATCCCATCCATTTCGGAATCATCATGACCTGCAATCTGGCCATTGGGATGGTGACGCCGCCCATGGGCATCAACCTGTTCGTGGCGTCCGGGCTGACCAAGATCCCCATGCTGAAGCTGGCACGGGCCACGGTTCCTTTCCTGGCCACCTTCCTGTTGTCCCTGATGCTGATTACCAATATCCCTGGCATCTCCATGGGGCTGGTCAGTGCCCTTTCCAAAGAAAAGGCCAAAGTGGCCTCCAATATCAGTACCGCACTGGATGCAGATGCGGATGAATTCGGGAAAAACATCCAGCCTTTGGATCCCAGTGAGATTACGGGAGAATACCACTGGCGGGCAGCTATGACAGTGGCGGATTCTTCCATCAACTACCAGATGGTAGCGGAATTTGCCCACCTGCTGAAAGAAAAATCCGGAGGTAAGATCACCGTTGACCTGTATCCTGGCGGCCAGTTGGGAAACACCACGGAATTTACCGAAGCGGTGGTCAGCGGTTCCATTGAAATCGGTACCGGCATGACTACGGATCTGGTGGATTTCATTCCTCAGTATGCGGTGTTTGACATGCCCAACCTGTTCGACAATGTGGGGCAGATGCGGACTGTGCTGAACGGGCCCTTTGTCCAGGTGATGAACCAGTACTGCAACGCTGGGGGCATTCAGATGCTGGGGTATTCCGATGCTGGCTTCCGGGAACTGACCACCAACAAAAAGGTGACGAAACTGGAAGACCTCCAGGGACAGAAAATCCGCGTGATGACCAACAAATATCATATTGCCTACTGGAACGCCCTGGGAGCTGCGGCTACCCCCATGCAGTTCACGGAAGTGTTCATGGGCCTCCAGCAGGGCACCATCGACGGGGAAGAAAATCCCTACATGAACATTGTGGGGAACAACGTCCAGGAAGTCCAGAAGTATGTGGTGGAAACCAACCACGTGGGCCATATCATCACCTTCTTTATGAACAAGGACGTGTACAATTCTCTGCCGGACAACGTACGGAAACTGGTGGATGAATGTGCAGCGGCGGCCACGGCTTATGGGAACCGGCGGGCGGACAAGAGCATCCAGCAGTACAAACAGACCTGCATTGATGCCGGCTGTGAAATCGTTACTCTGGATCCCCAGGTGATTGCCCAGCTCCGGGAAAAAGGCAAAGTGGTCTATGACATGGTGAGAAAAGACCAGGGCAGTGAAATCGTAGATCAGCTGCTCCAGGCTGTGGACCAGGCCAGGAAGGCCGAAAAATAAAACAGGTGACCCGGCAGGACAATTTCTGCCGGGTCTTTTGAAAGGAAGTGCGGAACATGGATTTTTTGATCAAAAACGGGCAGGTGTATGATCCGGAAACCCATCAGCTGATACGAAAAAATATGGCCTTGGTCAATGGGAAAATCGAATATCCCGGAGAAGGGAGGGATGAGTCCGGATACAGACAGGTCATTGACGCCCGGGATTGTCTGGTAACGCCCGGTCTTATCGATTACCACACTCATTACTTTTTTCGGGGCAGTGAAAATGGCGTCAATGGGGATGCAGCCTCCTTCTGTATGGGCATTACTACCGCTGTGGACGGGGGGACTGCCGGCGTAGGAGGCTATGAACTGTACCGGGCCAGCGTGATGGCCATGTCATCGGTGCGGATCCTGAACTGCCTCCTGGTGGCTTCGGGAGGGCAGTCCAATGACCGGTATCCGGAGAACCTGGATCCCCGGTATTTCGAGGAGGAAAAGATCCTGGACTTCTTCCGGAGGTATGGGGACAACCTGGTGGGCCTGAAAACACGGCTTTCCCGTGGAATCCTGGATGAGGACATGGCCAGAAGTTCTCTCAAACGGACCGTGGAAATTGCCGAGAAGGCCGGGACCCGGGTGGTGGTCCATGTGACGGACTGCCCTCTGCCCCTGGATGAAGTGGCGGAAATCCTGCGGCCGGGAGATGTGATCTGCCATATTTACCAGAACCGGGGAGAGCACACCTGCCTGGATGAACGGGGAAAGGTCCTGCCGGGACTGTGGGAAGCCCGGAAAAGAGGAGTCCTGTTCGATGCATCCAACGGCCGGAGCAACTTCGACCTGGAAGTAGCCCGGAAAGCGGTGGAACAGGGATTTGTGCCCGATGTGATCAGTTCAGACAACAATGCCTCCAGCTGTTTCCTCCAGCCTCTCCATTCCCTGCCCCGGATCTTGTCCAAGTATCTGGAGTTCGGGATGCCCCTGGAACAGGTGCTGGATTGTGCCACCTGGAAGCCGGCTCAGCTGATCGGGCGGCCGGAACTGGGAACTCTGGCCGAAGGAAGCCCGGCTGATGTGGCTTTGTTCCGGCTGAAAAAGAAAGACGTGGAGTACAGTGATATCAACGGCAATACCATGACCGGCCATCAGGTACTGGTGCCTCAGATGACCTTTAAAGGGGGCCAGTGTGTATACTGCCAGGCGGATTTTGGGTAAGGAGGAAATGGCTGTTTCTTGGGATGGGCCGCATCCTATGGCCGCTGACCGCTGACAAAGGCCGCCGGAAAATCCGGCGGCCTTTCCAACCTAGAGCAATCCATGTAATTTTCCCAGTTTCTGGATTTGATCCAGAGAGTAGTGGGTGATCCGGGAAATGGTTTCCATGGGGATTTTTTCCTTCAGCATGCCAAGGACGTTGGCTTCCCGTTCTTTCAGGCGGCCCTTTTGCTCGCCTTCTTCCAGAATGGATTGTCCGTATGTACACATGGTCTCCGCCTCCTTTTTCATCTCTACAGGCATGAGGATGTGGTATTCCCGTATGAAAATTCGATTCTTATTTACTGTTTATTTTATCATGTTTGATGGGTGATGGACGAGAGACGAAAGGAGGCAGAGCCGCTTTCCAGCCTCACACCGATGGATACCATCTGCCGGGGGCAGATGCTTCTGAACTTGTAAAACCCCCAGGCCGGGACGGGCGGGCCTTTGGCACGCCCCTACGGCGTTGGGGGCGGGCATTGTTTGTTCGACCGATTGGACGGGGATGCCGTCCAGGGGAGAGTCTCCGTAAGAAAATCGTTGTTAGCCGGCTCCTGGACAGCGACGGCGTAGGGGCTTGCCCCAGGCAAGCCCGTCCCGGCCGCCCAGGGGGCATATATTCAAAAAGGGGGTACTGCACAGAACGTGCAGCACCTCCTTTTTTCGTTCATCCCAATAAAACACTGTTGTTATTCTATACTAAACAAAATAATGGAAAACAGAAGCTGCATAAATTTATAGAGCTTCTGTTTTTTCTTTAAAACTGTTGTATTCCTTATGAAATCGCAGATAAAAAGAATACTGGAAATTTTCTAAAAATACCATTGACAAGGAGGATGTGTTTAATTATACTGTACATAACAAAGAAATTATGTTTAATAAATCTGAACGGAGGGATTTGTGATGGATGCGGAAAAGTACATTGCTCAGGACCCGGTGATCCGGGAAGTTTCGGAAAAGAAGGAAACGGTGTGGGTGAACCCCCGGTACCTTCCCTTTGACATGACCAATGCTGTGTGCAGCCTGGTGGTGTCCGATGCCATGATCGACGATGCGGCAGACCGGCTCCAGCGGTTTGCGCCTTTCATTGAACGGTGCTTCCCGGAAACGGAAGTGACTCATGGGCTGATCGAATCTCCCCTGAAAGCCATTCCGGATATGCAGAAGGCCCTGGAAAAGGACTTTGCCTGCACCATCCCCGGCCATCTGCTGCTGAAGATGGACAGCCATCTGGCCATTGCCGGTTCCGTCAAGGCCAGAGGGGGCATCTATGAAGTCCTGAAACATGCGGAAGACCTGGCCCTGGCTGCGGGCAAACTGAAGGTAACGGACAACTATGCCAAACTGGCAGATCAGGATATGAAGGATTTCTTCCATCAGTATACGGTACAGGTGGGCTCCACCGGGAACCTGGGCCTGTCCATCGGGATCATGAGTGCGGCGCTGGGCTTCAAGGTGAAGGTCCACATGTCCATGGATGCCCGTCAGTGGAAAAAAGATCTGCTCCGGCAGAAGGGCGTGGAAGTCATCGAATATGCCGATGACTATTCCAAGGCGGTGGCGGAAGGCCGCCGGCTGTCCGACCAGGATCCCACCAGCTATTTCGTGGATGACGAAAAATCCGTGAACCTGTTCCTGGGCTATGCTGTGGCTGCCAGACGGCTGAAGAAACAGCTGGATGACATGAATATCACCGTGGATGCTGACCATCCTCTGATTGTTTACATCCCGGCCGGTGTGGGCGGGGCCCCCGGCGGCGTTTCCTACGGGCTGAAACGGATCTTCAAGGACAATGTCCATGTGTTCTTTACGGAACCCACCCTTTGTCCTTCCGTCCTGCTGGGCACGGCCACCCAGGAATTCGAAAAGGCCAACGTCCACGACTTCCACATTGACGGGATTACGGAAGCGGACGGCCTGGCCTGTGCCAGCCCCTCCGGATTTGTGACCCGGATCATGACCAACCTGCTGTCCGGGGACTTTACGGTGGATGATTACCGGCTCTTCGATTTTCTCCGGGATCTGAAGAAAACCGAAGACGTGGAAATCGAACCTTCCAGCTGTGCGGCCTTCATCGGACCCTGCCGGCTGACGGTGTATGAAGGGACCCGGAAATATCTGAAGGACCAGGTCCTGGATGCAGGCAAACTGGCCAACGCCACCCAGATTGCCTGGGCCACCGGCGGCCGTCTGGTACCGGAAGAAATCCGGAAAGAATACCTGAACACCTATCTGAAAAAATAAGGTCTGTTCCCCCAAGGGGGAAGGAGGGATTTCCATGAATGGTGCATTTCCTGTGATTGCCGGGCTGGTCCTTGCGGTGCTGGCCCTGGTGATCTGTACTGTTAAACTGAAGCTTCACCCGTTCTTTGCCTTGATTGCCACGTCCTTTGTCTTTGCCATTGTGTCCGGCATGGGCATGGAGCCTATGCTGAAGGCCTTTGCAGATGGCATGGGAGGAACGGTGGCGGATATCGGCCTGGTCATTGCCCTGGGGACGGTGACCGGGGCCCTGCTGGAAAAATCCGGGGCCGCGGAAACCATGGCCAAGACCATTTTGAAGATCACCGGCAAGAAACATGCAGCCCTGGGGCTGGCCATTACCGGGTACTTCGTTTCCATCCCGGTGTTCTGTGATTCCGCTTTCGTCCTGCTGAGCCCCATTGCCAAAAGGCTCTCCCGGGATACCAAGATTTCCATGACCACCATGGCCATTTCCCTGTGCATGGGCCTCCACGCCACCCACATGTTCGTGCCGCCCACCCCTGGCCCTCTGGCAGTGGCCGGGATCCTCAGCGCCGACCTGGGACAGGTGATCCTGTTCGGGGCTCTGGTATCCATTCCCGTGACCCTGGTGGCTTACCTGGCTTCCCTCTATGCCGGGAACAAATACTACTATCTGCCCACCAGTGTGGAAGACACGCCGGAACATCAGAATCTGCCCAGTGCCATGATGTCCTTCCTGCCCATCCTGGTGCCCATTGCCCTGATGCTGCTGAAAACTGTAGGCAGCATGTGCAAGCTTACCGGTACCCTGGCCCTGGTGCTGAACATTGTAGGGACTCCGGCGGTGGCTTTGCTGATCGGGCTGCTGATTGCCGCTGTGGGCTATCACAACATCTTTCCGGAAGACACCAGAGCCTGGGGCTTTGACGGGGTCATTGCCGACGCCATGAAGACGGCCGGACAGATTGTCCTGATCGTAGGGGCTGGCGGGGCCTTCTCCGGAGTGCTGAAAGCCTCTCCTCTTCGGGATATCCTCACCGCCAGCATGAGCGGTGTTTCTATCGGTATCCTGGCACCCTTCCTGATCGGGTTCCTGTTCCGGACCTGCGTAGGCTCCGCCACCATCGCCATGGTAACGGCGGCCACCATGATCACTCCTCTGATCGATGTGCTGGGCTTCGGTTCTCCCATGGGCCGGGTGATTGCCATGCTGGCCTGTGCCGCCGGGGGCATGATGGTATTCCACGGGAACGACGATTTCTTCTGGGTAACGGCCACCACTTCCGATATGGATACGTCCATTGCCTACAAGACCATTCCCATTATCAGCGTGCTCCAGTCCATGACCGCACTGGTCACCGTGTTCCTGCTGAGCATGGTATTGCTGTAACAAAAAAACTGCCGCGGCTGCGGCAGTTTTTTTGTGCTTAAAAAGAAGGAGGAGTCACGGCGAAGATGACCCGGACCAGTTCTTTGGACCGGTTGGACCATTTGTGAGGGTGGCCGGACAGGATCCGTATGCTGTCTCCGGCAGAAAGCTGGTAGGTCTGGTCATCCACGGTAATTTCCACCTGGCCTTCCATCACATAGGCAGTTTCCTCGCCCTGATGGCCCCGGGGAACTTTGGTGGTGACGGTGCCGGCGGGGATTTCCATCAGGATGAATTCAATGGTACTGTCCGTATCCGGGGTCAGCAGCTTGTAGGTGACTTCCGTGCCCCAGTGGCCGATGACCCGGTGCTCTCCCTGGCGGACGATCTGGTCTGCAGGAGTGGGGGCCTGGGGCTTGAAAAATTTGTACAGGGGGATCTGGAGAACTTCTGCAATGCTCTTCAGGGTGTTGATGGAGGGGTTGACGGCGTTGTTTTCAATCTGGCTGAGCATGGAAGGAGAGATTTCCGCATGGGCGGCCAGTTCCCGGAGACTCATCCCGGCAGCTTTGCGGTATTCCTGGATCCGCCCTCCAATGTCCATCTCTTCCATGATAACAGCTCCTTCAGCAATTAATTTCTGTCTTCATTGTAACATAAAAAGAGAGAGAAAATGGAAGAGAATTTTAGGGCAGGGGTCCTACGTCTTATGCCACAGGTCCGTTCTGCATATCACCAACAAGCTGACATCTTTTTTCTATTGATGATGAGAGGAAGGTGATGGGGGGAATTCTTCCATTGGACCAGGAAGGAATCGATTTTCCGGGTAAGCCGGTTCACAAAAATCACGCCCTTTCTTCTCTAAAAATCACAAAAATCATGGTAGTTTAGATGATTATATCACAAAATTATTAAAAATAGGGAAGAGTGCACGGTGGAAAGCGGCAGAGCCCCTTTCCAGTCTCACACCGGCCGGTTTTTTTGAAGGGTTAAAACCCCCAGGCCGGGATGGGCGGGCCTTTGGCACGCCCCTACGGCGTTGGGGGCGGGCATTGTTTGTTCGACCGATTGGACGGGGATGCCGTTGTGACGGCAAAGCGGGCCGGCTGTATGGTCGGTCCTCTTTTGTCATCCAGGGGAGAGGCTTCATAAGGAAACCGTTGTTATTCGGTTCCTGTACAGCGACGGCGTAGGGGCTCGCCCCAGGCAAGCCCGTCCCGGCCGCCCAGGGGGCATAGATTCAAAACGGGGCTGTTGCATGAGCAACAGCCCCCCTTTTTTTCACTTCCCCAGCACTTCAAAAATCACCTGATCCAGGGCCCGGGTGGCTTTGGAATGGTACCGGCCCGGGGCCATGGCGGTACCCAGGGGAATGGAGGTACCGTCTTTGCCCAGGGACAGCAGCTGGGCCCGGTGGAAGTACTGGCGGCTGCTGGCGTAGGTGAAGGCCAGTCCCAGACCGTTGGCGGCCAGGGCCGCGGCAAACAGGGCGGACAGGTTCTCGTTGTAGTAGGTGGGGTTCATGCCGTGGCGGAGGAAGATCCGCCGGGCTTCCCGGCCCAGGATGGTGCCGTAGCCGCTGAGCAGGAATTCGAACCGGGCCGCATCCTGGATGTTGATGTACTGGGACAATTGGGAAGGCTGCTGGCCGGCCTGGCCCTGATGGACCAGTTCCATCACCGGATGGTCCGGATGGGTGATCAGGCAGATTTCGTCATGCATCAGGAACCGGGCCTGGATCCGGCTGCGTTTTTCCGGCATCACCAGAAGGGCCAGGTCGATTTTCCCGGTGAGCAGCAGCTGTTCCAGGGCCAGGGAATTCTCTTCCACGATCTGGACCCGCACCCCCGGGTATTTCTGCTGGAAAGCCTGGAGTACGGGCGGCAGCAGGAAGGATCCCCGGAAAGAACTGATTCCCAGGATCACATGGCCCCCTTTCAGGTTGCCGATATCCTGGATTTCATCCTTGGCCCGGTGGAATTCCGCCAGGGTATCCTGGGCAAACCGGATCATCCGTTTTCCCGGTTCCGTGGGCCGGATGCCGCTGGAAGTGCGGATGAACAGTTTGTATCCTAAATGAGACTCTGTGGTGCTGAGAAACTGGGACAGGCTGGACTGGGCCATGAACAGCCGTTCCGCCGCCCGGGAAATGCTCTTTTCTTCCGCCAGGGCAAGCAGGTAGTGAAGTTCCCGAAGATCCATTGTATCCTCTCCTTTGCCATCGGTATTTCCTATACAACATATCGTATTTTATCGGCTTCTGCAATAGCCAGCCCCGCGGTACACTAAAAGCAAATTTATTCAGAATACTTGTACAACAGGGAGGAATCAGAATGAGCAGAGTTTCACTGAAGGGAATCTGCGATATGCATGTGCACACCAATCCGGATCTGCGGCTGCGGGCCTACAACGATCTGGAACTGGCGGATGCGGCGGTGCGGGTGGGGGCCCGGGCCATTGTGATCAAGTCCCACCTGGGGTTCACGGTGAACCGGGCGGCCATTGCCAATGCCTATGTGAAGAAGGTCTATGGGGACAGCACCAACTTCACCATGTACGGCGGGGTGGTCATGAACAAAGTCATCGGGGGTGTGAACCCGGAAGCGGTGGAAAAGGGACTGAAACTGGGGGCCAAGGTAATCTGGCTGCCCACCCAGTCCGCCCGGCGGCATCTGGAAAAAATGGGGAAAAATCCCGATGAGGGAATCCAGCTGGTCCGGGACGGGAAAGTGATCCCGGAACTGGAAACGGTGTTCGGTCTGATCAAAGACCATGATGCAGTACTGGCCACCGCCCATGTATCTCCGGAAGAGGCTTTTGTGGTGGTGGAAGCGGCCCGGAAGGCCGGGGTGGAAAAAATCGTCATCACCCATCCGGAATGGTGGGTGTGCGGGTACACCCTGGAAGACCAGATCCGTCTGGTGAAGGATTATGACGTGATCCTGGAACGGTGCTATGCCCAGAACATGGGGAAAGGGAAGAAGTACCACATGAACCTGCGGGAAAATGCGGAACTGATCCAGGCTGTAGGGTACCAGCATGTTATGGTGGATACGGACGGGGGACAGACGGAAAATCCGGACTGGGAAACGGAAATCTACGAATACATGCATTACCTGGTGGAATACGGGATTCCTGAAGAACAGGTGTACTACATGACCAAAACCATTCCCTACCGGCTGCTGGGCATCCAGGAAGAACCGGTGGGCGCAGCCAAAGACTGAAACAAGGGGGAGGAAGCATTATGCTGAGTGCGGCGATTGTCCTGGCCATAGCCATTGCCATTTATCTGGGGTATAAAACCGGTCTGAACACCGGGCTGTTCTGTATTGTCTTTGCTTATCTGATCGGGTGTCTGGTCATGGGGCTGAAACCCAAAGCGGTGATCGGGTTCTGGCCCATCAGTACCATGTTCGTGATTTTGTCCGTGTCCCTGTTCTACAATGTGGCGGCCATCAACGGGACCCTGGAAAAAATGTCCGGCTCCCTGCTCTATGCCTGCCGGAAATTCCCGGGGATGCTGCCCTATGCCCTGTTCGGAGTGGCCGTGGTGCTGTCGGTGATGGGGGCCACCTATTTTACGGTGCTGGCTTTCCTGGCGCCCATTACCCTTTTGATCTGTGATGAATCCCGGATGGACAAACTCACCGGGGCGGTGGCCATCAACTGCGGGGCCCTGTGCGGCGGGAACTTTCCCACCTCCAATCTGGGGGTGATTTTCCGGGGGCTGTCGGATACAGCCTATGAAGCCCTGAAGCTGAAGGCTCCCATGGATTCCTTTGCCATGGAAATGGAAATCTTCCTGCTGTCCTTTGCCTTTTCCCTGGTGCTGATCACCCTGTTCCGGTACGGCATCAAGGCCAATCGGAACATCGGCCAGGGGGTCACCTTCAAAAAGCCGGAACCTTTTACGAAAGTCCAGAGCCAGACCCTGACCCTGATGCTGGTGATGATGGTCGTGGTGCTGGTGTTCCCCCTGCTGAAGATCCTGGTGCCCGGGAACGCAGGAATCGCCTATATGGCCGGTAAAGTGGATGTGGGCCTGGTGGCCATTATCTTCGCAGTGATTGCCCTGTTGATGAAGCTGGCTCCCCAGAAGGAAGCCATTTCGAAGATTCCCTGGAACACCATCATCATGATTGCCGGGGCCGGGATGCTGATTGCGGTGGCGGTGAAAGCCGGGACCATCAAGATGCTCAGCGCCTGGGTGGGAGCCAATGTGCCCACGCCGCTGATCCCTCTGGCTTTCTCCATCATTGCCGCCATCATGAGCTTCTTCAGTCCACCACCGGGGTGGTGACCCCGGCTCTGTTCCCTCTGATTCCGGGTCTGGCGGAAAGCACTGGATTGTCTGCCTCCGCCTTGTTTGCCTGTACGGTACTGGGGGCCCAGTCCAGTGCCATCGGTCCCTTCTCTTCCGGCGGGTCTTTGATCCTGGGGTCCACGCCCAAAGAAGAGGACCGGAACACCCTGTTCAACAAGCTGCTGCTCCGGGCGGTGCCTGTCAGCGTCCTGGCGGCAGCTGCCTACAATTTTATTGTGGCATTTGTGCTGTAAGGGAAAGTGCGGGTTCCTTTGAAGAGTTGAAACCCCCAGGCCGGGACGGGCGGGCCTGCGGCACGCCCCTACGGCGTTGGGGTCGGGCATTGTTTGTTCGACCGATTGGACGGGAATGCCGTCCAAGGGAGAGTCTCCATAAGGAAACTGTTGTTAGCCGGTTCCTGGACAGCGACGGCGTAGGGGCTTGCCCCAGGCAAGCCCGTCCCGGCCGCCCAGGGAGCTTTGCAAGAAATCGGAAACGGACCTGCCGGGTCTTGAGATGTCAGACGTCAGATTTGTTCGATTTAGATGCAGGCCCGAACTGCTTATCGTAAACAAGCTGACATCTGACAAAGGCCGCCGGAAAATCCGGCGGCCTTTCCAACCTAAAGTAATCCATGTAATTTTCCCAGTTTCTGGATTTGATCCAGAGAGTAGTGGGTGATCCGGGAAATGGTTTCCATGGGGATTTTTTCCTTCAGCATGCCAAGGACATTGGCTTCCCGTTCTTTCAGGCGGCCCTTTTGCTCGCCTTCTTCCAGGATGGATTGTCCGTATGTACACATGGTGTCCGCCTCCTTTTTCATCTCTACAGTCATGGGGATGTGGTATTCCTGTTCCAGGATTCCCCGTTTTTCTTCTGGTTTCATTTTCGGTGTCAGCAGTACGCTCAGAAGTTTCAGGATATCCTTCTGGGAACTTTCATGATCCCCCAACCCGAGGACTGCCACTGTTTCCATATCATATTCCATTTTATCATATTTTCCTGCACCTACCAACGATTTTGGCTCCAGGGAAAATACGGTCATGGTGTTCTGCCAGGCTTTGGGTACCTTGATACAGATCCAGATAGAATAGACCTTTTCCAGTTTCCCGTAGTCATCGCCGAAGAATACTGTGCCTTTCTGCCGGGAAATCAGCCGGCTGGAATAATAGACGGCCCGTTTCAGCAGGGGATAACCTGGTTTCCAGCGGTTCTGGTTCTCCACATTGACGATGATTTGGCAGGTTTCATTGGTTTTTGGCAAGCGGGAGGTGAAAAGGATGTCGTACAGAACAACTCCTTCTGTCACACTTTTGTCTGCCGTGCTGTCTCCTACAATCTTGCCGGTTTCCTGGTTATTCACGTCCTGGTCCACGGCAACAGTACGGACTTGGGGGCTGTTCTCCAGGCAGTCCATGATTTCTTCAATGGAGCAGTCATGATAATCCTTCACCGTATCCCGGAGTAGCCAGGCCAGGATGGGCTTGTTGGCCAGCAGCCGGCAGCAGGCAGTGTCGAACCGTTCGATCATGGAATAACTGGTGAGTTCCCGGGCAATGATGGTTTCTTTCTGCAACTCGTCACCTTCTTTTGCTGTATTTTGTAAGGGTCATGAGTTGAGCATAACATACATGCTTCTGTATGGGCAATACCCTGTATGATAAAAGGGCGTTTTTGGGCAGTGAATGGATTGAAGGATTGAAAAAGACAGGAAATGGATATGTAAAAACCCCCAGGCCGGGACGGGCGGGCCTGCGGCACGCCCCTACGGCGTTGGGGTCGGGCATTGTTTGTCCGGCCGCTTGGACGGGGATGCCGTCCATGGGAGAGTCTCCATAAGGAAACTGTTGTTAGCCGGTTCCTGGACAGCGACGGCGTAGGGGCTTGCCCCAGGCAAACCCGTCCCGGCCGCCCAGGGGGCATAGATTCAAAAAGGACCCGCCTTCATGAGAGGCGGGCCCTTTCCTTCGGCAATTGACCATTGACCATTGACGGGGCTGCTGTGCCTGGCGCAGCAGTCCCTATTCCTTACACTCCCTGCAGAGCCCCAGGAAATAGGTCTGGTGGCAGCGGATGGTGAAACCGGTTTTTTTTGCCACGTCCTGGTCCAGGTGTTTGTGGTAGGCAAAATCCAGGTTGAACACCTTGCCGCATTTTTCGCAGCGGAAATGGGGGTGGGGATGGGGATCCACATCGTAGCGCATGGTCCCGTCGCCTACATCCACAGTCTGGATCAGGTGCATCCGGCAGAAAAATCCCAGAGACTGGTAGATAGTGGCAAAACTCAGGGTAGGCATCTGCTGCCGCACTTTTTCATAGATTTCTGTAGCCGTGGGATGGTCTTCGGGGCCGGTAAAGGCCCGGTATACTTCCAGCCGCTGGGGGGTGATTTTCATCCCCTGGGCTTTCAGGACTTCTGACAGTTCCTTTGGACTGAGCATGGCAAAGCCTCCTTATATATAGATAGAATAAAATTGTTAAAAGAGAAGTTTCTTTAATAATAACTTTTAATACGTAAAATGTCAATAAAATCAGCCATTTCCAATGGGCGGCTTCCTCCATAACCAAACAGTTTATCCCAAGAGGGGAGATATTGTGTTACAATTATATGATAAGATTTTGGAAAAGATCAGGGAGTGTGAAACCATATGGCGCAAGGACAGGAAAAAGAAATCAAACTGCTTTCCACCAAGGCGGGCCGCCGGAAATTCTTCCAGCTGCCTCTGGTGAAGGAAAAAATCATTCCCGGCAGCCGGCATACCCTGGACCTTTGGAACCAGTACCTGGATACCCGGGACCGGAAACTGACCCGCAGCGGCATGGCCTACCGGATCCGCCGGACCAACGGGAAGGCCTTCGAAGCCACGGTGAAAAGCCAGGGGAAGGCGGTGAACGGCTTCTCCAGCCGGGAGGAATACACGGTGCCTCTGACAAAGCCGGAGCCGGTGCTCCAGGGCTTTGCTCCCCAGCTGGACCAGAAGCTCCAGACCCTGCTCCAGGAAGACGAACTGCTTCCTTTGTGTACGGTGGAATTTACCCGGAAAACGGCTCTGATCCAGCTGTCCGCCGTGACGGTGGTGGAAGCGGCCCTGGACCAGGGAACCTTGACCGCCGGGGATAAAAAGGCTCCCATCGAGGAATTGGAACTGGAGATCAAACGGGGCCAGGAACGGGACCTGCTGCGGTTTACGGCGGCTCTGGCCCAGGCCATCCCTCTGTGGCCGGAAGAGCGGAGCAAGTTCAAACGGGGGCTGGATCTTACCGACTGGAAGGGGAACCCACCCAAAGACGGGAAGGCACCTGGCTGGAATCAGGAAACGGAGCCGTCGGAAGTGTGGCGGACCCTGGTCCAGCAGGCCCTGGGCAGGGGGCTGGATCTTCTGGTGCCCGGAGAGAACCGGGAATTTGAGAGCCGGGAACTGCTCACCATTCTCCAGCAGTGCGCCGGACTGTGGAACCTGGGCCAGGGCTTTTTGTCCCGGACCTCTTGGAAAAAGGGTCGGGATCTGTTGGACGGGCTCCTGGGGGTGCTGGAACCGGTGGATTACCTGGAAACGTCTGACCGGCAGCGGGAAAAGCCTTTCCCGGAAGAGCTCCTCTCCCTGGAACCGGCCTGGCAGTGGCTGGAAGACCGGTGGGTGGCGGCGGCCCAGCACTGTGCGGACTGCTGCGCCCGGGAAGCGGCAGCGGCCCTGTGGCAGCTGCTGTACCTGGCCACTCTGGCCAAAAAGGACGGAGAGAACTCCACCCTGGAAAAATTCCTCCAGGTCCGGTGGAATCGGTGGCAGCAGGAACAGCAGTTCCTGGAAGATGCCGGCAGCCCGGACCCCTGGGAACGGAAAGGTCAGCTGGAAGACCTGGCCGGGCTCCTGACCCTGGAACGGGGCCTGGGAGAAAAACGGCTGGTGAAGCGAGGGGAAGCCTACTGGGAAAAGTGGTGGAAATACTGCCGCAGCTATGCCCGGACGGGAGCCCTGGCAGAAGGGGCCGAAGGAGCCCGGGACCGGGAACTGACCCTGTCCCTGGCAGCCCTCTGTGGCCAGGAAGGGATCCGGACGGAGAAACGGGGGGACAAGGCGGATGCCGCCGGGAAGGCCTTCTTCCGGGAAGTGGCCCGTCATCCGGAATGGTCCTGTCTGGCCAAAGAAAAATAAAATCAAAAAAAGTCAAAAAAACGAAAATAATATTTGACTTTTTGACTTTTAATGGGTATAATAAGACCCGGGAAGTGAGAAAAGAGACTTCCCGGGCCCTGTTTGTTTCGGGCTCTGAATGAAGAAGATAACCCATTGATCCAATGGTTTTTGGAGGTGTTTGTTATGCAGGCAGAACGCTTGAGTGATGAAGTGCGTGGATTGTTGGAAGCTGCCCAGCAGCAAGCCGTTATGAATTACAACCAGGAACTGACCACCGTCCATCTGCTGTCCGCTATGTGCAGCCAGCCGGACGGGTTCTTCAAGTTTGTGCTGAAGAGCCTGAACGTGGATGAGACCCAGTTCAGCCGGGAGGTGGACCGTCTGCTGAAGCAGATCCCTTCCGTGAAGGGGTCCGATCAGCTGAGCATGAGCACGGGCCTGGCCCGGGTGTTTGCCCTGGCGGAAAAAGCCGCCGGCCAGAACCCGGTGACTGCATCCCATTTGCTGGCCGCCCTGTGTGAAGACGGGGATACGGAAGTGGTGGACCTGTGCAAAAAGTACGGGATCACCCGCAGTGCCATCCGTGGTTTGATCGACAAGTATGAAAACAATGGGGATGCGGATGAAAACCGCAAGACCCTGGAGAAATTCGGCCAGGACCTGACCCAGAAAGCCCGGGATGGGAAGCTGGATCCGGTAATCGGCCGTGACGATGAAATCCGCCGGACCATCGAAATCCTGTCCCGCCGGAAAAAGAACAACCCGGTGCTGATCGGTGAACCGGGCGTGGGCAAAACCGCCATTGTGGAAGGCCTGGCCCGCCGGATCGTGGCCGGGGACGTTCCTGAATCCCTGAAGAATAAGACCCTGTATGCCCTGGACCTGGCGTCCCTGGTGGCCGGGGCCAAGTACAGAGGGGAATTTGAGGAACGGTTGAAGAAAGTCCTGAAAATCGTGTCCGATTCTGCCGGCCAGATCATCATGTTCATCGATGAACTGCACACGGTGGTGGGGGCCGGGGCTTCTGAAGGCTCCATGGATGCGGGGAACATCCTGAAACCCATGCTGGCCAGAGGGGAACTCCGGTGCATCGGTGCCACCACCCTGAAGGAATACCGGAAATACATTGAAAAGGATTCCGCACTGGAACGGCGTTTCCAGCCGGTACTGGTGAAGGAACCCAGTGTGGAGGACACCATTTCCATCCTGAGAGGGCTGAAGGAACGGTACGAAGTCCATCATGGGGTACGGATCAAGGATTCCGCCTTGGTGGCTGCTGCCACGTTGAGCAACCGGTACATCAATGACCGGTTCCTGCCGGACAAGGCCATCGACCTGGTGGATGAAGCCGCTGCACGTCTGCGGGTGGAAATCGATTCCATGCCTACGGAACTGGATGAAAGCCGTCGCCGGATGCTCCAGCTCCAGATCGAGGAACAGGCCCTGTCCAAGGAAGAGGACGATGCTTCCAAGGCCCGTCTGGAAAAGATCAAAGAGGAACTGGCCAAACTGAAGGGCGAGAACGACAAGCTCATGGACCAGTGGAAGGCCGAAAAGGGCGGCATTGCCAAGATCCGTCAAGTCAAGAAGGATATGGACAATGTGAAGAAGGAAATGGAAGAAGCGGAACGGTCCTATGACCTGAACCGGCTGGCGGAACTGAAGTACGGCAAGCTGCCGGAACTCCAGAAACAGCTGGCGGCCCTGGAAAAAGAGGAACATTCCGACAAACGCTTGCTGAAGGAAGAAGTGGACGAGGATGATATCGCCAAGGTGGTGAGCACCTGGACGGGCATCCCTGTGAACCGTCTGATGGAAGGAGAAAAGAAGAAACTGGCGCATCTGCCGGAAATCCTCCACAAACGGGTGATCGGCCAGGACGAAGCGGTGGAAGCTGTCAGCGAAGCCGTAATCCGGGCCCGGGCCGGGATCAAGGATCCCAACAAACCCATCGGTTCCTTCATCTTCCTGGGGCCTACCGGTGTGGGCAAGACCGAACTGGCCAAAGCCCTGGCGGAAGTGCTGTTCAATGATGAAAAGAGCATTATCCGTATCGATATGAGTGAATACATGGAGAAACATACGGTGTCCCGTCTGATCGGTGCCCCTCCTGGATATGTGGGCTATGAAGAAGGGGGCCAGCTGACGGAAGCGGTGCGGCGCCATCCTTATTCCGTGATCCTGTTCGATGAAATCGAAAAGGCTCACCCGGATGTGTTCAACGTACTGCTCCAGGTGCTGGACGACGGCCGTTTGACTGACGGCCAGGGCCGTATGGTGGACTTCAAGAATACCCTGATCATCATGACCAGCAACCTGGGGTCCCATGAGATCATGGAAAAGAAGGGCAACATCAGCAAGGACGAAGTCCGGAGCATGCTGATGAAGTTCTTCCGGCCGGAATTCCTGAACCGGGTGGACGACATTGTGGTGTTCAAACCTCTCCAGGAAGAACAGCTGAAGGATATCGTACGGTTGATCCTGAACCATCTGGGCAGCCGGCTCCACAGCCAGCTGGAACTGACCCTGACGGCCACCGACGAAGCCGTTGCCTACCTGGCCAAAGCCGGGTTCGACCCTGCCTTTGGGGCCCGTCCTCTGAAGAGACTGATTGTCCATACGGTGGAAACCGTAGTGAGCAACAAGATCGTCCAGGGCGAGATCCAGAGAGGGGACCATATCGAAGTGGTTCTCCAGAACGGGAACATCGACGTGGTAAAGAAGTGAATACAAAAGGAGCTGCTGCACGTGTGGAAATCACATACGTGCAGCAGCTCCTCTTTTTACCCCTCCAGTACGTGGAGGATCCGGTACAGTTTTTCTTTCAAATCGGCCACTTCTTCGGCTGTGAACAGGGGACCTTTCCGGTTGATCAGGCAGCCCATGGCATGGGGGACTTTCAGGGCCTTGTCCCGGAGGGCCAGTCCATCGGGGGTGATTTCCACCACCACCACCCGTTCGTCGTCGGGCTTTCGGTAGCGCTTCACATAGCCCTGGGCCTCCAGCTTCTTCAGCACTGGGGTCAGGGTCCCGGAATCCAGGTACAGCCGTTCGCCCAAGTGGTGCATGGTAGTGGCCTTTTCTTCCCAGAGCACCATCATGGTTACATACTGGGCATAGGTGAGGCCGATTTCTTTCAGGAAGGGAGTATAGGCAGCTACGATTTTCCGGGCGCTGGCATACAGGGGGAAGCAGAGCTGGTTTCCCAGCAGCAGGGGATTGCAGGCATCCTTTTCATTCATATCGATCATACCTCCGGTACGGAAAAACTTTTGATTACACTTTATTGTAACAGGAAAAGAACATGAGAACAAATTAAATTTGACAAAATTAAATAAAACGGGTATAATGGGTTTCACAAGAGGCCGATGGCCAGAAGAAAAGAAACAGAAAGCTCCGCTTTACGGGGGCAAGGGAAAACAGGAGGAAAAGACAATGAGCATTTACGGACAGACCAAAGGAACGGAACTGGAAGCTATGGCAAAAAACATGATGCAGGGAGAAGCCAACGGCACCATGATGTATTATGCACTGGCCCGGCTGGCCAAAGAACAGGGCTATGAAGATCTGGTGCCCCTGTTCATCGAAGCCGCCAACCAGGAAGCGGTCCATGCGGGCTTCTATGCCGTGCTCAACGGGAAATATCCCCAGGATTTCTGGGGCCTGGTGAAAACCCTCCAAAAAGCGGAAACCAATGGGGAGGCCCAGGTAAAGGGCATGGCGGACAAGGTGCGGGCTGCCGGGTTTGCCGAAGCGGCTGACGAAATGGAAGTGTTTGCCAAACAGGAAGGCCACCATGGGGAACTGATGGCGGAAATCCTGGCCCGGTATCCTCAGGCAGAGAAAAAGGAAAAGGCCAAAAAGGTGTATGTGTGCCCGGTCTGCGGCTATGAATACGAAGGGGACATCAACAGCGAAAGCGACGACTGGGTCTGCCCTCTCTGCGGCCAGCCCAAAAGTGCGTTCAAGGAAGTAAAATAAGAGGATGAAAAACAGGGGGTGCTGCACAGAACGTGCAGCACCCCCTTGTTTTTTGTCGGCTGTCCGCGGCCGAAGGAGACCATTTGCCAGGGGCAGATGCTTCTGAAGAGAGACGCAGCCTTACGGCTGCTAACCCACCACCAGCCTGGCGGCTGGTCCCCCGCCCTTGAAAAGGGCGGATAGACAGCACGGAGTGTCAAGGAAGGGGAGGATCCCTGCTTGGGCCTTGGTCCACGGGAGTGGTCTTTTTTTCGGCGGACCCGTCGAACGGGCGGATGACAAGTACGCGGGCGGAGCCCTTGTACTGAAAAGCAATGGGCGCCAGCCCGAGCGTATATCCGCCCTTTTCAAGGGCGGGGGTATCCATGCGCAGCATGGGTGGTGGGTTAGCAGCACCAGCTGCGTCTTTTTTCAAAGGAACCCGGGTAACGGGTTCCTTCCATCGGCCGCTGACCGCTGACCATTGGCCGCTGACAGAAAGGAGGTGTTGCACATACCGTGCAACACCCCCTTCTTGACATTTCCGGGAATTTTTTCTACTATGTACTTTCAGAACGTATTTTTGTGTCTGAAGGTGAAACTGTTGGAAAACGAAAATCCTGCTTTTGTGCGCCGGGCGGATGCCCGGCTGTTTCTGTCCATACTGGCCGCGGGACTTCTGTCCTTTACCGGGGTGGTCATCGAAACGGCCATGAACGTGACCTTCCCCACCCTGATGGAGGAATTTTCCGTGAGCACCTCCACGGTCCAGTGGCTTACTACCGGATATCTGCTGGTGCTGGCCACGGTGATCCCCACGTCCAGCTACCTGAAGCAGCGGTTCCCTCTGAAAGGGCTTTTTGTGGCCGGGAATCTCCTGTTCCTTACCGGGACGGTGCTGGATGGCCTGGCCGGGAACTTTCCTCTGCTCCTGTTGGGACGGCTGCTCCAGGGGGCGGGTACAGGCATTGGCCTGCCTCTGATGTTCAATCTGGTGCTGGAACAGGCGCCGCTGGACAAAATCGGCACCATGATGGGGGCCGCCATGCTGGTGTGCGCCCTGGCTCCGGCGGTGGGGCCTTCTCTGGGCGGGTACATCATCGGCCATTTCGGCTGGCGGATGATCTTTGCCGCCCTGGTGCCCGGGCTGCTGTTTTCCCTGGCGGTGGGGATCTGTGCCATCCGCCAGTCTTCGGCCTGGGGGCCCCGGCCTTTTGACGGGTTCGGCCTGGGCTGCCTGCTGGTGGCC
>ULYK01013189.1_pt1 | contig 31456 bp, 30 predicted proteins | sample 1962061 | NCBI WGS metagenome assembly ULYK01 (sample SAMEA4835860, study PRJEB28245) | human gut metagenome | biome: gut microbiome; material: fecal sample | place: Denmark | collected 2008
GCTCCCGGAGAATCGATGTATACTCGTACAAAGTACCAGCAAGACCGGAGGCCAAGTCCGCCCTACAGGAGTTGGTCCAGATGTGTCCCTCTGCGACGAATAGGAGCAACCTAGTCCCGTGGAGCAAGGGGGAAAGGACCCGCATCAGCGGGTAGGGGATTCTCTTCCAGTAACGGCGGTGGGGCATGAGGTCCTGGATGGAAACGCAGCCCGGCGGGGCTGCTAACCCACCACCATTGCGCAGGCGCAATGGTCCCCCGCCCTTGAAAAGGGCGGATATAAAAAAGATAAAGGGGCAGAGAAAAGTCACCTGACCCCCTAATCACTTACCCACCTGCCCCCTGGCCACACTGGCGGGCGGCCGGGCCTGCCGCCCCTACGGTTGGGGGAGCATTTCACTTCTTCCTGGATGGGTGTATGGTCTGCCTGCCGCCTACGGTTGGGGGGAGCATCCGGGCTCCAATGTGGTATAATAGGATTCGAATCTGGAGGCGGTGCCTCCTACTACAGGGGAGTGACAGATATGGATTTCAAGGAAGTTATGGAAAATGCCAGAAAATGTCTGGGTAAATGCAAGGGCTGCCCGGTGTGCAACGGGGTTGCCTGCCGGAACACCATTCCCGGCCCCGGGGCCAAAGGAGTGGGGGATACGGCCATTCGGAACTATGCCAAATGGCAGGACATCCGTGTGGTGATGGATACCCTTTGCGAAAAACGGCCGGTGGACACTTCCATCGAACTGTTCGGACGGACCTTCAAATATCCTATTTTCGCCGGGCCGGTGGGAGCTGTGGCCATGCACTACAGCGACAAATACAATGATGTGACCTACAATGCGGAACTGGTGCCCGGGTGCGCGGAAGCGGGCATCGCCGCCTTTACCGGGGACGGGATGGATCCCCAGGTGATGCAGGGAGCCACCGCTGCCATCAAGGCCTGCGGAGGCGTGGGGGTGCCTACGGTGAAACCCTGGAACGCCCAGATGATCGCTGAAAAAATGGACCTGGTGAAACAATCCGGGGCCTTTGCCGTGGCCATGGACGTGGATGCGGCCGGGCTGCCCTTCCTGAAGAATTTCGTCCCCCCTGCGGGCAGCAAATCCGTGGAAGAAATGCAAGCCATCATCAAAGACGCGGGTCTGCCCTTCATCATCAAGGGGATCATGAGCGTGAAGGGGGCCCTGAAGGCCCGGGAAGCCGGTGCTTCTGCCATCGTGGTGTCCAACCATGGGGGCCGGGTGCTGGACCAGAGCCCGGCAACGGCGGAAGTCCTGGAAGAAATCGCCGTAGCCGTAGGCGGCACCATGAAGATCTTTGTGGACGGGGGCATCCGCAGCGGGGTGGATGTGTTCAAGGCCCTGGCCCTGGGGGCTGACGCGGTGCTCATTGCCCGTCCCTTCGTAAACGCGGTCTATGGGGGCGGCAAGGAAGGCGCCAGACTCCTGGCGGACAAACTGGGGGCGGAACTGGCGGACACCATGGAAATGTGCGGCGCCGCTTCCCTGAAGGAAATCTCTTCGGAAATGGTCCGGAAATAAGGTGGAGGGGCTTTGAACCAGATTAGACATTTTTCCCCTTCCCAGCTGATCGCCCTGACTTTCGCCGGGCTGATCCTGGCCGGGGCCCTGCTGCTGATGCTGCCCTTTGCCGGCCGGGAAGGGGCAGGGCTGTCCTTTGTGGACGCTCTCTTCACCGCCACTTCCGCCTCCTGTGTCACCGGCCTTGTGGTGGTGGATACAGGGACGTATTTTTCTACTTTCGGCCAATTGGTGATCATCGCCCTGATCCAGCTGGGGGGCCTGGGACTGGTGCTGTTCGCCACGTTGTTTTCCGTATTGCTGCGGAAAAAGATCGACCTGCAATCCCGGCTGAACATCCAGGCTTCCCTGAACCAGGACGAACTGGATGGGGTGGTGCGGATGAGCCTGCGGATCGCCAAATACACGGCGGTGATCGAAGGGTTCTTCGGCACGGTGCTGGCCTTCCGGTTCTGGCCCCAGTACGGCCTCCGGGGGATCTACTACGGCTACTGGCACGCGGTGTCTGCCTTCTGCAACGCCGGGTTCGACCTGTTCGGCCACTACCAGAGCCTGACGGCTTTTGTGGGGGATCCGGTGGTGAACCTGTCCATCGGCCTGCTGATCATCCTGGGGGGCCTGGGGTTCGCGGTGATGCGGGACGTGCTCCAGAAACGGAACTTCCAGCGGCTGAAGCTCCACAGCAAAATGGTGCTGACAGTGACCGGGCTGCTGATCGCCATCGGGATGATCGGGTTCGCTCTGCTGGAAAGCCGGAATCCTGCCACCCTGGGCAGCCTCAGCACCGGGGATGCCTTCTGGGCCAGCTTCATGCAGTCGGTGAGCCCCCGGACCGCCGGGTTCAACTCCGTGGACCTGAACAGCCTCCGGGTGCCCACCATGATCCTCACCATTTTCCTCATGTTCATCGGGGCATCCCCGGCATCCACCGGGGGCGGCATCAAGACCACCACCTTTGCCCTGCTGCTGCTGAACATCTGGCAGGTGGTCCGGGGCAAAAGCGAATGTGAGATCTTCGGACGGCGGATCGGGGAGGAGACCCTGTTCCAGGCCTTCGCCATCACCAGCCTGTCCCTTCTGTGGGTGGCCTTTGCCACCCTGGCCCTCACCTGCCTGGAGGACACCAGCTTTCTGGCGGCGGCTTTCGAAGTGGTGTCCGCCTATGCCACGGTGGGGCTGTCCACCGGGCTCAGCCAGCATATCGGCACTGCCAGCAAGATCATCCTGATTTTGTCCATGTATGCAGGCCGGGTAGGGTTCATGACCTTCGCCCTGGCCCTGGCGGCCAACAAACCTTCGGGACACATCCATTATCCCAAGGAACATATCATCATCGGTTAGGAGTTATGGGGATATCATGAAAAACAAACAGCAATTTATCGTCTGGGGATTGGGCCGGTTCGGCAGCAGTGTGGCGGAAACCCTCACTGCCCTGGGTCACGAGGTCCTGGGCGTGGACAACAATGAAGATGTGGTGGAAAACATGGCGGACAAACTGACCCATGCGGTGGTCTGCGACGTAATCGACGAAAAGACGGTGAACAGCCTGGGGATCCGGAATTTCGACGTGGGGATCGTGGCCATCGGCACCCTGGAACCCAGCCTGCTGGCCACCATGCTGCTCCGGGAAGCGGGGCTGAAGACCATTGTGGCCAAGGCCTCCAATCCCATCCACGGGAAGATGCTGAAGAAGCTGGGAGCCACCAAGATCATCTATCCGGAACGGGACATGGGACGCCGGGTGGGCCACAACCTGGCCTACACCAATATCCTGGATTTTGTGGAACTGTCCGACAACATCTGCCTGATGGAAGTGAACCTGAGCCCCAAAATGGCTGGGAAAAGCCTGGCGGAAATGGACGTGCGCCGGAAGTACCAGGTGAACGTGGTGGCCATCAAACACCAGGACGGCTCCACGGAAATGACCCTGGAACCCACCAAGCCCCTTGCGGAAGGGGACCTTTTGGTGGTCATCGGCAGCCGGAAAAGTGTGGAAGCCCTGGAGGACGGCATATGATCAGTACCATCACTTCGCTGAAAAATGAGCTGGTGAAGCGGGCGGCTTCCCTGAAAATGAAAAAATACCGCCAGAAGGAGGGCCTGTTCCTGCTGGAAGGGAAACGGGCAGTGGAAGAAGCCCTGGCTTCCCAATGGAATATCCGGGCCCTGTTCTTTACCCGGCTGCCGGAAGGCTGGGACGAAAAGGCGGAAGAAAGCAGCCTGCCCTGGTATGAAGTGCCCCTGGCGGTGCTCCAGAAGATCACCGCCACCGAAGACCCTCAGAGTGTGGCGGCCCTGGTAGAGATCCGGCCCCGGGACCTGGGGGATTTTGCCCCGGACCGGGGATTCGTGCTGGTGCTGGACCAGATCCGGGACCCGGGGAACCTGGGGACGTTGATCCGCACTGCCGATGCCCTGGGGGCCGCCGGGGTGGTGCTGCTGAAGGATACGGCGGACCTGTACAATCCCAAGGTGGTCCGGTCCACCATGGGGTCCCTGTTCCACCTGCCGGTGTTTACCGGGGTGGAGCCGGCGGACCTGGAAACCTGGTGCCGGAAAAACGGCTACGCCCTGTGGGCCACGGCCCTGGAAGGGGCGGAAGACATGACGAAGCTCCAGTGGCCGGCGAAGACCGCCCTGGTGCTGGGCAGCGAGGCGGAAGGGGTGTCCCCGGAGCTCCTCAAAGCCGCGGACCAGAAGGTGAAGATCCCCATGGCCGGCCAGGCGGAAAGCCTGAACGTGGCCGTAGCCGGGGGCATCGTAATGTTCCAGGCGGCCCGCTCCTTTTCCAGTTGACCACCGGGTCTAAGAAGTGTATAATAAACACGAATTTCAAACCAACAGGCGATGACAGAGACAGTACGCTTCTGGCTGGTACAGCGATCCGGGGAGGGTGGGAGCCCGGACAGGAGGCTTTTTGCGGAAGATCACTCTGGAGCCGGTCTTTGAACCAGCAGTAGGGGACCCGGGTTATGACCGTTATCCCATACAAGAGTGGCAGCAAAGCTGTCATGAGGGTGGTACCACGGGCCCTTTTGTCCCGTCCCTTTCGGGGGACGGGATTTATTTTTTTTGGAGGTGTGCAAGAGTGAGCAAGAAAGACGACAAGTACGCAGCGACCCTGAATCTTCCGGAAACGGAATTCCCCATGCGGGCAGGGCTGCCCAAACGGGAACCGGATTTCCTGGATTTCTGGTATAAAAATGATATCTATGGAGAAAAACAGAAGCTCCATGCAGGCCACAAGAAGTTCGTCCTCCACGACGGACCTCCCTACGCCAACGGCAAGATCCACATGGGCCATGCCCTGAACAAGGTCCTGAAGGACATCATCATCAAATACAAATACGCCCAGGGCTATGACACCCCCTACGTCCCCGGCTGGGATACCCACGGCATGCCCATCGAACATGCCTGCCTGAAGGCCACCGGGGTGGACCGTCACAAGCTGTCCCCGGTGGAACTGCGGAAAATGTGCCGGGAATATGCCCTCCAGTGGATCGACACCCAGCGGAAGGACTTCAAACGGCTGGGTGTGCTGGGCGACTGGGACCATCCCTATGTAACCCTGGATCCTCATTTCGAAGCGGAACAGATCCGGGTGTTCGGCACCATGGCCAACAAGGGCTACATCTATAAAGGGAAGAAGACCGTATACTGGTGCCCTCACTGCGAAACTGCCCTGGCCGAAGCGGAAATCGAATACGCCGACCAGAAGACGCCCACCATTTTCGTGAAGATGCCGCTGGTAAAAGACAACGGGCTGACTCCGGAAGCCGCCAAGGGCAAAAAAGCTTATATGGTGATTTGGACCACTACCCCCTGGACCATTCCTGCCAACGTGGCTGTGGCCCTGAACCCGGACTTTGACTATGCCTGGGTGGAATACAACGGGGAAGTGCTGATCATGGCCGCCGATATGGTGGACAAAGTGGCCCAGGAATGCGGGGTGGAATTCGGCCCTGTGCTGGGGACCACCAAAGGCCGTGCCTTTGAATATGCGGAATGCGAACATCCCTTCCCGGAATACAACCACCGGAAATCCCTGGTGGTGCTGGCTGACTATGTGGACAAGGAAGCCGGTTCCGGCTGCGTCCATACGGCTCCCGGCCATGGGGACGTGGACTATCTCACCGGTCTGAAATACAAGCTGCCCATCCTGTGCCCGGTGGACCAGAAGGGCTGCTTCACTGAAGAAGCCGGGGAACTGTTCCAAGGCAAGTTCGTCTTTGACAGCAACGGCTTGGTGATCAAACATCTGGCGGAACAGAACGCCATCCTGGGCAAAAAGACCATCCATCACCAGTACGCCCACTGCTGGCGCTGCAAGAACCCCATTATCTTCCGGGCTTCCGAGCAGTGGTTCGCTTCCGTGGACGGGTTCCGGGATGAAGCCCTGAAGGCCATTTCCGAAGACGTCCAGTGGATCCCCAGCTGGGGGGAATCCCGGATCCACAACATGGTGGCCGACCGGCATGACTGGTGCATTTCCCGGCAGAGAGTCTGGGGCGTGCCCATTCCCATCTTCTACTGCGAAGACTGCGGGGAACCTCTGATCAACGAAGACACGGTGGAAAAGATCGCCACCATTTTCGATAAAGAAGGCAGCGACGCCTGGTGGAACCACACCGCCGAAGAACTGCTGCCGGAAGGGACCAAATGCCCCAAATGCGGGGGCACCCACTTCCGGAAGGAAAAGGACATCATGGACGTGTGGTTCGACAGCGGCTCCTCCCACATGGGGGTATGCAAGCGCCGTCCGGAACTGAGCTGGCCCGCGGACATGTACCTGGAAGGCAGTGACCAGCACAGAGGCTGGTTCCAGAGCTCCCTTCTGACCAGTGTGGCCGTCACCGGCAAGGCTCCCTACCGGAGCGTGCTGACCCACGGCTATGTGCTGGACGGGGAAGGCCGGAAAATGTCCAAATCCTTGGGGAACGTGGTGGTGCCCCAGGAAGTCATCGATCAGTACGGAGCGGATATCGTCCGGCTGTGGGCGGCTTCTTCCGACTACAAGCAGGATGTGCGGATCTCCCCGGTGATCCTGAAGCAGCTGGCGGAAGCCTACCGGAAAGTCCGGAACACCATCCGGTACATCCTGGGGAACACCCATGATTTCGATTATGAAACCCAGAAGGTGGCCTTTGCCGACATGGAAGAACTGGACCAGTGGGCCCTCATGCGCTTCGAAGCCCTGAAGAAGGACGTGACCGAAGCCTATGAAACCTACGACTTCCACGTGCTGTTCCATGCCATCCACGATTTCTGCACCGTGGACATGAGCTCCTTCTATCTGGACATCATCAAAGACCGTCTGTACACCAGTCGGAAGGACAGCAAGGCCCGCCGGTCCGCCCAGACCGCCATGACCCAGATCCTCCGGGAACTGATGGTGATGCTGATGCCGGTGCTGAGCTTCACCATGGAAGAAGTGTACCAGTATATGAACAAACCGGCTGATGCTCCCCAGAGCGTGCAGATGCTGCCCTGGCCCCAGGCCCATCCGGAATATGTGAAGGAAGACCTGAAGGCCAAATGGGATGCCTTCATCGCCATCCGGGGTGAAATCACCAAGGTGCTGGAAGGGGCCCGCCGGGCCAAGACCATCGGCCATTCCCTGGATGCCAAGGTGGAACTGTTCGCCACCGGGGATGCCCTGGCGGAACTGAAGGCCGTGGAAAAGGATCTGCCGGCGCTCCTGATCGTGTCCCAGGCGGAAGTCCACGAAGGGCTCACCGACGCCGGGGAAGCCACCGGCCGGGACGACCTGAAGGTGCTGGTGGAAGCTGCCGAAGGGGAGAAATGTGAACGGTGCTGGTGCTACAGCAAGACCGTAGGCCAGGATCCCAAGCATCCCACCCTGTGCGCCAAGTGCTGTGAGGCGGTGGAGTGACACTGGCTGTCAATAGTCAATAGTCAATGGTCAATGGCCGGATGAGGCCAAACGCGGCAGGCGTTTGGCGTTGAAGGGAAACGCAGCCGGGGGCTGCTAACCCACCACCAGCCTTGCGGCTGGTCCCCCGCCCTTGAAAAGGGCGGATATACGCTCGGGCCTCCGGCCCATTGCTTGGGGCACCAGGGCAGCAAGTCTGCATACCCTGAAATGAAGGATTGCGCGTACCTCAAAACGAGGGACTTTATGTCCCGAGTTTTTATCCGCCCTTTACAAGGGCGGGGGACCGTTGCGCTGGCGCAATGGTGGTGGGTTAGCCGCCTTGGCGGCGTTTCCCATCGTGGCCAAACGCATTTGCGTTTGGCTTCCATCGGTTGCTGACCAAAAAGGGATTGTCACTTGACAATCCCTTTTTCCATGGCTACAATATACGTAACGGAGGTATAGTACCATGGAACATCTGAAGACAATGCGGGACAAGAATGGGAAGGATTATCAGGACCTGATCACCCGTCTGAACCGGATCGAAGGCCAGGTGCGGGGAGTGAAAAAAATGCTGGAAGAAGACCGGTACTGTGTGGACATCCTGACCCAGGTCAGTGCCATCACCTGCGGCCTCAATGCCTTCAATAAAAAGCTCCTGGCCAACCACATCAAAAGCTGTGTGGTCAACGACATCCGGGCCGGGGACGATTCTGTAGTGGACGAACTGTGCGAAACCCTGCAGAAACTGATGAAATGAAAAAACGGCGTACTGCCTGTGGAAATTGAAGGAGGAACTGTAATGGAAAAAGAACTGAAAGTCAATGGAATGATGTGCGTCAACTGCCAGAAACACGTCCATGATGCCCTGGCCGCCATGGCCGGCGTATCCAGTGTGGACGTCAACCTGGAAAAAGGCACTGCCAAAGTGACCGCTGACCGGGACATCCCCCAGGATGAATTCAAGAAGGTCATCGAAGAAGCAGGGTATGAATTGGCGTGAGAGCCGGGGCCGGGGGTGTGGAAAATCCACACCCCCTTTTTCGCTTGCGTCCGAAAACCACTCATGATATAATGACTCCTGTTAGATTCGCTGTTGCTTTAGAAGGATTCTTACAGAAGAAAGGATGATTTTCAGTGAAAAAGCAATTGATGGCCCTGGTTATGGCCCTGCTGGTGTGCGTTGGCTGCTCTGGCGCCCTGGTTCCGGCTACGGCCTATGCTGCCGAAACCATCGGTTATGTGGATTTAAATACCGTATTCTCCCACCATCCTGATTTCGCCTCTGCCCGGGCTGCCATGAGCCTGGAACAGCAGAACGCCCAGAAGGAATTCCAGGAAAAGGCCCCCAGCCTGGACGATAACGGCAAACGGGCCCTGGACAACACCCTGACCGAACGGATTGCCAAGAGAGAACAGGATCTGTTCGATCCTATCCGGAAGAAGATCCTGACCGCAGTCCACAAAGTGGCCAAGGAAAAGGGCATCAACACGGTTCTCAGCGCCGGTGCCGTAGTTGACGGCGGCGTGGACATCACCAACGATGTGATGAAGGCCGTAGGAGCAAAATAAATCGGACACGGAAAGGTGCTGCCTGGCAGCACCTTTTTTGCATTTGGAAAGGAAAAAACAATGAACCAAAATGACGACAGCCGCAACCTGGGGGGTGTGGCCTTCCTGCCCCTCATTGTCTTCCTGGCTTTGTACATCGGCTGCGGGCTGGCCTTTACCCTGCTGGGGATCCCCAAGCCCTTCAGCTTCCTGCCCCGGCACGTGGCCCTTCTGGCCGGGACCCTGGTGGCCTTTATGCTGTGGAAAAAGGGCCCCATCGATGAAAAACTGAAAGTCTTCTGCACCGGCATGGGAGATTCCGGGGTGATGATGATCGTACTGATCTATCTCCTGGCCGGGGGGTTCCAGGGGGCAGCGGCTGCCATCGGGGGGAAGACTTCCGTGGTGAATTTCTGTCTCCAGTTCGTGCCGCCGTCCTTCCTGATTCCCGGGGTGTTCCTGATGTGCTGCTTCATTTCCACTGCCATCGGCACCAGCATGGGCACCATTGCCGCCATGGCTCCGGTGGCCATCGGGGTGGCCCAGGGGGCGGGACTCAACGCGGCCGCCGTGTGCGCTGCGGTGATCTGCGGCTCTTATTTCGGGGACAACCTGTCCATGATCTCTGACACCACCATTGCGGCGGCGGAAGGGTGCGGATCCAAAATGAAGGACAAGTTCCGGATGAACTTTGCCATTGCCCTGCCGGCAGCCCTGGTGAGCCTGGTGCTGTTCTACCTGGTCAGCGGCCAGGTCCAGGGAGGCATCCAGGTGGGGGATTACAACCTGCTCCAGGTGCTGCCCTATGTGGTGGTGCTGGTGCTGGCCCTGATGGGGATCAACGTGGCTTTGGTGCTCTTCGGGGGGATCCTCCTTACCGGGTGCATCGGGCTCCTTCAGGGCACCGTGGACATTTTCGGCTGGGCCAAGGGGCTGGGAGATGGCATGGCGGACATGTTCTCCATCAGCATGGTGGCCATCCTGGTGTCCGGGATCATCGGCCTGGTCCGGTACTACGGGGGCGTGGAATGGCTGGTGGGGAAGATCACCGGCTGGATCCACGGCCGGAAAGGGGCGGAATACGGCATCGGGCTTTTGAGCGGGCTCCTGTCCGCTGCCATGGTGAACAACACCATTGCCATTATCGTCACCTGTCCCATTGCCAAGGTGATCGGGAAGAAGTATGACATCGCGCCCAATCGGCTGGCCAGCCTGGTAGACATTTTCGCCTGCAGCTTCCTGTGCGTCATGCCCCACGACGGAGGCATGCTCATCGTCACCCAGCTGGCAGGTACTTCGCCCCTGGACGTAATGAAGTACTGCTACTACGTGTACGCCCTGCTGATCGCCGCCTGCGTGACCATCCAGCTGGGGACCCATGAGGGGAAATAAAAGGCTGCCGGGGGCTGCAGCCTGTCAGCGGTCAGCGGACGAAGGAAGGAACCCGGAAACGGGTTCCTGGAAGGGAAACGCAGCCTAACGCTGCTAACCCACCACCAGCCTGGCGGCTGGTCCCCCGCCCTTGAAAAGGGCGGATATACGCTCGGGCTGACGCCCATTGTTTTTTCAGTACAAGTGCATAATCCCGAGTACTCATTATCCGCCCTTTACAAGGGCGGGGGACCGTTGCGCTTGCGCAATGGTGGTGGGTTAGCCGCCGGAGGCGGCGTTTCCATTCACAGGAACCTGCAGTTGCAGATTCCTTCCTTCGTCCGATGACTGTTGACTTCCGACCAGGGGGTGTTGCACGTTATGTGCAACATCCCCCTCTTGACTTTCTTAACTGTATTTGCTAAAATTACAGTATCACAGATCCCAACGGGTCCTTCAAGGAGGTTATTCTTATGGATTTCTTACATATTACCAAAGACAATTTTGACAAAGAGGTGCTCCACAGCAGCAAACCCATGGTGGTGGGCTTTTCCGCCCCCTGGTGCGGCTACTGCAAACGGCTGAAACCGGCTCTGGGCCAGCTGGCCATGGAAATCGCCGACAAGGTTTCTTTCGGGGCCGTGAACATCGACGAAGAACGGGAACTGGCGGAACAGTTCAAGATCGAAACCATCCCCAGCCTGATGCTGGTGAAGGAAGGCCAGTGCAGCGAACTGCTGGTGAACCCGCCTTCCAAGGCGGCGGTGAAGACCTGGCTCCAGGAGAAAGGGGTATTATGAGCAAAATCTATGACATCCTGATCATCGGCGGGGGCCCTGCAGGCTATACGGCGGCTCTTTACGGGGCCCGGAGCGGCTTTTCCACCGCCGTGCTGGAAAAACTCTCTCCCGGAGGCCAGATGGCCACCACCAGCGATGTGGAAAACTATCCCGGATTCCCGGGAGTGGTGGACGGCTTCGAACTGGGAGAACGGATGCAGGAAGGGGCGGAAAAGGCCGGTGCGGAAACGGTGTATGCGGAAGTGACCAAGCTGGACCTTTCCGCCAACCCCAAAGTGGCAGAAACTTCCGAAGGCACTTTCCTGGGCCGGACGGTGATCCTGGCTACCGGGGCCCATCCCCGGAAACTGGGGATCCCCCAGGAGGACGGCCTGGTGAACCGGGGTGTGGCCTACTGCGCCACCTGTGACGGCAGCTTCTACAAGGACAAGGTGGTGGCGGTGAACGGCGGGGGCAATACGGCCGTAGGGGACGCCCTGTACCTGGCCAAACTGGCCAGCAAGGTATACCTGATCCACCGCCGGGATACCCTCCGGGCCACTCCCGTCTATCTCCAGCGGCTGAAGGATGCCGGGGTGGAGATTATCTGGAACAGTGTGGTTGCCGGGCTCCAGGCGGACAAGAAGCTTACCGGGCTGAAACTGAAGAACGTGAAGACCGGAGAAACATCCGTCCTGCCGGTGGACGGGCTCTTTGTGGCCATCGGCCAGCTGCCGGAAAACGACCTGGTGAAGGGCCAGGTGGAAACGGACAGAAACGGCTACATTGTGGCGGGGGAAGACACCAAAACCTCCGTCCCCGGGGTGTTCGCCGTAGGGGATGTGCGGACCAAGGCCGTGCGCCAGATCATCACCGCAGCAGCGGATGGGGCCGTGGCCGTCCATTTCGCCGAGGAATATCTCAACGAAAAATAAAGGAATACAAGAGGAGGGAAGCAGGCTGGCACAGTCCGGCCTGCTTTGCGAGCAATTATGAAAAGTGATTTTATTGTGGCCGTCCATGCGCTGGTCTACCTGTCCCACCGGGGGTGCCTGGCGTCCAGCGAGGAACTGGCCGAAAACATCTGCACCAATCCGGCCCGGGTCCGGAAGATCATGGGCAAACTGAAGAAAATGGGGATCATCACCACCCGGGAAGGCCATGTGGGGGGCTACTGCCCCTGCGAAGGACTGGAAAAGGTCTCCCTGTATGAAATCGCCCAGGGCATGGGCACGGTGTTCGTGGATACCAAATGGCGCAGCGGCAACGAGGAGAACAACTGCTTCATCTCCAGCGGCATGTCTTCCGTGTTCGATTCCCTGTACCGGGAACTGGACCGGCTGTGCATGGATCATCTGAAGGGGATCACCCTGGGGGATGTAACGGAAGAAATCGTGGAAACCCAGCGCCACAGCCAGAAGGAATGCCACGGGGCCATCAGCGGGGACTGCCCGGCCTGGCAGAAGGCTCTGGAGGAGGAGTCCGCCGGAGAAAAACAAAAACAACAGGAAACTTGTGACTGACCGGTCATTTTTCTGCAAAAGTGTGGTATAATATCGATGTTCACAATTTTCTTATGAGGTGATCCTATGAAAAAAATCGGAGCATTCCTGGCAGCAGCTGTCCTGGCTTTCAGTCTCCATGCAGCACCGGCCTTTGCGGACCAGCCTCTGGACACCATCCAGATCACTGGCACCGCCAGCAAAACCGTGGATCCGGACATGGCCACGGTGAACTTCGCCTTTGAAAAACAGGGCGCCACCCTGGAAGAAGTCCGGCAGGCAGGGGCAGAAGCCAGCCGGAAATTCATCAACAGCATGTTGGCCCAGGGGGTGGCCCGGGACGATATTGCCACCATCAGCTACAATGTGTCTCCCCGGTATGAATATCCGAAAAACGGCGGCCAGAAACTGGCCGGCTACCAGGTGTACGGGGCCTGGGAAGTGAAGGAAAAGAACCTGGACCAGCTGGGGAACCTGATCGACAAGGGGCTGGAAAGCGCCAACCGGCTGAACGGAGTCCGGTTCGGCCTCCAGAATGAGGACCTGATCAAACGGCAGCTGCTGGGCCAGGCCGTGGAAAACGCCCGGTATACCGCCCAGGCTGTGGCCAATGCCGGGGGCAGAGGTCTCGGCGTGCTCCGGCAGGCCAGCATTCCCTCCAGTTCCATAGCGGCAGCCCAGCCGGTGCTCCTGGCCCGGATGAACAAAATGGAAATGGCGGACAGTGCCGCCGCTTCCACCCAGCTGGCGCCCAAAGCGCTGACGGTGACCGTGCAGGTGGACACCCTGTTCGCCCTGACCCTGGAGTAACAGGATGGCAGGGAGCAACAAAAAACCGGCTTTTCTCCAACAGGAAAAGCCGGTTTTATTGCAGGGGGCCATGGAGCTGGAAGTGGCAGTGCTCCGGGAGGCCCTGGAAAACGTCCAGGAAGTCCGTCAGGGGGATTTCCTTTTTTGGACCGGGAAACTGGGGAAGCAACAGGCAGTGGTGAGCCGGACCGGGATCGGCACCGCCGCCGCAGCTGCTGCCACGGCCCTTGGCTGCACCCTGTTCCAGCCTGCCCTGGTGCTGAACCAGGGGACTGCCGGGGGATATCCGGTGGACCTGGAGCCTTTTGACCTGGTGGTGGGGGAACGGTGGTTCAACGGGAACGCCCTGTTCCAGTCCCGGTACGGGAAGGATTATTACCTGGACCTGGCGGCCCTGGAAGGGGAAAGCAAGGAAAGTGAGTTCACCGGGGACCGGCCCTTTTTCCATCCCTGTGACCGGGAGGCGGTCCGGTGGCTGGACAGCTGGGGCACGGCCTACACCCGGGGCCGGGTGGTGCTGGGGACCATTGCCTCTGCAGACCGGTGGAACGACTGCCCGGACACTATCCGGGACCTGGAGGCGAACACCGGGGCTCTGTGCGAAGAGATGGAAACTGCCGGAGCCGGGGATACCGCCGGAAGGATGGGAATTCCCTTTGCCGCCCTGCGGGTGATCTCCAACAACAACCGCACCAGGCGCCCCTTCGACCCGGAAACCGCCCGGGCGGTGCAGGAGTGGGTGGTAAGGGTAGTGAAGAGTGCAGAGTGAAGAGGGAAGAGCAGGGGCCGCGGGCCGAAGGAAAAATTTGCAGGCAAATTTTTTGAATGGAAACGCAGCTGGCGCTGCTAACCCACCACCAGCCTGATGGCTGGTCCCCCGCCCTTGAAAAGGGCGGATATATGCTCGGGCCTGGGGCCCATTGCAGCCTACAGCTTTCGACCAGTATTCCGGCCTTCTTGCGGATATACGCTCTGGCTGACGCCCATTGCTCAGGGCACCAAGCCCAATAAATCCGTGTACTCTAAAACGAAGAACTTGGTGTACTCCAAAACGAGGGACTTTATGTCCCGGGTTTTTATCCGCCCTTTACAAGGGCGGGGGACCGTTGCGCCTGCGCAATGGTGGTGGGTTAGCAGCCGAAGGCTGCGTTTCCATTCAGCAGCATCTGCCCTTGGCAGATGGTTTCCTTCGGCCATTGAATGCTGACAAAAAAAGACGCTGCTTCCGCAGCGCCTTTTTTCCAATTACTCCCCGAACTTCTTTCCGGTGAGCATTTCGTAGGCTTCTTTGTATTTGGCGATGGTCTTGTCGATTACATCCTGGGGCAGCAGGTAGTCGCTGTTGGGATGGGCCTTCAGCCAGTCACGGACGAACTGTTTGTCGTAGGAAGGCTGGCTCTTGCCGGCTTCGTAGCCTGCCAGGGGCCAGAACCGGGAGCTGTCGGGAGTGAGCATTTCGTCACCCAGGACCACTTCGCCTTTTTCGTTCAGGCCGAATTCGAATTTGGTGTCGGCGATGATGATGCCTCTTTCATAGGCATAGTCGGCGCATTTCTTGTACAGGGCGATGGTGGCGTCCTTGATGGCCTTGGTGTATTCGGCCCCTTTCCCCGGGAAGATCTTTTCCAGGTAGGTGACGCACTGTTCTTCGGTGATGTTTTCGTCATGGTCGCCCAGTTCTGCTTTGGTGCTGGGGGTGAAGAGAGGTTCAGGGAGCTTCTGGCATTCCTTCAGCCCTTCGGGCATTTTGATGCCGCAGACGGTGCCGTTTTCCTTGTAGGATTCCCAGCCGCTGCCGGTGATGTAGCCCCGGACGATGCATTCCACAGGGATCATGTTCAGTTTCCGGCATTTCATGCTCTTGCCGGCAAATTCCGGAGTCCGGAAGAATTCAGGCATATCCGCCGGGTCCACACTGATCATGTGGTTGGGGATGATGTCTTTGGTATAGTCGAACCAGAATTTGGACATCTGGGTCAGGACGGCCCCTTTGTCGGTAATGGTGTTTTTCAGAATGTGGTCGAACGCGGAGATCCGGTCAGAAGCCACCATGATCAGGCTGTCGCCCAGATCGTAGATTTCACGAACTTTCCCAGATTTAACGGGTTTGTATTCCTGCATGATCCATCCTCCTTGAATATAGACAGTAAAATCCTGTATCCCTATCATATCACAGCCGGGGGATTTCGTCGAATAATTTTCTCATTATAGGTGGGAATGTTTGTTTCATATGGTACGGAATGGGGAGTGGGTAGGTGGGTAAGTGGAATGGAATGGAAACGCAGCTGGCGCTGCTAACCCACCACCAGCCTTGCGGCTGGTCCCCCGCCCTTGAAAAGGGCGGATAGAAAGCACGCGGGCATATGCCCTTGTACTTTCTTATTAAATAAAGCAAGGGGCGTCAGCCCGAGCGTATATCCGCCCTTTACAAGGGCGGGGGACCGTTGCGCCTGCGCAATGGTGGTGGGTTAGCAGCGCCAGCTGCGTTTCTGTTCAAGACCATTTGCCTCCGGCAAATGGTCTCCTTTGCCGTGGGACGGAAGCCGACCGTCCCCCCTCTTCCCCTCTTTACTCCACCCTCCGCGGAAAATCGTGAAATCCTTGTGGATTCCTTCAGTAACATTGAAGCCGGTGAAAATTTATCGTATAATAAATTGTAAACTCCAGCTGATCAAGCAATTCCGGAGTCTCTAAGAGAGGAAGGTTGTTATTTATGCGTATTGTTATGACTATCGTCGGTGTGGACAAAGTGGGGATCATCGCCAAGGCAAGCACCCTGCTGGCTGACAACAATGTGAACATCCTGAACATCAACCAGAACATTGATGACGGATTCTTCAATATGGTTCTGATCGGTGACCTGGACAACGCGCAGGTTTCTGTGGAAGACCTGAAGGAAAAGGCCACCGCCCTGGGCAAAGAACTGGGTCTGGAAATCCGGGTCCAGAGCGAACAGATCTTTACGGCCATGCACCGGATCTAAGGAGGCCCATCCATGTTCTACGAAATCAAAGACGTACTGGAAACCACCCGGATGATCACCCAGAACAACCTGGACGTGCGGACCATCACCATGGGGATCAGCCTCCGGGACTGCGCGGATCCGGATGTGAAGGTCTGCGCCCAAAAGATCTATGACAAGATCACCACCAAGGCTAAAGACTTGGTGAAGGTGGGGGAACAGCTGGAAGGGGAACTGGGGGTGCCCATTATCCACAAGCGGATCTCCGTCACTCCCATTTCCCTGGTGGGGGAAGCCTGCCAAACCGACAGCTACGTGCCTCTGGCCAAGGCCCTGGATGACGCGGCCAAAGCCGTAGGGGTCAACTTCATCGGCGGCTTCAGCGCCCTGGTGGAAAAAGGCTATACCCACGGGGACCGGACTCTGATCAAATCCATCCCGGAAGCCCTGTCCACCACGGACATCGTGTGCTCTTCCGTGGCCATCGGCTCCACCAAGGCCGGCATCAACATGGACGCGGTCCGGGAAATGGGTCAGGTGGTGAAGGAAACTGCCCGTCTCACCGCGGACCAGGATGCCCTGGGCTGCGCCAAACTGGTGATCTTCTGCAACCCGGTCCAGGACAACCCCTTTATGGCCGGGGCCTTCCACGGGGTCACCGAACCGGAAACCGTCATTAACGTAGGGGTATCCGGCCCCGGGGTAGTGAAGCACGCCCTGGAAGCGGTCCGGGGAGAAGACATCGGGGTGGTGGCGGAAACCATCAAGAAGACTGCCTTCAAGATCACTCGGGTGGGCCAGCTGGTGGCCCAGGAAGCGGCCAAACGGCTGAACACCCAGTTCGGGATCATCGACCTGTCCCTGGCCCCCACCCCGGCGGTAGGGGATTCCGTAGCCCACATCCTGGAAGAGATCGGCCTGGAATCCTGCGGCTGCCCGGGCACTACGGCGGCCCTGGCCATGCTCAACGACGCGGTGAAAAAAGGCGGCCTGATGGCCTCCAGCTACGTGGGCGGCCTCAGCGGCGCCTTCATCCCTGTGTCTGAAGATGCGGGCATGATCGCGGCAGTGGAAAAAGGGTCTCTCACCATCGAAAAACTGGAAGCCATGACCTGCGTGTGCTCCGTGGGCCTGGATATGATCGCCGTCCCCGGTGACACCACCGCGGAAACCATCTCCGCCGTCATTGCCGACGAAGCAGCTGTGGGCATGATCAACAACAAGACCACCGCCGTCCGGCTGATCCCTGTGCCCGGCAAGAAGGTAGGGGACAAGGTGGAATTCGGCGGTCTCCTGGGCTATGCTCCCATCATTGCCGTGAATTCCTTCAAGCCTGATGTGTTTATCCATCGGGGCGGCCGGATCCCGGCACCGGTACGCAGCCTGACCAACTGATGAGAAAGAAAGAACGGGTCCGGGCCATCCTCCAGAAACTGGAGGAGACCTACCGGGGCCAGGGCACGGCCCTCCATTACCGGACCCCCTTTGAACTGCTGGTGGCGGTGGTACTCTCCGCCCAGTGCACCGATGAACGGGTGAACAAGGTCACCGCCCGGCTGTTCCCGGAACTGGACACCCCGGAAAAACTGGGGGCCCTGACCCAGGAACAGCTGGAAGACAGGATCCGGGACTGCGGCCTGTTCCGGTCCAAGGCCCGGAATATCCTGGGTCTGTGCCGGAAGCTGGTGGAAGACTTCCATTCGGAAGTGCCCCAGGATATGAAAAGTCTCCTGAGCCTGCCGGGTGTGGGCCGGAAGACCGCCGACGTGATGCTCAGCGTGGCTTTCGGCCAGCCGGCCATCGCCGTGGATACCCATGTGTTCCGGGTGGCCCACCGGCTGGGACTGTCAGAGGGCAAGGAACCCCTGGCAGTGGAACAGGACCTGATGGAACTGATCCCCCGGGCCCAATGGGGGGAAGCCCACCACTGGTTCATCTGGCACGGCCGGAAGGTGTGCAAAGCCCGGAAGCCCCAGTGCACCCAGTGCCCTGTAGTGGACCTGTGTCCTTCCCGTGTCCTCTGACCGGGGGAACGCGGACGGAAAAGCGACGGAAATCTTGATGGAGTAAGGTGAGAAGCAATGGCAAATGTCTACGACGCAATAGCAGCCTTTTACAACAACGACCCTGGCTGGGACCAGGTGCTGGCCCGGACCGATGCGGAAGCCTATTTCCGCCATCTGGCCTGGCAGGGCAGCACCGATGCCGCCATGCAGCATCAGTGGAACCAGCTGCTGATGCTGTGCATCTACGCAGAGAACGGAGAAATCAATCTGTATGAAATGACAGAAGATGACATTGTGGATCTGGTGGCCTGGTGCGGCCGGAACGTGGTGGATTTCCAGGTGTCCTGTGAATCCGTCCGGGACTTTCTGGATACCCTGGGGTCCTTCTACCTGTTCCTGAAACAGGAGGGACGGATCGCCAGCGCCCTGGCCCCCCGTCTGGCGGCCCAGCTGCTGCTCCGGGACGACGGCACCCTGGGGATCATCGACCAGTACGGGGACTACCTGCCGGGAGAAGAGGACCGGGAGGCCAGAAGCGCCCCGCCTCCGGAAGGCCAGGTGTTCCTGAACGCCTGGGAAGCGGTCCGGGGGATCATGGAAGAGCTCCGCCGGTTCTACCAGAAGGAGGAATTCGACGGGGATTTCCAGCGGGCCCTGACCCTGTATGAACAGGCCCTGGGCATGCTGGACCTGGAAAACGACCCGGGCGAGGACTTCTGGCAGGGGTTCTGGGATTATTTCCTGATGGATTACCACCTGACAGGCAACGACCTGACTCCCCTGGAAATGTTCCGCCAGTGGGGAGACACGGACCATCCCCAGATGGTCAACGAACTGAGCACCGGCTTTTTGGCCCTGTTCACCGTGGAGGACATGATGGACAACAGCCGGTTCCTGTGCCGGGATTTCCTTACCGGGGATATGTACAACCTGAATTTCCATCTCACCGGGGATGATCCGGTGGGGGACCGGGTGATCCTGGGCCATGTGTTCTACAACCGGAGCATGGGCATGAATTGCCTCCAGAGCCGCACCCTGCGTCCCCTGGCCCGGAAACGGCTCCGGGAACTCCTGGAGGAATGTCTCCGGTGGTACGATGTCCAGTGCCCGGGGGCGGACTGGCCCCAGTTCATGGCCCGCCACGGACTGGTGTGCCGGAGCCTGCTGCTGAAAATGGCCCGGAACCCGGCAGCCTGCCGGTTCCCCTATGAAACCAGGCAGCAGGGCTATATCCCCGGCCCTCTGGCGGAAGACATGGACATGGTGGAGTGCCTGGCCCAGGAGATCCTCCTGGTGGGAGACCGGGGCCAGAACGACGTAAGGCTGGTCCGGCACATGTGGGAGGATTTCCGGGAAGGGTATCCTGCCCTGTACCAGTACGAGCCCCAGGTGTGGGCGGCGGCCCTGGTGGAGAATTTCCTGGAGATCAACGAGAAGCGGGCGGCCCGGAAACTGCCTTTCCTGGCGGAAATCGGGGGAGTGCCCCACCGGGATCTGACCCGTGCCTATACGGAAATCCGGGACCGGCTGCAGCTGGAGCCTTCGGATCCCCGGTATCTCAACGAGATGGGGTTCCTGATGATGTTTTCAAGATATGCGTAGGAGTAGACCATGATCTGTAAACACTGCGGATTGGAATATCCTGATGACCTGGAAGCCTGTCCAGGCTGCGGCACCCCCAACGAGGATGTGGAAGCCCAGGTGATGAGTGCGGAAGAACGGGATGCCTTCGACGGGATGACCATTGAAACGGGCACCGAAGAAGAACCCCGGGGGGACTGGAAGGTGTACGACCAGGAGGATATCCGGCGGCAGCAGGAAAAAGCCGCCAAAAAGGAAAAATGGCGGTCCCTCTGGGAACTGGTGAAGCTGAACGGCCGGCTGGTACTGGCGGCAGCGGCGGTGATCCTGGCCGTGGTGCTGCTTCTGCCCACCCTGGTGGGCTTCCTGCTGGTGGGGCTGGGGGCTTTGCTGGTATGGACATTTTTTCGAAATTTTTTCATCCGATGGTAAAAAGCCAATTTTCAGAAAACCGGGGGCTTCCCTTTGCGCTATAATTAGTGTATAATCAAGTCCATAAGTAAACCCTGAATGCATTTTTCCTGATCCAACCAGTCCGGCAGGGTCCTGGAACCCTTACCTCATGGTCCTGCCGGGCTGATTGACACTGTTTGCTTCAATTTCAAAACTAGAAGGGATGGTTTGAAAATGCGTGAAGTTGTCATTGTAAGTGCTGTAAGAACGGCTATCGGTAAGTTCGGCGGAAGCCTGACCCCGCTGTCCGCTCCTCAGATGGGCGCCATTGTCATCAAGGAAGCCCTGCAGAGAGCCGGCGTGAAACCGGAAATGGTGGATGAAGTGATTATGGGGAACGTGCTCCAGGCCGGCCTGGGCCAGAACCCTGCCCGTCAGGCCGCCATCTTCGCCGGCATGCCGGTGGAAGTCCCTGCCTTCACCGTGAACAAAGTCTGCGGTTCCGGTCTGAAATGCGTGGAACTGGGTGCCCAGTCCATCCTGGCCGGGGACAACGACATTGTAGTGGCCGGCGGTATGGAAAGCATGTCCAACGCTCCCTTTACCATTCCCGGGAAATCCCGCTGGGGCCTGAAAATGGGCGACCAGAAAATGATCGACGTGATGATCCGGGACGGCCTGTGGGATGCGTTCAACGACTACCACATGGGCATCACCTCTGAAAACGTGGCTGAAAAATTCGGCGTTACCCGGGAAGACCAGGATGAAGTGGCCGCCCGCAGCCAGGCAAGAGCCATCGAAGCCATCAAGAGCGGCGCTTTCAAGGAAGAAATCGTCCCTGTGACCATTAAAACCAAAAAAGGCGAAAAAGTCTTCGATACCGATGAATTCCCCAGAGAAGGAACCACCATGGAAGTCCTGGCCAAACTGCGCCCGGCCTTCAAGAAGGGCGGCACTGTTACCGCCGGCAACGCTTCCGGCCTGAACGACGGGGCTGCCGCTCTGGTACTGATGACCGCTGACAAAGCCAAGGAACTGGGTCTGAAGCCCATGGCCAAGATCGTTTCCTACGCTTCTGCCGGTGTGGATCCTGCCATCATGGGCATCGGGCCCATTCCTGCCAGCCGGAAGGCCCTGGCCAAAGCCGGTCTGGAAGTGAAAGACATGGATCTGGTGGAAGCCAACGAAGCTTTCGCAGCCCAGACGGTGGAAGTAGGCCGTGAACTCCAGCTGGATTGGGAGAAGACCAACGTAAACGGCGGCGCCATCGCCCTGGGTCACCCCATCGGTGCATCCGGTGCCCGTATCCTGGTCACCCTGCTGTATGCCCTGAAACACAGAAACAAGAAACTGGGCCTGGCCACCCTGTGCATCGGCGGCGGCATGGGCACTGCCACGGTTGTGGAAATGCTCTAAGAAGTTCAGGGAGCGCTGCTTCCTGAGCAGGGTTCCCTTTCATCATCTATCATTCAAAAGGAAAGAGGTACAAATACTATGGATTTCAACCTGACTGAAGACCAACAGATGATTAAGGACATGGCTGCGGAATTTGCTCAAAAATTCCTGGCTCCTACCGTTGAAGAAAGAGACAAGAACCATATCTGGGATCGGAAGCTTATCGACAAGATGGGCGAAGCCGGTTTCTGCGGCATCTGCTTCCCGGAAGAATACGGCGGCATGGGCCTGGACGTACTGAGCTACATCCTGGCTGTGGAAGAACTGTCCAAGGTGGATGACGGCACCGGCATCACCCTGAGTGCCAACGTTTCCCTGTGCGCTACCCCGATCTACATGTTCGGTACCGAAGAACAGAAACAAAAATACCTGGCTCCCATTGCAGAAGGCACCCATGTAGGGGCTTTCGGCCTGACCGAACCTTCCGCCGGGACCGATGCTTCCGCTCAGCAGACCACGGCTGTGCTGAAAGGCGACAAATACATCCTGAACGGCTCCAAGATCTTCATCACCAACGGCAAAGAAGCTGATACCTATGTGGTATTCGCCATGACCGACAAGAGCCAGGGTGTACACGGCATTTCCGCCTTCATCCTGGAAAAGGGCATGCCCGGCTTCCGCTTCGGCAAGATCGAAGACAAAATGGGCGGCCACACCTCCATCACTGCAGAACTGATCTTTGAAGACTGCGAAGTCCCCAAAGAAAACCTGCTGGGCAAAGAAGGGGAAGGCTTCAAGATCGCCATGGAAACCCTGGACGGCGGCCGTATCGGCGTAGCTGCTCAGGCCCTGGGTATTGCTGAAGGCGCCCTGGCTGCTGCCGTGAAATATTCCAAGGAACGGGAACAGTTCGGCCGGCCCATTTCCAAATTCCAGGCTCTCCAGTTCATGATGGCTGACATGGCCACCAAGATCGAAGCTGCCCGGTATCTGGTATACCATGCCGCCATGCTGAAGAACGAAGGCAAACCTTATTCCGAAGCTGCCGCCATGGCCAAGTGCTTCGCCTCCGACGTGGCCATGGAAGTGACCACCGACGCTGTACAGATCTTCGGCGGCTACGGCTACACCGTGGACTACCCTGCAGAACGGTACATGCGGAACGCCAAGATCACCCAGATCTACGAAGGCACCAACCAGGTTATGCGGATCGTAACCTCCCGTGCCCTGCTGAAAGACAAGAAAAAATAATCCCTTCTGAAAAGAAGGACCATGAGGAGGGCTGGTTTTTTGCCAGCCCTTCCTTTGCACAGAAGGAATTTCCGAGAAGTCCTTCTGTGGATGCAGGATTTCTCACTATACCAACGTAAAGGAGATTTTTTGTTATGGAACTGCAGAAAGTTATGGTTATCGGCGCTGGCCAGATGGGCAGCGGCATTGCACAGGTCATGGCTGCACATGGTGTGGAAGTGACCCTCCGGGACATCAAACAGGAATTCGTTGACCGGGGCATTGCCAAGATCGAAAAGAGCCTGGACCACAGCGTGGCCAAAGGCCGGATCACCGAAGATGACAAAAAAGCCACCATGGCCCGGATCCACGGGGTTGTGGATCTGACTCCCGAAGCCTGCGATGTGCATCTGGCCATCGAAGCCGCTACGGAAAACATCAAGATCAAACAAAGCATCTTCAAGGAACTGGACGAAAAGATGCCCAAAGACGCCATCATCGCCAGCAACACCTCTTCCGTTTCCATTACCATGCTGGCTGCCGGCACTTCCCGTCCGGACAAATTCATCGGCATGCACTTCTTCAACCCGGCTCCTGTGATGAAGCTGGTGGAAGTGACCAAGGGCCTGGGCACCTCTGAAGAAACCTTCCAGAAGGTGTACGAACTGGCCAAAGCCCTGGACAAGACCCCTGTAAAGGTCAACGATGCTCCCGGGTTCGTGGGCAACCGGATCATGATCCCCATGATCAACGAAGCCATCTTCACCCTCAGCGAAGGGGTTGCCAGCGCTGAAGATATCGATGCTGTGGCCAAACTGGGCTTCAACCATCCCATGGGGCCTCTGGCTCTGTCCGACCTGATCGGCAACGATACGGTCCTGGCCATTATGGAAGTGCTGTACAAGGGCTTTGGGGATCCCAAATACCGTCCGGCTCCTCTCCTGAGAAAGATGGTGGAAGCCGGCTATCTGGGCCGGAAGACCGGCAAGGGCTTCTACGACTACAACAAATAAGCTGAATGGTGGTGTCAAACCATGTATGACTACAAAAATCTGCTGGTGGAAATTGCGGACGACGGGGTGACTACGGTTACCGTGAACCGTCCCAAATACCTGAACGCCCTGGATACCCCCACCCTGGTGGAAATGAAGGACTGCTTCGGGAAACTGGCCACGGATCCGGCGGTGAAGGCTGTCATCATCCGGGGCGCCGGAGAAAAGGCCTTTGTGGCCGGGGCTGACCTGAAGGCCATGAGCACCATGACTGCCGTGGAAGGGAGAGATTTCTCCAACCTGGGCCATGATGTGTTCGATGCCATTGAAAAACTGCCGGTGGTGGCTGTGGCCGCCGTCAACGGCTATGCCCTGGGCGGGGGCTGCGAACTGGCCCTGGCCTGCGATTTCCGTTTCGCTTCCACTACCGCCAAGTTCGGCCAGCCGGAAGTGAACTACGGGATCATCCCCGGGTTCGGGGGTTCCCAGCGCCTGGCCCGGCTCATCGGCAAAGGCTATGCCAAGGAAATGATCTACACCGGGGCTATGGTGGATGCGGAAGAAGCCCATCGGATCGGCCTGGTGAACCGGGTGGTGGAACCGGATCAGTTGATCCCCACCTGCGAAGAAGTGTGCCGGAAGATCATGAAAAAGGCTCCCATTGCCATTGCCAGTGCCAAGGATGCCATCAACCGGGGCCTTTCCATGGACCTGGATTCCGGTCTCAGCTACGAAGCCCAGGTCTTCGGGACCTGCTTCGCCACCTTGGACCAGAAGGAAGGCATGAAGGCGTTCCTGGAAAAACGGAAACCGGTGTTTATGAACAAATAAGGCTGCTGCGCAGCCTGTCAACGGTCAGCTGTCCACAGTCAGCGGCCGAAGGAAAGAACCCGCCTTTGCAGACGGGTTCTTTTTGTTGTGAGGGAAGAAAATGAAAAAACTCTGGTTTTGTATACTCTGTATTTTCCTGGTGGCTTTTGGGGGGATGATGCGGCGGCCCCGTCTTCCTGAAGGGCCGGGGAGCGGCCAACTGGCGAAGCCGGACCCCATCACCGAAAAAATCGCCGCCATGACTCCGGAAGAAAAGGCCGGGCAATTGATGCTGGTGGGTCTGGAGGGCCGGACCCCTTCGGAAGCCTTCCAGCAGGAAATGAAGGACCATCCCTACGGTGGGGTGATCCTGTTTGACCGGAACATGGAAAATCCGGCCCAGGTAAAGGCCCTGACCGGCCGGCTCCAGGACCTGTCCGGGGATATACCCCTGTTCATCGGCCTGGACGAAGAGGGGGGACAGGTGGCCCGGATGAAGGATACCCTGCCGGCACCTCCTTCCCAGGCTGCCATCGGGGCCACCGGGAACCCGGATATGGCACAGAAATGGGCAGCGGAAACCGGCCGTCAGCTGAAGCAGCTGGGGATCAACCTGAACCTGGCCCCGGTGGCGGACGTGGGCAGCGGGGCCGGCCGCAGCTACAGCAAGCATCCTGCCACCGCCGCCAAATTTGTGGAAAGGGCCCTGGCCGGATACCAACAGGTCCATCTCATGGCCTGTGTGAAGCACTTCCCCGGATTGGGGAAAGGACAGGAAGACACCCACAAAGGCCGGGTCACCGTCTCCGCCAGCCGGGAAACCCTGGAGCGGGAAGACCTGCTGCCTTTCCGGGAGGCCCTGGAAAAGTTCCCGGAACCCCGGTTCGCCATGATGGTGACCCATGTGGACTATCCGGCCCTGGATCCGGACTGGCCCGCCTCCCTGTCCCAGAAGGTCATGGGGGATCTGCTCCGGAACCGGCTCCATTTCGACGGGATCATTATGACCGATGATTTGACCATGGGGGCCATAGCAGGGTCCTGGCCCCTGGAAGAAGCGGCGGTGCGTGCCCTGGGGGCCGGGGCGGACCAGGTGATGGTGTGCCACGACCCGGAATCCATCCGGAAGGTCCATAAGGCCATTGCTGCGGCCATCCGGGAAGGAAAGCTGCCAAAGGACCAGGTGGACCGGTCTTTGTACCGGATCCTGAAAACAAAGGAAAGCCTGTAACCGGGGAAAATATGGTATACTGGGCACAGTACAGTGAATGAATGGAGGTTTTTCAATATGAAGGAACCCTACAGCAGAAAAGAATCCGCCTGGGCGCGGATGGATGAAAAAGAACGGAAAGAGACTCTGGCCTACGGGGAACGGTACAAAGCCTTCCTGGACAAGGCCCGGTCCGAACGGCTGGCTGTAAAGGAGATCCTGGCACAGGCGGAAGCCGCCGGGTTCAAGCCCCTGTATGAAGCGGAAACCCTGAAACCCGGGGACAAGGTGTACTGGAACCAGAAGGGCAAGGCCTGCATCCTGGCGGTGATCGGGAAGGAACCGGTCCATGAGGGGCTGAAGATCGTAGGCTCCCACATCGATTCTCCCCGGCTGGACCTGAAAGGGAACCCGGTCCACGAACAGGATGGGGTGGTGTACTTCCGGACCCATTACTACGGGGGCATCAAAAAGTATCAGTGGCCCTGTATCCCTCTGGCCCTGGTGGGGGTGATCCACACCAAAGAAGGGAAGAAAATCGAAGTGAACATCGGCATGGACGAAAAGGATCCGGTGTTCTACATTACGGACCTTTTGATCCACATGGCCCAGGACCAGATGAAGAAGACCCTGGCGGAAGGGGTCACCGGGGAACAGCTCCAGGCGGTGATCGGCACTCATACGGACAAGGATAAAAAAGTGAAGGACGCCCTGATGGACCTGTTGAAGGAAACCTACGGGGTGGAGGAAGAGGACTTCACCACAGCGGAACTGGAACTGGTGCCCGCCCTGAAAAGCCGGGATGTGGGCTTTGACCGGTCCCTCATCGCCGGGTACGGCCAGGACGACCGGGTGTGCTCCTACGCCAACCTGGAAGCCATCCTGGACGCCCGGGCCGGGGAAAAGACCCAGGCGGCCCTGTTTGCGGACAAGGAAGAAATCGGGTCCTACGGGAACACCGGCATGCAGTCCTCCTATTTCGCCAAGTTTGTCATGAAGCTGCTGGCCCTGCAGAACCGGGGCACCCTGCTGGACTTCTACGAAACCATGGAAAACAGCGAAATGCTCTCCGGGGACGTGAACAGTTGCCTGGATCCCATGTTCCCGGAAGTGACGGAAAAGGACAACTCGGCCCTGTTGGGCTACGGGGTGGCCCTTACCAAATACACAGGGGCCCGGGGCAAGGGCGGCAGCAACGACGCCAACAGCGAGTTCATCCAGAAAATCCGGACCATTTTCAACGACGCCGGGGTGGCCTGGCAGATTGGGGAACTGGGGAAAGTGGACCAGGGCGGGGGCGGCACCATCGCCTACATGCTGGCGGACTGGGGCTGCGAAGTGGTGGACTGCGGCACCGCCATGCTCAGCATGCATTCCCCCTACGACCTGCTGAGCAAAGCCGATGCCTACGAAACCTACCGAGCGTACAAGGCGTTTTTTGAGAGCAAGTGAGGTGCGGCTGCTCTGGCAGCAGCACCGTCAGCGGTCAGCAGACGAAGGAAAGGACCTGGATTTTTGTCCAGGTCCTTTTTGCATGGAGAAAACCGGCGGCCGGGATGGGCGTGCCTGGGGCCCGCCCCTACGGCGTCAGGGTCGGAGGGTGGGGGAACAACGGTTTTCATCGAAGGGTCACCTGGCTGGGATCCCCGGATCGCCGTGATGATCCCCTGACCCCAAACGCTGTAGGGGCTTGCCGCAGGCGAGCCCGTCCCGGCCGCCCAGAGGGCAAAAACGTTCAAAGCCGGATGCCGGGCATCCGGCTTCCACCGGCCGCTGCCCCTTTACCGTTACCCATTGCCGCTGACCGGACAAAGTGCTACAATAAATATGCAATTATTTTGAATTTTATGAGGAGGGGTTTTCATGAAACTGAAAAAACTGGCTTTGCTGCTGACTCTGGGTGCCACCCTTATGGGCGGTACGGTGTTTGCCGCCGGATCCCCGGATTCTCCTTTCAAACCCGATGAACAGGTGTACCACAAAGGCGATCTGTTCACCTTTGACAAACAGGATGTAGCCAAAGGGAAGGGCACTGCCTACGGGAAATTCGCCTTTGCCCGGGACAAGGCCGCCCCGGATTCTGCCATCAAGGAAATCTGCTACCTGACCCTGAAAAAAGGTTCCTCCATCGGCTGCCACAAACACGGTTTCAATGAAGACGCCTATATCATCGTATCCGGCGAAGGGATCTTCACCGACGGCACCGGCAAGGAAACGGTGGTGAAGGCAGGGGATGTGACCATCGCCCGTCCCGGTCAGTCCCACGGCCTGCGGAACGAAAAGAAAGAACCCCTGGTGTTCCTGGACGTAATCGCCCAGAACGACACCTATTTAAAGAACCATCCCGAAGCCGCACCGAAGAAATAAAGACCTGCCGGAGGCAGGCTGGTCGCGGGCCAAGGGTCAATGGCCAAAGGAAAGGACCTGGATTTTTGTCCAGGTCCTTTTTGAATGGAGAAAACCGGCGGCCGGGATGGGCGTGCCTGCGGCGCGCCCCTACGGCGTCAGGGTCGGAGGATGGGGGAACAACGGTTTTCATCGAAGGGTCGCCTGGCTGGGATCGGAGTGGATAACAACGGTCCCGGAAACGGATTCCCCGACAATCCCGTTTCCCGGATTTTCCGTGGTGATCCGCTGACCCCAACGGCGTAGGGGCTTGCCGCAGGCACGCCCGTCCCGGCCGCCCAGAGGGCAAAAACGTTCAAAGCCGGATGCCAGGCATCCGGCTTCCACCGGCCGCTGACCGTTGACAAAAAAGCCACCCTCAGGGGCGGCTTTTTTCACACCTTCACCTTCCCTTCCCACTTTCCCGTCCGGTACTCGTAATAGGAAATGGCCCAGTTGGCGGCCCAGCCTGCCGGTTCTGCCATCCATACCATCTGGATGCCGAACAGGGGGGCCAGGGTTACGGAAATCACCACCCGAAGGGCCAGGTTGGTCAGGTTGGCCAGGGTGAACAGCTTCATGTCCCCGGCTCCCCGGAGCACTCCGTCCACTGCCATTTTGAACCCGATGAGGCTGATGAAGAACCCAACGAACTGCAAAAAGGAGGTGCCGGTGGCCAGGGCGGTGGGGGAGGCTTTGTCCCCCAGGAAGAACCGGATAATGGGTTCGTTCCACCCTTCCAGCACCACCAGGATCACCAGGGCATAGAGGACCACCAGCTTGTTGGCGCTGTGGTACCCTTCGATCACCCGTTCTTTCCGTCCTGCTCCCAGGTTCTGGCCGGTGTAGGGACTCATGGCGTTGCCGATGGCGCTCATGGGCACGGTGCAGCAGTACTGGATCCGCATGGCCGCGGAGAATCCCGCCAGGGCCGCCGCCCCGAAACTGTTCACCACGCTCTGGACCAGCATCATGCCGATGGATACGATGGACTGCTGGAGGATGGAGGGGAGGGCAATGGAGCCCATTTTCCGGAACAGGTCCAGGCTGAAATACCGGGGGGCCTGTCCCAGGGGCCGGATCAGCCGGAGGAACACGCCATAGGACAGCACCGCCGAGATCCCCTGGGAAATCAGGGTGGCCCAGGCAGCCCCCGCCACCCCCCAGCCCAGGTTCCGGACCATGTAGATGTCCAGGCCCACGTTGAGCAGGGAGGAAAAGATCAGGAACACCAGGGGGTACCGGGATTTCCCCAGGGCGTTGAAGGTGGCGGAGATGATATTGTACATAAAGAGGAAGGGCAGCCCCAGAAAATAGATCTGCAGGTACACATCCGCCATGGCAAGGGATTCTGCCGGGGTCTTCAGCCAGGCCATGATCTGCCGGCTGGAAACATACCCGAAAGCCCCCAGCACGGTGCTGAGCACCAGAAAGGCCACAAATGCCGTATAAATGGATTCTTTCATCCGGTCATAGGCATGGGCTCCGAAAAACCGGCTCACCAGCACTGAGGCTCCCAGGCCCCCGCCGATGGCGATGCTGATGAACACGGTGGTCAGGGCATAGGATGCCCCCACTGCCGCCAGGGCCTGTTCGCCCACATACCGCCCCACAATGGCGGAATCCACGGTGTTGTACAGCTGTTGGAAGAAGTTCCCCAGAATCATGGGGAGGGAAAAAACAAAAAGGGCCTTCATGGGCCGGTCCGTAACCAGATAATCCCGTTCCAAAATTGTCACCTCGATTGTTTATGGTACCAGTGTAACGAAGATGGGGGAGGAATGCAAGACGAGAAATGTCCATTCACCACCCGATTTTTCCACTCAGGAAGGAATTTTCCTTTTCGCGGAGAAGGGTCCCTACAGAATCTTTTTGAGGAGGAGAAGCAAATGATGGATCCATGGGAGAAAAAGAAATGGGCGGTGGTGGTGGTGCTGGTGGCCCTTTGTGTGGGCGGCAGCTTTTGGGCCACCCGGGAAACGGTTCCGGAAGCAGCGGAAATACCGTCTGAAAGGCCAAGCGTTACAGTTCCTGCTGATAAACCAAAAACCATTACCATCTACATCAGCGGGGCGGTTAGGGAACCGGGACTGTATCAGGTAAAACCTGGCATCCGGTATCAGGAAGCGTTGGCTGAGGCAGGCGGAGCTACGGAAGAAGCTGACCTGACGAGAGTAAATCTGGCCAAAAAGTGCAAAGATGGAAGTCATGTGAACGTCCCGCTCCTGAAAAAAAGTGCCAGGAAACCGGTACAGACCAGAACCGTTGACCCAACTGGGGGTGAAACCCCAGGTACAGGGACTGTCAATCCTGCAGCAGAAGCCGATTCAGGGCTTCCGCCACCGGCTGCTGCAGGCAGAGTGAACTTGAACCAGGCAGGTGTGGAAGAACTGACCGGACTGCCGGGGATAGGGCCGGCGCTGGCCAGAAGGATTGTGGAATATCGGCGGCAGCAGCCTTTCCGCAGCCCGGAAGATCTTCAGAATGTTTCCGGCATTGGGCCATCCAAATTCCAGCGGCTGCGGGCCCTGGTGGAGGTGTAAGATGGATCCGGTACTGGCAGGCAGCATGGCCTACGTTGCCGGAGTCCGGGTAGGTCTGGACAAATGGCTTCCCGTTTTGGTGTGGGTTACAGGACTGGCCTTTTTGGGAGTTTTCATTGTATTTATCCGCAAAAAAGAACTCCCTGGGGAAGTCTGGATAGGGGTGTGCATGGGCTGTATGTTCTGCGCAGGAGCGTGGCGAAGTGGTATGGAAGAGACCGCAGCAGCCCGGATGACATCTGCCCTGTCCAAGAGAGATACATTTACAGGCAGAATCGTCCCAGGGACAGTCAAAAAAAGCCGACAGGGAAGCATGACTTTTTTAATGGAAGAAAAACGGGGCCGTATCCGGGTCTTTGTCCGAAAGGCTGGTTCCTTCCAACCAGAGTATGGGGTTGTCCAGGCAACAGGTCCTCTCCAACCGATTGATGGATTCTATAATCCGGGAGTTCAGATGCCGGAAGTAGGGGCAGCCATACGGGGTGGCCTGACCCCCGACGATTAGACTCTTTAAACGAAAGGAA
>ULYK01045048.1_pt1 | contig 29939 bp, 28 predicted proteins | sample 1962061 | NCBI WGS metagenome assembly ULYK01 (sample SAMEA4835860, study PRJEB28245) | human gut metagenome | biome: gut microbiome; material: fecal sample | place: Denmark | collected 2008
CGCCGCAACGATGGCGGCGAAGGCATCGCCGCTGCCGCTGCGGTCGCCGCCAATCTTCGGCGCGCGCACGATGGCGATTTTGCCCTCCTCGTAGAGAAAGTTCTTGATGGTGTCACCCTCGTGGAGCCCCGTGATGACGACCTGCTTCGGTCCGCGCGCCGCTAGGGCCTCTGCCATCTCGCAAAGCTCATCGTCCGTGACAATCCCGTCCGTGGGATACGGGATGTCGAGCAGCTGGCAGGCCTCTGTGAGGTTCGGCGTGACGAGGTCCGCTACGCCGAGCAGGCTGCGCATCTTGTCGCACATCTCCTGCGTGTACGACGGGTAGAGCTTGCCGTAGTCGCCCATGACAGGGTCGACCATGACGCGCGTCCCCGCCCCCTTGAAGCGCCGGATGAAGTCGAGCACGATGGCTATCTGCTCGGCCGACCCCAGAAAGCCCGTGCAGATGCCGTCGAATGCGAGCCCATTCTTCTCCCAGCTCGCGATGTACGGCGCCATGCGCTCCGTGTAATCGTCGAGGTAATGGTCGGGAAAGCCCGTGTGGACCGAGAGGATGGCTGTCGGCAAGGGACAGGCCTGTATCTTCATGGCCGATATGAGCGGCAGTTCCACCGTGACAGAACAGCGCCCGAAGCCAGTGATGTCGTTGACGAGCGCAATTCGCTTTTGTCGTTTCATTTCTCTATCTGCGTCCTCCCCTGCCTGTTTCAGCGGTTGTCGACCTTATCCATGGCGACGAGGTCGTGCTCCATGAAGCGGTGCTCCGCCAGCCGCTCGTACTTCGTATCCGGACGGCCATAGTTGGCGTACGGGTCAATCGAGATGCCGCCGCGCGGCAGGAACTTGCCCCAGACCTCGATGTACTTCGGATCCATGAGGCGGATGAGGTCCTTCATGATGACATTGACGACGTCCTCGTGGAAATCGCCGTGGTTGCGGAAACTCACGAGGTAGAGCTTCAGCGACTTGCTCTCGACCATCCGGCGGCCCGGGATGTACGAGATATAGATGGTCGCATAGTCCGGCTGACCCGTGATGGGGCAGAGCGCCGTGAACTCCGGGCAGTTGAACTTGACCCAGTAATCATTGTCCGGATGACGGTTCTCGAACGTCTCGAGGATCTCCGGACAGTAATCGTAGTGGTATTTGACATTTTTCTTGCCGAGGAGCGTGATGTCCTCCTGGGATTTATCGCGTGACAATGAGCGTCCCTCCATATATCCATTGAATCGTAATCAGTAACGTCTGAATCTATAACTCCTATCATAGCGAATCCTAAAAAAATAATCAAGCATGCTCGTCACACCGAGCATACACCGAGCATACAAAGAGCCCCGCACCCAATCCGAGGATCGTGATGCGGGGCTCTCGTTGCTCAGTCTTATCAGGCTCAGTGATTGAAGATATTCTTCAGGGCCTGCTTGTTGACATCGCGGTTGAGCTGTGCGAGATACGTCGTCAGCTTGATGTTCTTCGGGCAAGCTTCGACACAGTTCTGGCTGTTGCCGCAGCTCGTGATGCCGCCCTTCTCCATCAGTGCGTTCAGGCGCTTCGGAGCGTCGAACTTTCCGAGCGGATGGAGGTTGAAAAGGTAAGCCTGTACCGTCGGAGCCGGTCCGATGAAGTCGGACTGCGGGCCGACGTTCGGGCAGGCCTCGAGGCAGCAGCCGCAGGTCATGCAGTGCGAGATCTCGTAGGCCGTCTGTGCCGTGTACGGGTTCTGGATCGGAGCATCCTTGACCTCCCACGTGCCGTCGACTTCGACCCAGCCGTGGATGCGCTTGAGGCTCTCGAACATGACGGAGCGGTCGATGAGCAGGTCGCGGATGACCGGGAACGTGCGGGCCGGCTGCAGGTGGATTGGCTGCTTGAGCGTATCAACGAGCGTGCAGCAAGCCTGGCGAGCCTTGCCGTTGATGACCATCATGCAGGCGCCGCAGACTTTCTCGAGGCAGTTGCATTCCCACGTCACTGGCGGGACTTTCTTGCCGTCGACCGTTACCGGGTTCTTCTGGATTTCCATCAGGGCAGCAACGATGTTGAGGCCCGGACGATAGTCGATCTCGAACTCCTGGTTGTACGGCTTCTCTTTCGGGCCGTCCTGGCGCTCGACGATGATTCTGACTTTTTTCTGTTCTGCCATTTCTATTTGTCCTCCCTCTTACTCTTTCTTAGCTACGGCATAGTTGCGCAGACGCGGCTTGATGAGAGAGTGCTCGAATTCACGGTAGGAAACGACCGGCTCTTCCTTCTCCTGGTCGAAGGTAACGATGGTCGTGCGCATGAACTTCTTATCGTTGCGCTCGAAGAATACGAGGTCGTCGTTGCCGTCATCCGTCGTGCCACGGCCCGTCTCAGCGTCGAAGTGGAACTTGCCGTACTTCTTCGTGAGGGCTTCCTTGAGCTGGTCGTCCATCTTATCGTAATCGGACTTCAGGACGATCTTCGCATGAGCACCGCGGCTCTCGTCACGCTGCAGAGCGGACTGCGTGATGGCCATCGCATAGATGATCATGTTGCGCAGCTGGCGGACGAACATCGCTTCCTGGTTTGCCCAAGTGCCGTGGTCCGTAACGCCGATGTTGTCCCAGCGCTTGAGGATTTCCTTGAGTTCCTTGACGCATTCTTTGAGGCCGTTGTTGTCGCGCTCGATGGAGACGTACTTGTACATGATGTCGCCGAGCTCATGATGGAGCTTATGCGCATTCTCCGTGCCGTTCATGTTGCGGATCTTGTCGAACTCTGCGACGCACTCCTGGCGGGCAGCCTCGAGCTCTTCTGCCGTCAGGGCAGAGCCGAGCTTGCCGCTGCGTGCGAGGCGCAGGGACTCTGGGCCAGAAATCGTGCCCGAGTACGTTGCCGACAGCAGCGAGTTTGCACCGAGGCGGTTTGCGCCGTGGTACTGGTAATCGCACTCGCCGGAAGCGAGGAGGCCCGGGATGTTCGTGTGATGCTCGCGATCGACCCAGATGCCGCCCATCGAGTAGTGGATCGACGGGAAGATCTCCATCGGGACCTTGCGCGGATCCTGGCCCATGAAGTCGCTGTACATCTCAAGGATGCCGCCGAGCTTGCGCTCGAGGTAATCAGCCGGGATGTGCGAGAGGTCGAGGTAGACGCGGTTCGGGTTGTGCATGCCGAGGCCCATGTGGACGACGACCTTGTAGATGGCACGCGATGCAACGTCACGCGGTACGAGGTTGCCGTATGCCGGGTACATATCCTCGAGGAAGTACCAGCGCTCTTTTTCGCCCGTCTGCGGGTTCTTGCGGTAAACCCAGACGCGGCCGCCCTCACCGCGGCAAGCCTCGGACATCAGGCGGTTCTTGTCGGAACCCGGGATAGCCGTCGGATGGATCTGGAGGAACTCCGGGTTGCCGAGCTCAGCGCCCTGCTGGTAAACAGCGGAAACAGCCGAACCGTTGCAGATCGTCGAAGCCGTGCAGCGGCCGTATACCTGGCCAGGGCCGCCCGTTGCGAGGATGACAACGTCAGCCGGGAACGAGACGATCTCATTGGAGTTCATGTTCTGCGCGACGATACCGCGGCAGATGCCCTCTTTGTTCTTGATGATCTTGATGAATTCCCAGAACTCATACTTCTTGACGCCGCCCTTTACTTCCCAACGGCGAACCTGCTCGTCGAGAGCGTAGAGGAGCTGCTGGCCCGTCGTGGAGCCAGCGAAGACCGTGCGCTTGTTCTTCTGGCCGCCGAAGTTACGGAGGTCGAGAACACCTTCAGCCGTGCGCGTGAACGGCACGCCCATGCGGTCGAACATCTTGATGAGCTTCGGTGCAGCTTCGACCATGCCCTTGACAGCGAGCTGGTCAGCGAGGAAGTCGCCGCCGTAGACCGTATCATCGAAATGCTCGTAGATCGAGTCATGCTCACCCTTCGTGTCCATGCAGGCGTTGATGCCGCCCTGTGCACAGAGGGAGTGGGAACGCTTGACCGGGCAGTAAGAGAAGAGGTCAACCTTGCCGCCGCCTTCGCAGATCTTCAGCGTAGCCATGAGGCCCGAGAGGCCGCCGCCTACGACAATAATCTTATTTTCTGGTTTCTTAGCCATTTATATTCTCCTTTTCTTACACAGCGTATCGGGGCTTACATGACAAAGTAGCTTGCCATGAACGCAATCGTGACAAGGCAGAGGAATGCGCAGAGGCACATCGAGAGAACGTTGATGACGTTCTGGATGCGCGGGCCCTTGGCGATGCCCCAGGTCATGCAGAAAGTCGTGATACCATTGCAGAAATGGAAGATAGCTGCGAACATGCCGATCGTGTAGAGCAGCGTCGTGATCGGGCTGCTCGTGAAGAGCGTATGCAGCAGCTCATACGAGATCGGCGTGCCGTTGATGGCCTTCGTGAAGATGCGCAGGTAGAACACATGCCAGATGAGGAAGATGACGAGGAACCATGCCGTCCAGCGCTGCAGAGCGAACTGCCAGTTGCGGACGTAGCCGTAGCGGCCCGGGTTGTTCTTCGCCTGAAGGGCGATGTAGATGCCGTAGATGGCATGGAAGAGGATCGGCAGTGCGACACCGAAGATCTCCAGGCCGAGGAAGATCGGATGCGGGATGAGCTCCATCATGGCCAGAGCACCGTTGAGGGACTCAGCACCGCCGAGTGCACGAGCATTCGTAATGATATGCTCGAAGAGGAAAATGCCGATTGCCAGCAGGCCGACTAACGAGTGCAGACGGCGCAGATAAAAAGTTGTATGGAACATTCTATACCTCCTGTTGATTCTTGAAAAAGAAAGGAAGCCTTCAAGCGAGCCTCCCAAAAGCTTCCCATCTTCTCTCGTTATCAGTAACCCTTCAGGGTACGATACTTCTCCTGGTTGACATCGTAAAGGTTATTGCCTTCGCAGTCGATGACAACAATAGCTGGGAAATCCTCAACGGTCAGGCGGGCAAGTGCCTCCGGGCCGAGTTCTGGGTAAGCGAGAACTTCGTACTTCTTGACGGACTTCGCGATGAGCGCTGCGGCACCGCCGACAGCAGCGAAATACGTAACGCCGTTCTTCTTCATGGAATCGACGACTTCCTTCGAACGGGAGCCCTTGCCGATCATGCCCTTGATGCCCTGCTCGAGCATCGTCGGCGTGTAGGCATCCATGCGGCCAGAAGTCGTCGGGCCGCAGGAGCCGATCGGATCACCCGGTTTTGCCGGAGTCGGTCCGAGGTAATAGACCATCTTGTTGTGCCAGTCGATCGGCAGCTTCTCGCCTTTAGCGAGTGCCTCGCACATCTTCTTGTGCGCAGCATCGCGTGCAGCGTAGATCTCGCCCGTGATGAGAACGCTGTCGCCGATCTTGAGCTTGTGGGAATCTTCTTCCGTGAACGGGGTATGGATGCGAATAGGTTCTGCCATGATTATCTCTCCTCCTGATAGTTTTGCTCAGTCTTTCGACAGATCAAAGAACGCGCTTTGCATGACGGCATGCATGGCAGCAGATCGTCACAGCGACCGGCAGGCCGGCGATGTGCGTCGGGCCCCACTCGATGTTGACACCGAGGCAGGACGTCGTGCCGCCGAGCTGCGGTCCAATACCCGTTTCATTGATGAGCTCGAGGAGATCGTCTTCGAGTTTCGCATATTCTGGCATCGGGTTATGCGAGTCGATCGAACGCGTCAGGGCAATCTTGCTCATGACAGCGGCGCGGTCCATCGTGCCGCCGATACCGATGCCGACGACCATCGGCGGGCACGGGTTCATGCTGGCATGCAGGATGATCTCCATGACAGCCTTCTTGACGCCCTCAAGGCCGTCAGCCGGTACGAGCATCTTGATGCCGCCCTTGTTCTCGGAACCGAAGCCCTTCGGCTCAACCGTGATCTTGAGCTTGTCGCCCGGAACGATCTTCGTGTAGATGACGCCCGGCGTGTTGTTCTGGGTGTTGACGCGGTTGAAGATTGGCTCTGCAACGACCGATTTTCTCAGGTAGCCTTCCGTGTAGCCCTTGGCGATACCGTCGTTGACTGCCTCTTCGAGGTCGCCGCCGACGATGTGGAGGTCCTGGCCTACCTCGAGGAAGACGATCGTCATGCCGGTATCCTGGCAGTACGGGCGATCCTCATCGCGTGCGATTTCCGCATTCTTGATAATCTGGTCGAGTACAGCCTGGCCAACCGGGGACTTCTCCGTCTCGCGGCCCTTCTTGAGGCCCTCATAGACATCTTTCGGCAGGTAATAAGCCGCCTCCTTGCACAGCTGTGCAACGGTTTCCGTGATTTGTTTTGCGTCGAGTTCTCGCAAAGTGATCCCTCCCATAAATACAACTTATCACACATCTGTGGTTCATCATAACACATTTTATAGCGGCTTTCAAGCATTTCTGAAAGCCCGCGAACCCTTGAAAAAAGCGAATCGAGTTCACTTTTTTGCCTCTCTGCGATCAGCCACAATGTGATGCTTGTCACTCAGATTTTATATTAGTGATTCGCCTTTAAAATCCTTCTTTCGCGCAAGAAAAATTTTATTTCGGGAACGATTATCGATAGGATTATGGAATTATTTACTCCATGCATGATGATGTTGCAAAAAAATCATGCAAAGCGGATCAGATGGCAGGCTGGGGCTTTGCCCTGCTCGAGCTCCATGACGAGGAAGGAACCCTGCATCGCATCGCGCGGGCGCGCGACACTGCCCGGATTGAGCACAGTGATGTGCCCCGTCGAGATCTCTGCGACATGCGTGTGGCCGTAGACGGCGATATCACAGCCCGATTCGCCGGCTGCATCGCAGAGCATCTTCGTCGTGAAGCGCACGCCGTACATGTGGCCATGCGTCAGGAAGATGCGGTGGCCGGCCGCCTCCACGACGTCGTCGTAGCGGGCACCGGGCTCCGGCCAGTCGCTGTTGCCCGCAACATAGCGGACCTTGGCCTTCCCTTCCGTCACCATGGCCAGGTACTCTGCATCCGGCGTGATGTCGCCCGCATGGAGCCAGAGCGCCACGCCCTCTGCCGCCGGATGGGAAAGCATCCGGTCGATGGCACGCGTCGAGCCATGACTGTCACTTACGATACCGATCTTCATCTCAAGCGCTCCTCCAACTCCTCGACCATCGCGCGCAGCGCCTTGCCGCGGTGACTGATCGCGTCCTTCTCCTCAAAGCTGATCTCAGCCATCGTGCGGCCCGGGTAGTCTTCGGTGTAGAAGTACGGGTCGTAACCGAATCCGTTCTCCCCCTTTGCCACCATGCGGACTGTGCCGTCGCAGCGACCCTCCGTCACGAGGCTCGTGCCATCCACATCGACGAAAGCGAGCGCGCAGCGGTAGTCAGCAGGCGACGACTCGACACCGGCTTTCCTTAGCTCTGCGAGCAATTTCTCGTTGTTCGTCGCATCGTCGGCATGGAAGCCGGCGAAGCGCGCCGAGAAGATGCCAGGCTTTCCGCCGAGCACCTCGACCTCCAGGCCGGAATCGTCGGCGAGGCAAGCGCAGCCCGTCTGCTGCTGGTAGAACGCCGCCTTGATGCGCGCGTTCTCGGCAAACGTCTTGCCGTCCTCCACGGCATCGGGCAGTGCGCCGAATTCCGCCAGGGATACGACCTCAACGGGCAGATGCGAGAGCGCCTCGCGCATCTCGCGGACCTTGCCCTTGTTCTTCGTTGCAATCACGATCTTCTTCATCTTCTCACCCTCTTTGAATCAGCCTTCCCGGCCGACGAGCCAGACGAGCTCGCCGCCGAGCACATCCTTCTGATACGAGATGAGCTCCCGGCAGCCCTTCTCACCGAGCGCCAAGAGTGCGCCGAGCTCCTCGTGCGTGAACGGACGGCCCTCGCCCGTGCCCTGTACCTCGACAAAGCGCCCTGCGCCCGTCATGACGACATTCATATCGACGATGGCCCGCGAGTCCTCCTCGTAGCAGAGGTCGAGTATCGGCTCGCCCTCGTGGCTGACGCCGACGCTGATGGCCGAGAGGAAGTCCTTGACGGGGAAGATCTTGCCCTTCTCGTAGAACGAAGCGCACGCCTCGACGAGCGCAACAAAAGCGCCCGTGATGGAGGCCGTGCGCGTGCCGCCGTCCGCCTGGATGACATCGCAGTCAATCATGATCGTGCGCTCGCCGAGTGCCTTCGTGTCGACGACGGAGCGCAGGCTTCTGCCAATCAGGCGTTCGATTTCCTGCGTGCGTCCCGACTGCTTGCCGCGCACGGCCTCGCGCTGCGTGCGCGTCTCCGTGGCACTCGGCAAGAGCGAGTACTCCGCCGCGATCCAGCCCTCGCCCGTACCGCGAAGGAAAAACGGCACGCGGTCCTCGATGGAGGCCGCGCAGATGACCTTCGTGTTGCCCATCTCGATGAGCACCGAGCCTGCCGGGTACTTCTGGAAATGACGATGTATCTCATACGGGCGCAGGGCGTCTGCCATGCGCCGATCCGTTCTTGTCATGATGAACCTTCCTCTCTTTCACATCTTGCACTGGAACAAAAAAGAGGTGCCTACCTCGAGTTTTCGCGGTACAACACCTCTCCCGCTGCCGGGCAGCGGTCTTTATTTCTGCGACTCCTGATACTGTCTGTAGTTCTTGATGATGCAGATCGGCGTCTTCTGGCTCGCATTGCCGAACGGGTTGTCGATGAGCAGCTTCGCTGCCATCTGGCCATCAACCTTGTCCGTCACGCCGACGACGCGGGAGCGCTTGAGGTCGTTGACATCCGCGATCATCGCACCGAAGCAGCCGAGACGCTGCTGGATCTTCTTGACGACCTCATTCGGGTCCTTCGGGCCGTAGACGATGCACTTGTCGAACGGCGGCATCGTGCCCGTTACATCATCGATGAGTGCCGTCTGCTCACCGCCCCACTTGTAGAAGAGGCCGCTCTGGCCGACGAGCTTGCCGAGGAAGCCAGCAAACAGCGCAAAGGCCACACGCCACTTGCCCTCGACGTCCATCAAGGACTGCATGCCGTGCGGCGATGCCAGGCTGCCGTAGTCCGGAATGAAGCGGCAGCAGAACTGCGCCACACGCGTGATCTTGAGGTCTTCCGGGCGCACGAAGCGGCCCTGCGTGATGGCGACGACACTCTCTGCCGTGCAGAGCAGGTCATCCGGGCCGATCTTGCCCTTCGTATAGCGTTCAATGCTGTCGACAATATCGTCTTTCTCGGTCAGGATGCGCGTCGGGACCGGGATCAAATCGAGTTTTGCTTCTGCCATGATAATTCCTCCCTCAGTCCTTCACGAGTTCCACACCGGCGAGCTTGGCGATCTCCTCAGCGGAGAGCGTCAGACGGACCTTCGTGTAATGCCACGGCGTGCGGCCCGTCTCCATCCAGATGACATCGAGCGGCAGGTCGACCATGTGCGAGAGCGCTTCCTTGAGCGTCATGCCCTTGCGCGGCGTCAGCTTGACCTTCGCGAAGATGTTGAGCTTGTCCTCGTGGTTCGGGTCGCCGAGCTTCTGGATCAGCACGGCCTCGAAGTAATCGTCCTCGCGCGGTTCACCCTCGCGCTCCGCCTTGCCACGTGCCTCGATGCCATCGTACTGCTCATACGGCAGCTGCGGGCGCACGAGTGCGTCCATGATGGTGGCGCACTGCTTGCCTTCATTGACAAACGTCAGTTTTTTCGAGATCACGATTGCGTCGTCCGTCTGCGATTCCACCACGAAAGGCGCATCCGTCTTGACGACAATCTTCTCCTTGCCTGCGATGCAGAGATACAACTTCGCCACGATGACCGCAGCGACGATCAGGGCAATGATTGCATATAATACCGTCACGTTGATTCCTCCTGATTCTTTCTATCCAAAAATAAAACAAAGTGATGACCGGCTCATTTCCGGCGCGATGCAGTTCCTTGTGCCTCTTTTGCCTGCATTTCCTGCCAGTCGGCCTCGTCAGCCATGGCCTGCTGGAGCTTTGCGTAGTACTTCTCCGGCAGGCGCGTGATCTTGCCGCTCTCGCGATGCGTGAAGACGTTCTGCGTGAAGCCCGTGACCATGAGCTCGCCTGTCGCCTTGTTGAAGACGCGGTACTGGAAGGCCATCTTCGCTTTGGTCAGTGCCTTCGGGCGCGTCTCGATGCAGATGTCGTCGTCAAAGCGGCCCGGCGACACATACTTGGCCCGCACTTCCGTAATCGGGAAGACATAGCCGTCCTCCATCATCTCCCCCAGCGTGATGCCGTACTTGCGCAGATATGCCACGCGTCCCGTCTCGAACCAGCGGATATAATTGGAATGATGCACGACAGCCATCGCATCCGTATCGTAAAAATTCACATGATGCTCGGTAATGATGGGCAAGAGAACCCCTCCTCCAAATCGACTTTGTGATTTCCTTTACAAACACATTCTATAGCCTAGAACAAAAGAGTGGGAAAGTCAAGATTTTCAGAGGAATATTGCCCATTCCGCTAAATCCAGTGAATTCAGTGAATCTCGTAGACGAGGTCGAGCCGCTCCATGTAGCGCGCGATGCGCGCAAGCTCTGCCGCATCCTCGACACGACGGCCGGAGTAATAGTAGTCGACCGTCTGGGGCAGATTCTCGAGCCCATGACGCGCATCGAGCTGGCGCATGAGCTCGCGCACCGTTCCCTCATTGCCGTCGACGAAGTGCATGTTCTCCGGCATGATCTCGCGCATCGTGTCCTTGAAGTAGTTGAAATGCGTGCAGCCGAGCACGAGCGCCGAGTAATCCGCAAGCGGGAAGCGGCCGAGCTCCTGCTCAAGGTACGCACGGACCGCCTCCGAGCGGAACTCCTCGCGCTCCGCGAACTCCACGAGGCGCGGCAGTGGCAGCAGGTCGACGAGATGGTCCTTATCGAAGCGATCGATGAGGATCTGCATCTTCTTGCCGTGCACCGTGATTGGCGTCGCCGCCACGAGCACGCGGTGCTCGCCGTCGAGGTCCAGCGCCTTCTTGGCCGCCGGCTCCATGCCGATGATCGGGATATCATAGCGGTGACGCATCTCGCGGACCGCCACCGACGTCGCCGTATTGCAGGCGACGACAATTGCCTTGACATCGCAGCCGACGAGAAAGTCGAACGCCTGCTGAACAAAACCCATGACCTCTTCCCTCGTCTTGACGCCATACGGCACGTTGTCCTCATCCGCGTAGAAGACGAACTGCTCATTTGGCAGCACGCGCATCGCATGGTGCAGCACCGAAAGCCCGCCAATGCCCGAATCAAAAAACGCAATTTTCATTGCCAACAGCCCCCGAATCGATTATAATAAAGATAAATAAGGTGGCACCGCCTAGCGGCAGCCCTCTATAGTAGGTTTATCTAAAAAACCGCCTACAGCGTCCAACTAGAAGGCGGGTCTTTTTATGCCTCAGTTCATTATAGCAGGTCTAGTTTCGTACTGCAATGGCGGACAGCCCGCTTCGAGTTGACAGACTTGTGCTGTTTTTGCTATAATAGGATTACTGTATATGGAGAGGTGTCCGAGTGGTTTAAGGAGCCGGTCTTGAAAACCGGTGATGCAGCAATGCACCGTGGGTTCGAATCCCACCCTCTCCGCCATATGGAGTGGTACTCAAGAGGCTGAAGAGGACGGTTTGCTAAATCGTTAGACTGGGTAACCGGTGCGGAGGTTCGAATCCTCTCCACTCCGCCACGAAGAAAAATAAGGACTGCCAGATGGCAGTCCTTTTTCTATGCCGGATAGGCCCGGGGCATCCTGCGTGTATGCATCAGATGCCAAAGTACTTCTTGGTGTTCTCGTAGCAGACATCACGGATCAGGCGGCCCAGCGCGTCCTTGTCGGACGGATAGAGCCCCTCCTCGACGAGCGAGGCGAGCACATCGCAGAGAATGCGGCGGTAGTACTCGTGGCGCGGCCAGAACAGGGCGCTGCGCGCATCCGTCGAGAAGCCGATGGCCGTGCCGATGATGCCGAGGCTCGCCATGTAGCCGAGCTGCGCGCGGATGCCGAGCGGCGTCTGATTGATCCACCACGACGGGCCGAGCTGCAGATGGCCCTCATCCTCCGTCTGGAAGGCACCGAGGATCGAGCCGATGACGACCTGGTCCGACGGGTTCATCGAGCTCACGACGGTCTTCGGCAATGCCTCTTCGCGCGAGAGCAGGTCAAGGAGCAAGGCGAGGCCCTCGCCGTCGCTGCTCGCGCTGATGCAGTCAAAGCCTGCACCGCTGCCGAGCCCTGCCGCCATCTTGCTGTTCATATCGCGCAGGATGCCGTAGTGAAGCTGCATGACCCAACCGCGCTCCGCGTACTTCTTGCCGAGGAAGCGCAGGACAGCCGTCTGGTACTTCTCGACTTCTTCCTGCGTCGGCGCCCCCTTGCTGTTGATGACGCGGCCGACGATGTCATCGAGCTCGTACTCCTCCGCCTCGCGGTAGACAATGCGCGGGAAGGCGTGGTCAGCCGTGCGGCAGCCCATGCTGTCAAAGTAGGCGATGCGCTTCGCGAGCGCCTCGCGCACCTCCGTCATCGTCGAGATCTCGACGCCCGCCGTCTGGCCGAGGTCGTAGAGCATGTAATTGCCCCACTCCGGATTGGCGATGTCGAGCGCCGCATCGGGATGGAATACCGGCAGCACCTTCACGGGGAATCCCTGTTCCCTGATCTGGCGGTGCCACTTGAGGTTGTCTTCCGGATGGTCAGCCGTGAAGACCGCCTCGACATTGCCCTGCTCCAGGAGCGAGCGCACTGTCATCGTGCCATCTGCGAACTTCTCCGAGCAGACCGACCAGACATCGTCTGCCGTCTCTCCGCTGAGCACGTAGTGGCAGTCAAAGACGCGCTTGAGCACGAGATGGACCCACGTGTAGAGCGGATTGCCCGCCGCCCGTGCGAGCGACTCCGCGAAGTACTGGAAGCGCTCGCGCGCCGGTGCCTCGCCGCCCGTGATGAAGCGCTCCTTGACGCCATTGGCGCGCATGAGCCGCCGCGCGACGGGATTGTCGACGAGCACCTCCGTCAGATTGTGGTAGACGCGGTTCTCCGCAATGTCTCGCACGGGGATGTGCGTGTGGTAGTCGAGGATCGGCAGCTTCTCGGCATATTCGTGATACAGGTCTTCCGCAAATTCCGAGTGCAAGAGAAAATCTTCATCCATAAAACGTTTCATGATAGCCAGCCTCGCTTTCCTATATCGTTATCTTGCTAGAATAATTCGCGCTTTGCCCGAAGAATCCCTGCTGAGTGGACAGAAAAGTCGAACAAAAATTTGCATACTGCACAGCTATGACTACCATACCGTTTTCGTCCGACCTCCCATCCCATTCTATGGTATAATGGCATCAGCATCACTTCACCACAAAGAAAGAAGGTCTTTTTCCCACATGGATATCCTCTTGTTCCTGCTGCTCGGCATCGGTGTCGGCACCTTCGGCACGCTCGTCGGCATCGGCGGCGGCCTCATCTGCGTGCCGATCTTCATCCTGTTCCTGTCGGACGGCGGCGTCTACCCCTACTTCCACACGGCGGCCCAGATTGCGGGCACCTCGCTCATCGTCGTCATGGCCAACGCCATGAGCGGCACGCTTGCCTACATCCGCCAGAAGCGTGTGCTCTTCAGCGCCGCCATCCCGTTCGCCATCGCCACGCTCCCCGGCGCCGTGCTCGGCTCGTGGATCGTCAACAAGTTCAGCACGACGATGCTTGACCTCTACTTCGGCATCTTCCTGCTGCTGATGTCCATCATCATGTACTGGAACTCCACCCATAAGCCAGTCTCCAACGCCATGGATGTGTCGGAAGACTTCCAGTACAACCGCACGCTCGGCATCATCGCCAGCCTCGGCGTCGGCTTCATCTCGAGCATCTTCGGCATCGGCGGTGGCGTCATCCACGTACCGCTGATGATCTACTTGCTCGGTTTCCCCGTCCACGTCGCGACGGCCACGAGCCACTTCGTGCTGGCCTGCTCCTCCGCCTTCGGCGTCGTCAGCCACTTCATGCTCGACCACATCATCTGGATTCCCGCCATCTGCATCTCCATCGGCGCCGCCATCGGCGCCCAGATCGGCGCCAAACTCTCCAAGAAGACAAAGTCGAAAGTCATCCTCATGCTGCTCTCGCTCGCCATGTTCGCGCTCGGCATCCGCCTGATCCTCCTGGGCAGCGCCCACTGAGTTCCACAATCTTACACCCATATACACAAAAAAGGAAGAGCTCATCAGCCCTTCCTTTTTGTTTACCGTTTCTCCATAGCTTTGACCAAACCGCGCGCCTTCTCGAGGTCCATGTCCTTGAGCGTCGACGATACGACCGGCGCGCCGAAGATGGAGCAGGCGTACTCGAAGGCGTCCTGCCCGATGTGCAGCGGGAAGTCACGGCTGCTGCCGATGCTCGTGCCGGTGATGCCGGTAAGCTCGCCGATGAGACGGTAGCCTTCCGGCGCCTTCTGTGACTGGCCCAAGTGATACATGTCGAGATATAGGCGGTCGTAACGCGTGCCGTCGATGCTGACGAGCTCGAAGATGTCCACCATCGCGTCGAGCACACGGGACGTTGTCGAGCCGAGGCGGTGGAACGCCATGCGGCTCTCCGTGTCTGCCGTCAGCAGCCGTGACAGATACGTGACCTGCCCCGTCGGCCCGTTGACCGGGATAGGGTTGTCCGCGCAGCGGCCAAACTCGCCCACCGCGCCCGGCAGCTCATCCGGCGTCTGCGCGCCATCGTCGAACTCCGCGAACATCATCGCCGGGTAGTCCGCATTCTGCAGCTCCACATCGTTCAGGATGCGGTACGAGCGCGAGAACAGCTTCATCACCGCCTTCGGCGACGGGTTGGGCCCCAGCGCCTCAAACTCCTCGACCGTCGGCTTGATGCTCTTCTTCTGCTTCTTTGAGCCAGTGCCCTTCTTGCCTTTAAAAAAGAAATCCTTGATCGTCATATTATCCTCTCCTCTCTGCGCATCTCCATCATAGCAGAGAGTGACGCCCGGATCGTGTCAAAAAACATGTGAAGTTTGCGCCGTCATAGATGCTCGCCAATCCCATACCGTGGCGGGCCAAAATCCGCCGCCATCAGCTCCACCTTGCCATGCCCGATGGCCTTCTGTATCAGACTGACCTCAGTCTAACACAGGAGGGACGCTCAGAGGTCGTTTGGCAGGCGACAATTGCTCTTGCCATCTGCAGGCAGATACTGTATCATAATTCATATAAGAATCATATTTTTTAGATAATAATTTTCAAGACAAGAAAGGATGATTGACATGGAACCATGGCTTTTCTACGCACTGCTCTCCGCCGTCAGCGCGGCATTCGTCTCCATCTTCGGCAAGGTCGGCCTGCAGGGCATCGACAGCAACGTCGCGACAGCCGTGCGCGCCGTCATCATGGCGGTGTTCCTGATCGGCGTCGTCTTCGTGCAGGGAAACTTCTCGCACATGGCAGAGGTACTGCAGGACAAGAAAGGCCTGCTCTTCGTCGCCCTGAGCGGCATCGCCGGCGCGACCTCGTGGCTCTTCTACTTCCTCGCACTCAAGTACGGCCCCGTCTCCAAGGTCGCACCGATCGACAAGCTCAGCGTCGTCTTTGCCGTCATCCTGGCCGTCATCCTGTTCGGCGAGAAAGTCAGCCTCGTCCACGCCTGTGCCATCGCGATGATCGCGGCAGGCGGGCTCATCCTGGCCATCTGGTGAGCATCAGCCCTGGGGATTGCGTCCCAGATAGGCGAGAATGCCGCCATCCACGTAGAGGATGTGGCCATTGACAAAATCAGAGGCGTCCGATGCCAGGAACACGGCAGGGCCCATGAGATCTTCCGGCGTACCCCAGCGGTGCGCCGGTGTTTTTGACAAGATGAACGCATTGAAGGGATGGCCCGGCGTGCGCAGCGGCGCCGTCTGTGGCGTCGCGATATAGCCTGGCCCAATGCCGTTGCACTGGATGTTCTGGTCGCCGAACTCCGAAGCGATGTTCTTCGTCAGCATCTTGAGACCGCCTTTCGCCGCTGTGTACGCCGCCACCGTCTCGCGGCCCACTTCGCTGAGCATCGAGCAGACATTGATGATCTTGCCGTGCCCCTTGCGCAGCATGCCGGGCAGCACAGCCTTCGAGACGATGAACGGCGCCGTCAGATCAATGTCAATGACCTGGCGGAAATCCGCCGTCTCCATCTCGAGCATCGGCGTGCGCTTGATGATGCCTGCATTGTTCACAAGAATGTCGATGGTGCCGAGCCTCTTCTCGATATCGGTAACCATCGCCTTGACCGCCGTCTCATCCGTGACATCACAGAGATATCCATGCGCCTCAATGCCGTCCTTCTTGTAATCCGCCAGTGCCTTGTCCATGTGCTCTTGACTGCGGCAGTTGAACGCGATCTTCGCGCCCGCATCGGCATACGCCTTCGCAATCGCATAGCCAATGCCATAAGCCGCCCCCGTCACCAATGCCACCTTGCCCGTCAACGAGAATTGTTTCGTGATATCAAACATGACCGTTCTCCTTTCCACGATGCTGCCATCCTCCTGTCAATCCAGCGGATGGTAGCCTGGCACATCTCCATCGCCTGCCCTTCCTTCCTCGCCGACGATCCACGAACGCGCAACGCTTTCGAAGTTATAGCAGTCAACATTTTCTTTATTATCGCACAAATCTGATGAATCATCATTAGATTTGGATATGAAATCGCCATCCAATGCCAGTAAGCGCATCGGAACAACAAAAACGGGTACGCGGCACGATTCCATAGCGCAATGAAATCGTACGTGCGCACCCTGCTGCATGGATATTCAGCTTGCCTTACTCTGATAGTCAATCTTCGCAAATCGTCGCCCGTGCCGCATCAGCGGACCACGACCTGACACATCTTCATCGCCGCCAGTGCATTCTCATGGCTCTGCGGCGTCACGCCAGCACAGCACGACGCATCGACAGAGACAGGCACCTCCGGGAACGCCGCCTTGAGGATCATCGCATTCGCGATCACACAGATGTCCGTGCAGAGCCCCACAAGCTCAATCGCATCCGGCTCCAGCCCCGCGATGACCTTCGGCAGCTCCAGCGAGCCAAAGGTCGGCTTCTCCACAACAGCCACCGCCTTCTCCACAAAAGGCTTCAGCGACGGTGCAATCTCCCAGCCCTTCTCCGGCTTGATGCAGTGTGGCACCGGCAGGTTCTTCCCCTCCTGCGTCTCAAGGTAATCCGCACCGTGCGTGTCCTGAGTGAACACCAGCACCGCATCCCTCTCCCGCTCAAGCTTCGCCACCAGACGAGGCAGCATCGCCTGTGCCTCCCCCGTCCCCAGCGCTCCATCAATAAAATCATTCTGCATGTCGATCACGACAAGTACCTTGCGCATGAAAACCTCTCCTCTCCAAGAATCAACGTTCTCTTTATTATCGTATTATTCAAATGGAATTTCATTAGAATTCAACACTTGATTTTCTACAAGTCAATTATCAGACAAAAAGTATTCATTGACTATTTTTGCCATCTGCCGCATTGTACTCAATGTTTTATGTCGATCAACACTTTTTGAGCTAAAGATAACCAACACATAACTCTTATTGTTTTCATAGATAATCCCTGCATCATGATAAACACCAGTGAGTTCACCAGTCTTATGAGCAATCGATGCTTGTGGCAACGCACATGGAAAACACTCGGTATCCATCTGCGCAAATAAGGTTTGTTCCATGGATGCATCCGCTGACGGACTGACCAGCTGGCGATTCCTCAAGCAGCGCATCCATTCACCAACATCCTCAACAGTCGTAAGGTTATCATACCCTGCACGCATAGCTCCGATATCCATCATCTTACGGCGCAAGATAGTATTCGTAAATCCATGCGCCTCACAGTGGTTCTGGATACGGGAAAATGTGAGATGGTCAATCAGGACATTCGTCGCAGTATTATCGCTCTCTGTGATCATCAACTGCAGTAATTCTCGGACAGAGAGCATTGGTTCACCAGATCTAGCGTTCAGCACACCAGCACCACCAACCATATCTTTACGTCTCACACATATTTTCTCATCAAGATCAAGCTCCCCTCGCTCTGCCATTTCATAGGCTGTACTGAGAATAAAAATCTTGATTATACTCGCAGAGGATTGCTGTTGATTATTCTCCACTAATGGTATTGACCAAGATGGAAAAAGCACATAAATAGAATAGTCTGCATCATCTCCTGATATAATAGAAAAAAGCCTTGCTTTCAAGGCTTTCTCTTTTTCCATTGATACTTCTGATACTTCCATTTCATCTGAAGAACTTCCAGGTTCTTCATGATTTAGATCAACAGAATCAATATAAGATGATTGATCCGGTTCCTGCCGAAATGCCAGTCGTGTATTGATTGATAATGCACAAAAAACAATGACTAACAACGGCAATAAATATTTCCATGATTTTTTAGGTAATTTCATACCCTATCTTTCCACAATTTCAATTTTATCTAACAGACAATCTACGGTCATATTCCACAATTTCATTAAAGGATTCTACCAACCAATACCATGCAACTAATCCTCCTACTATATTCACATAAGGAATAATCACTAAGAGTACGATCAGCCAAGGAGAACGGCGCATACCTCCCATCTGGCGTTGGTCTTTTGCTTCATTGAGAGAAGCCGTTATCTTATACATATAGTAACAACCGTAAATACCCAATGTCACAATTGAAAGTAAAATCACGATTAAATAATTTGGCGTTGTTTTTCGCTTTACGAGTGTATGAATATCCTCTGTAAACATATAAAACCAATAGATACCATAAATTCCTAATGTCACAACACTCAATAGCAATGTCTTAACAAAGTTACGCGACTCTGGTATGCTATATGCATAATCCGAAGCAACAAAATTTGTTGTTTCAGATGGCTGAAAGGTTTGAGCTTGCACTACCGGATTTACCGGAACATTTTGGGGTTGCGTCTCCGTAATATCAGTAGCTACAGTCTGAGCAGATGGCACAGCAAGTGAAGCACTTTCAACCTTAGTCCCACAAGTTGGGCAAAATTTAGCCCCTTCTTCTAATTCCATACCACAACCAGAACAAAACTTCCCCATAATAATCACTCCTATAATTTGAAATAAATACTTCATACAGTCACAAGTAAAACAAGTAAAATCGGTAAAGAATCATTCCCTCCTTTTCTGACATATCGTTTTCCTTATTTTACTTATAAGATCATCTTCATATTCTTTTTTTACAATTCGATATTCTACTACTCGTCCCTTATTCAAAAAACGCACTTCTTCTTTTTCTCCCATAGATGTTGTATTTGCTACAACGTCTATACGCAAATTTAAGTGGCCTTCATAATCATAAACTTTGTCAGCTATAACAGAAAATTCTTCTTTCATTTTTTCATATATATCATTGCAACGAACTACTTGATTATATATAAAGAAATGTATTGTAATATCGCAAATCCCACTGATAACCGAAATCTTTACTCCTGGCAATAAATCCTTGATGTGTGCGATATTTTCCTCTAACGACAATTGTTCATACTCATGATTATCTACATTAGAAAGGCCCGTACTTGATATAATTAATTCCCCACGCAGAGTAATATAATTTCCTGTTATATGTGATTTGAGCATCGTAACTAATATATTGGTATATTTCCTCATTTTATTCGAGCTCCACAATGCGCACAAAAAGTAGCATTTTCCTCTAAAATGCTGCCGCATTCTGTGCAATAATGTTTTTTATTTACGACAGATACTGGATTTTCAGTTCCAGTCAACATCTGATGACAGAATCTGCATTTGATTGCATCTTTCTTGATGCGTTCTTTACAGTATGGACACAATTTATATTCTGAGTCATTCAATACGGGCACATTGGTATGAGCGATGGATTGATGTGATTTTTGTTGTGTTTGAATTGCCATCTCCATTCTGCGGAATTGTTCTTCTGTCATTTTTTCATCTGAAGCAATGCGATCATGTAACTGTTGCTGCCCTAACCGGATTTCAGATATATCTGCTTGTACACTTTTATCTTTTAAAAGTGCCAATACTAATCCTGCCAGTAAAGGACTAAAAAAGAAAGCGAGGAGTCCCCACAATATAGCACTGCGACTCTTCTTGTTTGCATAGTAAGCAATCGCAGCGCAAAGTCCTAACCAGATTACAATTTCCATGTGAACTCCTCCAATCTCATATAAAAGATGGATTTTAAAACTCAGTAGAAGTCATATTGTATGCTGAGCAATCGGTATCAATTCATCATTGCTGTTTAAAGATGGCATTCTGCTTATCGAACTCATCCGAAGCACGCCTGCCTCTTTCAAAGCCATTCTGATAGGATCCACCAGATGAACTAGCAGCCATACCGTCATATAGACCTTTTGCACGTTCAATCTCTAATTTGAATAAGCGTATCAACATGTCTCGATCATTGGTATTTACGTCATTCATACTCTGTAAGGTTTTGATATATCCTTGTGCATCCTGAATCTCTTTCTGTGCTTCCTGCTTCAAAGAGTCTGCATTCCTAAAATCCGAATGATTAGATAGATACTGATTGATCTTACCAGCAGTCTTTGTTATTCTGGCATCAAGATTGTCTTTACCTTTAACCATATTGCCAAATTTCCCACTGGTTTTGGAAGTAGTTGTCTGCTTTTTCTCATTTTCTGTGATGCGAACACTGATATAGTTTACCCTTTTATCGTTTTTTGTAATAGCAAAACGCAGTATACCAGAGCGACCTTTCAAATCGCGAAATGCATATTCGTACAGCGTCATATCATCATAGTCCATAGAAGTATAGTCAGTTCCGTATGCTTTTATTACGTCTCGTACAGAAGATCCCTCAGAAATCCCTCGCTTCGTTTTCACAGAAGTACCATCGGATACAAGTGCATTAACTACATTATCTTTTACACCAACTTGCAGATCATCGTAATAATAGTACTTATATCCGGGGTTATCCTGTGAATTTTTAAAGGAGTTCTCCTTGCCAAGTGCATTATGCATTTCATCAATATCCATGCCTAGATCCAATCCACCCAAAGATAAATCGGTCTGCATTTCACGAACAGCTTTTCCCTGTTTGGTAACAGACCCATACGATGATGAAGTAGATGCTGTTTTATGTGTTTCAGGTGTATTGCTCATGATAAGACCTGCAACAAGGATAAGCACGATAGCTGTACCAGATAAAATACCAATCAGGAGTTTTTTAGTATGAGCAGACATTTCTCGATTGCTCGTCGCAGGATTTCCTGTAGTATTATATGTATTATCAGCATTTGAGGAAGGAGTAGCTTTTATCGTCGTATTCTCTATCGAATATTGTGTTTTTGAATTTTCTTTTGCATCCGGTTCCGCTGAACTATCCTGCTTTTCAGGATTGGCTGCAACAGGCATGACTGTTGTAGCCTCATCTGGTATTATGTCAGGATTCGTAGTGTCTGATACATCAGTTATACCTTCCTCTTTAGAACGGCCGCACTCTGTACAAAAAGCATCTTTATTTCCCTTATGACCACATACACACTCCCATTCTTCTGAAGGTGTCGTCAAAACCTGTTCTGCTTCCGAACGCATCCTCCCGCACGCTATGCAGAAATTTCCTCTATTACCCTTCTGACCACAAATACAATCCCATGCCGATACATCCGTCATAGCAGGATCTTCAGTGTCCGGCTTTTTCTCACCGATAGCGCGTGTCAGGCCACATTCCGTGCAAAATAATCCTTTGTTATGTTTGTGTCCGCAGGTGCAATCCCAAAAATCGGATTGTACGGAAACAGCAGATTTTATAGCTTCTACAGAAGCCTCTTTTTCTCCCCCTGTATCATTCGTATTCTCTGGATTTAACTGTTTCTTATTCCAGTCCAATCCTTCTACTACAGTATCAATGATGTTCTTTGCAGTCGATTCAGGCATATTGGCCTCATCAATCAAAATCCTTAAGGCCTGTTTTTCAGCTTTATCTTTCTGCTCTTTTGAATCTCCATCTACTTGATAAAAAATTCCCCCGATATTGTTATCACGCAATGCTTTGATCAATGAGCGGCTCTTCATAGCAATATTGATTGTATCACCATGATCATCATGAATTCTCTTTTCAAAAGCCTCCGTAAATTTATCCTTATTACCAAGCAGTTCACGGTTATCCTTTAAGATATCACGAATTGCATTAGCAAATATAGTCGATTCATCGGACATATCTTCCATCCTTCCTCATTGCTACATCATTAATACTATGGGGCATTTACGTGATGTTATTTGGCAATCATATTATGCATTTTAATGCAACTGTAACTCGCCTTGTTCAAGCAGATTCCATTGGTTGTCAAAAATAGCAGGCCTGATCACACGGATATGATTGTATGTATTATTTTCCATGAAATTAGATACAAACGATTCTTTCAAGCCACCGGTCTCGTGATTCATCATATCGTATGGTTTTGTATTGGGAACTACTGCACATTTCCCACTCACAAATTCAAATGCCCAAAAACATGGTTTATCATTTTGAGAACAATCCTTATATTGTGGTGGTATTTCAGGCGAATTTACACGTCGTTCAGCATTTTCGCATTTAAAAGCTTTGACATGAAATTGTGCTAAAAAATTATCCTGATTTCTTTTTTTCTGAAACCCTGCTACTTTTTCATTGCTATCAATCAATGTGTTATATGCTGTAACAAAGGGCCGATATAGCTCCTCTTCAGTTGGTGGTTTTGGCCTTTCAATATGTTGTATTTCAATATTCATTGTATGGGGGACAACTAATGGATCCCTCTCTACTGGTTCTTGTATTTCTCTGTGAGATGATTTTTTAACATCTTCTATTTTCCTGCACAATTCGTCGTAGCGAGATTGTAATTTTTCATTAAGTTCAGCAATATCTTTTTTTTGCTTAGCAGCGCTTTTATTCTGTTTCTTCAACCCAAAAATTAAAATTACGATAAGCAGTATGGATATGATTGACAGTACGCTCGTTGCCAAAAGAATCCAGCCAACCAAATCACTAGCTCGATCAAACGGGCCAAAATTCACTGAAAAAACTGGTTCTAATGGAGCCATTAATCCAGCCTCATCATCGGCATATGCAATAGATGCTGCACAGATCATCAATAGCGAAGTGAGTGCAATTATCTTTTTTCGCACAAATCGCATCATATCATAACACCTCCATGGCTTTTTTCAATTCCATAATGAAAACTGGCTCCACAAAAATCTTCTTGATAGGTTTACCTTTTTCTGCTACATAATATCCATTGACATTCTTCTGGACTCTCTGCAATTGATCAGCCGAAATCTTGATGCCATTTGCCCAGGTGTGGTTATTTCCATTAAATACCTTGATGAAATCTTTCAATTCATCAACTGAAGTGACATTTAATCCTTTCTGGATATCTTCTGCAGAAATAAATGTCCCACCTGCTTCTTGCTTACCATCCTTGGTATATTGTGCACCCGCATAAACAGCGTTGGCTATCTGTGGATCGTACTGTTTTCCAAAGAGTTTTTCCATCAATTCCTCTTCATTGAAGAATTCTTCATCATTGTTAGGACGTTCTTCAATCATACCACTAGCGACTTCAACTTTTGGTTGTGCGCTCATGTAAATGCCAAACTTATACGCAGGATCGAGATCTGCTGCTTTTCGCATACTATCCTTAAGAACATCCATGTACGGACTCGAATTCTTGAAGGAACCACCCGATACCCAAGAAAGAATACGCGCTCCATTACCACCTACAAAGATATCTGGCACATGATTTTCCAAATAAATGCCTCTATCATGCAAATTCTTGAGCAAATCGCCGACATAGTGGAAAATACCAGCCAGTCCAAATTGCGATTGCTGCAATGCCTGTTTCACATTAGGATGGCCTGTAATGGTGTGAAGATCTCTGAGATATTCCTCACTGTGTTCACGCATATCGGCATCTAATAAAGCCGTATCGTCAAAAGCTTTCTTATGATTTGTGAACTCATCATAATGACGATAAATTGGATGGAACAAATACCGTCCTGCAAACTGAATAGAAGTATGATATATGATACGTCCAGGCTGACCACTGATAATGGAAATATCTGTTGTTCCAGCACCAATGTCCAAGCATACAGCGCCTTCCACGAAATTTGTATCATTACCATTCAACTTATTGAAATGATATGCTGCTGCCTTACTTTCCGGCCAAGATTCAATCGTATCATCTTCACCAGAATCATAGCAGGTATTTTCCTCTGCATCCTGAACAGCAATACGGCACGTAGTCTCGAAAGCTTCTTTCTGCTCTTGCGAGAATGCAGTTGGGAAAGAGAAGTTCCATTCCAGCTTATCAACGCCACGAGCTGCAGCTTCTGCTAAACTCTGCAAGCAAAGCTGTGTGATATAAGCTGATACTTTCCGACGACCGATATCATCATCATGCCATTTCAAATTCGTGTCTAGGCGCATTTTTTCCTGATTATAAAAACGTTCTCCACGTTCTGTCAACAAGAAAATATGACCATCCTTAAGCGGATGTATTGTATCGTGCAATGCTCCCATATTTAACATATGGAAAATACTCAAGAACGAACCATCTTTCTGGCTTTCTTCAAAGATAGACGGAATAAATCTTACAAAAGTGTTACCTCTAGAAGCACCGCTATTTGTAACTTGGAAAAGATGTGGCTCAAAGCTCAATGGTTCTGGTTTTCCGCTTGTCTGGCAACGATAAAGCATGGTACTCGAAGTGCCAAAATCCACACCTATCTGCCATTTGAGTTCCATTTGGCAATCAACCATGGGAAGCTGCTTGAGCAAGATCACACCCGCATCTACCTTTTCTGGATATGTCTTTCCTTCCAGTGTCGTATTCACTGTGCAAAGCAATGCCTCTGGAAAACCATTCATGCGAGCAGTGAAACAATTCGTCAGTCCTCCATCTGGAACGTCAGTTGACAGATCTGCATCATTACTCCAAGGATTGATATAGAAAAAGTCCTTTCCAAGTGTTTCCGTATTTGCCTTATATACTTCACTATTCTCGTAATAAAGATAGTACTTATTCCATCCTTCACGACGGAAATTCGGCCAAATTTCTACAACAGGTTTATTCGTATCAAGATAAATCCATTTATCCTGACGATATATCTTACGGAAACGATAATCCGCCTGATGGCCGCCAATACCAGACAATGGGAAAGCGAACTTCACAACAATCTGGTCGCGACTGACCTCATAGCTGATGCGATTGGCAATTTCCTGCGGAGTGAAATACTCTAAGAGTTCTTGACGTATCGGCAGCAAAGCTACCATACCCTGTTTCGTCAGCAACTCACTATTCGTGATGTGTAGCGAGCCTGGAAATGGCTCATTTCCATCTTCACTGCTATCAAGCACAACAATGCTTTCGGTAAAAAAGTCCTCCGGCCGACGAAACTCTACCATACCAAGCGATGTACTCCCTAAAACATTACGTCCATGCAGCAACATGTTATCTGTTACATCGTTTGCCGAAATACCCGGCCATACAACAAGCCTCGTCTCCGGTACATTGACAAGTTGTGCGAAGGAACGAACCATATCCGGCGAAATGAGCAGTAATTCTTTCCGTGGATGACGCTGCACAGATGGTATAATACGTACAGCTGAATCTTCTGCTGTAGCAATTTTCCCCTGCACCATGCGATTCAAAAGGCGAAATACACCTCTGTGCATCTCGAGGTCTGCATCGACAATTTCCTCTCCATCATGTACCTGCGGATATTTTGCAACAATATCTGCCTCAAAATCACTAATGCGCTCCATAAGCTTATTGCGCAAGCTACTTTGCTCTCTCGTACCTTCCGGCATGTTCTGCAGATCGCGATGCAATTGTTTAAGCCAGCTATATAAGCAATCTAGATCTTCTGTCGTCAGATAATCAATAGGATCCTGCAAATGATACCCATCATTTGACCACGGCTGTTGCAATTTCCCAGCAAAAGCAGTAGAATAATCCGCTGCTGCTACAACTAAAGTTACTGGTGAAGTCATCGCTAATGGTGTTTTATTACCATTTTGTTCCAGACTTAAAATGTACAGCACATCCCAGCCAGTATTTTCATCGACTGTATCAACAGGAGCTAATGCCCTCAGCACATCCTCCATGCTATTTTCACCACGAATATCTACCTGTTCTGCTGTTATATTTAAGTGACGAACATCTTTTAAAGCCAACATCGCCAACAGACAACGCCATTCATCCTCAACACAATCACTGAGATTTTGAACAAGCGTTGTATTATCCAATAAAGCCATCTGAAACAATAGTGGACGAGCCCATACATCTGGAATCGAGTCGATCTGGCTAGCATCTTTTACAGAACCACCAGACGCAAAGCTCTTCGGAAGTACATCTAAGAAATTATCACTCGTACGAATCCACTGACCTGCACAGTCTGGATTGACTGCCGTTTTATCCTGATCCAAAGGTGGCAATAACGAATATTTACTGGTATTTTCCATGTTAAATCACAGCCTCCTCAAGCTTCGCTGTAGCAGCAATCGTAAAGCGTACGCAGGAACAATCCAAAACCACGAGCACGATCAGCACCATCACCTGCATAATTTTCTGCAAGTCTTGTCCAAATCTCATGGATTGTCACGATTGACTTTTCATCAACAATACACGTATCAAACTCATTCGCATCAATTAATACAGGCTGATCAGGATCATCTGTCACTTGAAAAGCTGTACGCTTAACTAAATCAATACCGCGATTATTGCTTGTATTCTCGAGCTGTCCAAGCCAATTCACAAAACTAACTGCGTAATCCGTGAAACTCTTGATTTCGGCTGTATCCAATTTTTCAGTCTTTAGATAATCAATATACCAAGGATATGCATGCTCTGGTACATTACCATTCGCTAAATCATTGAGAACCGGCTGGATAAGATGCAGGTAACTGAAAATGAACCGGACAAAATGCCCCACACATTCTTTAGGCTCTACAGATTTACCATCTGCCATTTTTATAGATGGCAAATCTGTCCAAGTAAAATGCGTCTTGTCAGCATGTGCAATATATGAACAACGCTCCCCACTCTGGATAGACTCGCGAGAGAAAAAATCGACTGCAGCAAGTGCGGCATATAAGTCAACAATGTGAGCGTCATTTTTTTGGTCTGCCGCGCCAACACTAAAATGATTGACTTTATCCATTCCCTCGTCACCGACGAAGTACATTGCGTCATACGATTTATCCTTAACAGAATAGTACTTCAATGCAGCGCGCGTATTCATCAGGAAATTCTCTGATGAGGCAAATATACCATTTGTATTGGCCGCTGTTGTCGGAGAAAACGAGAAGTAAGGAAGAATAAATACACCACCGATCAGGACATTACCTGCCTCGCATTCTTCATGGAATTCCTGTCGAAGCAAATGTGCTATCGTCGGCATGCCGGCTGCTCCTGTCCCTCCAAACACAGAGCCTGCTAAGAAAATATGCGCTTTCTGCCCATTATTCGCTTCCGATCTAACACGATCAGCTAAAGTACGCCAAGGCTCTTCCGCGTGATTTTCCCAACCTCTCTTGCTGAACAAAGATGCTTTTTGTGCCAGTACAGCTGCACCAATAGAAGGACGCCCGCGGAAACCTTCATTGAGTAACTGATCGCGCTCCTGCTGAGTATAAAGTGTTTCATACAAGTCACCAATTGGTGTCTTGCGATGGGCTTGATATGACATTACGTCATCCAATTTTTTATTATGCTCAATTGGGCTCCAAGTAAAAGGAGATGCTAGTTCAACAGGGGTTTTGAACAGCGAAGTTTCCACACCAACTTCGAAATCCTGACAATTAACAAAGCTTCTCAAGGATGCACTGCTGCGGTTGAGGTTGCCATTACCTAAATCAGGGTCAACCGACATCACATACAGACGTTCACGTTTTTCAAAGTTCGGCAATAATCCTGCCGCGCAAAGATGTGTCAATGATTCCATAACCTTTGCGCCAGAACCGCCGATTGAAATAAAATAATATCCCATCAGTTATTGCCTCCCTTAAATCCCTTTTTCTGTCTGAACTTCTGCGCTCCAAGTGGTTCATACTTATATGCTGCTGGCGTCGCAAAAATACTGGCAACCCAATATCCAATCACAGTATAGAAAATCAGGCATATAATAGGAATAATTATGCTCATCTTCAGTACATTATTAGTTAGAGAAACAGCATATGGAATTATCAAACTGATTACACCGGAAATTCCCCAGAATAGATACCATCTTCCACGTTTGTTTCCATCATCACATTCTCTGACTTTCCAAATAAATTTTGCGCAAATATACCAGCCAAAATAAACAATTGCCTGTAAGACAAATAATATCATGACAAGTTTCTGATATTGTTCTGCCCATTTCGATAAGGTAACTTTTCCTCCCAGGAATCCTTTTGCAGCCAATTCTCCCAAAAAGTATGTAAGAATGGATGCCAATAACAGAATACCTGCAACGATAAAAATCTGTTTACCCGTATTGGATGACCGACTCATATAACTACACCCTTCCCTTTCATCAGCGAAGATCGACGACAAGATTGATATTAGCCAAGGAAGGGTGTGCTGATGCAAATACGGAATCCTTCAGGGATTCAATAATATGCAGGAGATTAACCGTCTTGGAACCATCAAACTGATCTGGAGATACATCAATATTTGCCATATTCCATTGTTTTATCCAATCTGGAATCTGATATCCTTTTGGTTCCGGAGCAACAGATACATGAATAAAATTAATCTCTCCACTTTTTAAAGTATTTTCCGGATTGAATTTCACAATCATCTCATATGAATTATCCGTGCCGTCCTTCTTCTTGAACGACACTTTCGCATCTTGATCAGGGTTATCATAATGCTGCCATTCTTCATTCTCTAATGTCATAACATCTACAGAAGTCTTTAAAGCATTCATATCAAGCAAACAAGAGCCAAATAATGGCTTATAATCAAAATCTGTTGCTATCTGTACGTCTTTCCCTTTATCTGTGATACCAATTTCCTGAATGCGACGATCCTTTATGCCAAGTTTTTCATCAATGTAAACATTTTGAGTATTTTCATCTTCTAAAGATAGTTTTGTATCATTTTTAGCCTGTTCTGTAAGATTTTCAGATAGGAGCAAGTATTCTGTTTCATTATTGCTATCTTGACGCTCTTTCCAACGACTCATGAAGTCTGCCACTTTATTTTCTGGTCCCATGATGAATAAATAGAATGGACGATATTTTTTAGGATCATTACCGCTATTATACTCATATTTTGCGGCGTTCAGACCGACGTCAAATATCTCTCCTTTAAATGGATTTTTTATTCCAATAACGGCAACAGCCAAATGCTTCGAAAAATACTTTTCTTTCAGTTTCTTTGTAACATTACTCCAATCTGAATCACTTTCAAATAAATCAGTCACAACAACGGATACATGATTCGGATCAGCCTGTTCTATGACATTGTGAAAAGCTGTAACGGTTTCGTCATAAGCAGAGGCATCACTAAATTTTCTGTATTCCCTTCCTTCCATCGGTTTAATATCTTGACCGAAGCGGAAGAATTTCACCTCTCCCATAGAATCGCCGATGTCGCCCAGCATATCTGGCATCGTTCGATAAAAGTTACCCTCCGACAAGGTCGTATAGCCCTGCATTGAATATGTCGCATCCCAATAAACATCTACATCAGTCTTGCTAGTCTCCTCTTCTGATGTCGAAGCTACTTCCGATGGCATTTTAATGGTAACAGACGATGAAGTTCCACATCCTGTAAAGATCCCTACTGTTATCACCGTTAACAGAATGCCTAAAATAGAACACCATATTTTTCCTTTTCCCCGCATACTATCCCTCCATAAGTCATTTTAGATTGTTTTTAAAAATAAAAAAGCGGAACTAGCACATTACTTTCATGGCACATTGGCTCCGCATCATACAGAAAGAGTATCTTACAGTTCGAATCGTCCAAGTCCATCTAAGGCAAACGTTCATACTTATGGATAAGGTAAAATATATTTCGCAAATTCAATTTCATAAAAA
>ULYK01048092.1_pt1 | contig 27299 bp, 23 predicted proteins | sample 1962061 | NCBI WGS metagenome assembly ULYK01 (sample SAMEA4835860, study PRJEB28245) | human gut metagenome | biome: gut microbiome; material: fecal sample | place: Denmark | collected 2008
TGTTTTTGATTAACTGTTCAACTTCATTTTACAACGAACCATTTTAATCAGATGGATATTCTCCGCGGAATTGTTAAGGCATATAATGAAACCCTTAGGTTATATAAATAAAGTATATAAATAAAGATTCCAGATATACTTTGTGAAAAATGATGTAGGAGAGACTTGGATTGATAAAAGATTGAACCTATGTCGGCAGCAATCAGGCAGGAATAATCGGCGCGGTTATTGCAACGGCGGCAGTTGTGCTTCCGTCTTTTGCCATTATTCTGCTTGTAACGGCATTGCTGACAAAGGTATTGAAGAACAAATGTTAGCATCGGGCTGAAATAGCCATATTTCATCGGGCTAAAACAACCAATTCTCATCGGATTAAAAAAACCAACGCATCAGTAGTTGATAGTTTAATCCTTAGTTGCAACAACCGGTTTGGGTGTACCGGTTTCAATCGCTATCGTTTCCAGACGCTTTCCGCGATAGCTTTTACCTTTCATCATGAATACCGTTGCATCATCAAAGATGCGGTCTAAAGCACACAGCAAGGAAGAATCTTCGCTGAAGTATTCTCCCCACTTGTTTGGACTCATGTTGCTGGTAAAGATCATAGTATTCGGACCTTCTTTGTTGTACCTTCGATCCACCATATCAAAAAACATCCGTGTTGCCTCTTTGTTGAATACACATCGACCTATCTCATCTATGATAAGACACGATGGCTTAACCAGGCCATTTATGGTCGAACTCTCTCGGCCATATTTCACTGCATCGGTTAATCGCTGATTCAGTTCCGTTGCTTTCATGAAGTAAGTTTTTAACCCATGAAGGCAGCATTCTCTTCCATAAGCCATTGCCAGATGAGTTTTTCCAACACCCTGTGGCCCGATAAATGCCAGATTTCTTCCGGCATTCACAGCCGTTAAAGAAGGAAGATTTTTTAGTGCTTCGACCTGCTTTCCTTTGACCTGAGAAAAATCAAATCCTTTAAAGGTCTTTGGTTCTTTCAATGGAAGACGACTCATCTTTAATAGCGTATTCCTAATGGTTTCTTCCTTTTCAAAACGTAAGTGATCGAATACAAGAGCTATCGCTTCCAGTTGATCTGCGCTCATCGCTTTGGAATCCAGAAGATCCCATAGTCCATTCGTATAAGCACTGATCTTCAGAGATTCGATATCAGCAGTTAATCGTGAAAACACATCATTCATCCCACAGACCCTCCTCAAAGTTAAATTTGGAAAAATCTGAAGCTGGTGTTTTCTCCTCAATCTGCATGATTTTTGATTTCACAGGTACTGAAGGAAACTCTTCAGGTTGGGCAGAAACATACTGATCCTGGCAAAAGCTATCTTTTTTGCTCCATGTCACGTCATGAACAGTGAGGATTCGGCTTAAGTCTTCATCATATATCGTGAGTTCATACTCTCGCCTTTGAACACGACAGATTCGCTTCTGATACCAGTATGGGACTCCAAAACGACGTCCTTCATAGTTCACAAAGCCATCAAAAGAGATCAGACGCGGCGGACAAAGATAAAACATCAGTTCCTGTGTCGGTTCCAGAATACATGCTGACTGCATGCATTCCCGATTATGTTTTTCTTCCGGAACACAATCCACAGCTCGATGATATCGACTGTTTTGGAAACGACACCATGAAAGTGCCTGATAGTTTAACTCGGTTATGTTGCTGAAAACTCGTCCTGGAATAAAGTTGTCTTTGACAAAACGAATCAGTCTCTCCACAGCGCCCTTCGTAAAGGGATGACGAGGTTTACAAAGTTTTGTTTCAAAACCAACCGTTTTCATGAAGTTTTCATAGTCATGCTGCCAGATCGGATGTTTATCCGGATCTCGTCCGATAACAACACTTTTCATGTTGTCTGTCAGAACATACTTCGGAATGCCCATGAGTACAAAAGCATGAATCATTCCGATAAAGAGGTTTTCCTGTTTGGCGTTTGGAAAGAACTCGATATATCGCTCGCCGCAGTGATGACAGATCATCGCAAAACAGGCACAACGATAATGGTTTCCGTCAAAGCATTCAATGTCTATAAATCCCCAGTCCATCTGATAGGCCTCAGCAGCCGCTGTACTATAACGTCTGCCTCGATTACCCTGAGGGGCAACAAGAAGGCGCTTAGGTGGAATCAGATCCTGGTGGTTCTCAATATAGACTCTGACTTGTGTTTGACCACCTGAGTACCCATGCTCCTGTAATCTTTCATAGCAGACAGAAGCATTTGTAACGTTTTTTCTTAAAAGATCATCCAGTAGGCCAGTGTAACCCGACAGAACAGTCGTAGTAGCTCGTTTACCTGTACGAGCATGAGGTTTGATGACAAAACCATCTTTCTTGTAGCGACGAAGTTTAGCACGGGAAAAATCGGTTCTGCGTTCAAGCTCTGCAAGGTTGAGCTTGTTAATATCGAAGTTTTCGCCTTTTTCCGACTTCATATCTTCGATAGCGTGTGATAGAATGATCTGTGGGTCATTGCTATTAGTATCTTTTTTCATAGTTCTCCTTTAAACTGATGCGTTGGGTACCATCAGTTTAGAACAGAAAAGACACTTCGCAATGACTTTTGGCTTTTTTAATTCGATGAAATTTGGCGATTTTAACCCGATATAATTTGGCTGAAATCACCCGATGCTAACATTACTGTTAAGGCCGGACTATAATTGACCCAAAGGGCCGGAAAAAAATGACCCACCTCATACCAAAATGGATTACCATAATAAGTGAGCAAACTTGTTAGGGGGTAGTCCAAATGATAGGAAGTGGGCTTATTATGATAATACGCGATAGTGCAAAAAAAGGCAAGAGCGCCTATGCCATCGGTAAAGAGCAGAATATTTCCAAGAACACTGCCAAGAAGTATATGCAAGTGGGCACTCTGCCGGAGCCATCTCATAAGCGGGGCTCTATCCTGGATCCCTTTAAGCCGCAGGTCAACCAGATGATGCACGATGGCATATTCAACTGCGTCGTCATCCTGGAGACCTTGCAGCAGATGGGATACAACGGTGGAAAAACCATCATTAAAGACTATGTACATGTCTTTCGTCCGCCAAAGACCATCCCGGCTGTGCCGCGATATGAAACCGAGCCCGGCAGACAGGCCCAGATGGATTGGGGTATCTGCCAATACTTGGGCACAGATGGCGAATTCCATAAAGTTCCGGCTTTTGTCATGACCCTGGGATACTCCAGGGCCAGGTACGTGGAATTCACAAAGCGTTGTGACCTCAAAAGCCTGGAACGCTGCATCCTGAACGCTTTTGAATATTTCGGCGGAGTCCCTGATGTCGTACTGACGGACAACATGAAAACGGTTGTGCTGAAGCATGAGGCCGGAAAAACCATCTTCCTCCCCGCCTTCGAAAGTTTCTGTGCCGATATAGGCTTTAAGCCTTCCACCTGCAAGGTACGCCGGCCTCAGACAAAAGGGAAGGTGGAACGGTCTGTCCGTTATCTCAAAGAGAACTTCCTGCCCGGAAGACGTTTCACCGATCTGTACGACCTGAACCGCCAGGCTCTCCAATGGTGCCAGCATGTGAACAGCAAGAAGCATGGGACCACAGGGAAAATCCCTCTGCAGGAACTGGCTGCAGAGAACCTGAATCCCCTCCCGCCTCAGGAGCTGCGTAACCGTTACCGCTGGGAAGACCGGCGGATTTCCAAAGATGGATTCGTCAGCTTCGATGGCCATCTCTATGGTGTGGATTGGCGCTACAGCGGCCGAGAAGCCCAGGTCCGCCTGTACCAGAACCATGTACAGGTATGCGTAGACAACCTCCCTGTGGCAGATATTCCGCTCTCTGAAGTGAAGGGATATTATGTCCCGCAGAAGACGCAATACAGCGGACTGGAAACCAAAGAAAGCATCGCTTATCCTCGAGCGGCAGGAATCCAGATGAAAGAGGATGTGGTGAAGCGGCCTCTGGCCCTTTACGACAGGCTGATGGAGGTGGTATCCAATGCTTGAAGTTGAGCATGCCAGGCAGCTCCTGGCTGAATTCAATATGCCGGAGGCTGCCTGCCAGCTGGATGCCCTTCTGGAGACAGCCACTGCTAAAGGCTCGACTTTCATTTCGTTTCTCGACCAGCTCCTGAGCTTTCAGCAGAAGGAGCAAACTGAGAAAAACGTACGGAAAAGGATGAAAGCCGCGCGGATTCCGGCCGTGAAGACACTGGAAGAATTCGATTTTTCGTTCCAGCCCAGCCTGAACCCAAAGCAGATCCAGGAACTGCGTGCTCTCGCTTTCGTGGAACGGGGTGAAAATTTAATCCTGCTGGGCCCGCCTGGGGTCGGCAAGACGCATCTGGCCACCGCATTTGCAGTGGAAGCACTGCACCATGGCAAGACCGCATACTTCATTACGTTAGCCCATCTTATGGAAGATTTGGAGAAACGCCGTGAAAAAGGGCTTCTGTCCAGACGGTGCAAATTTTATGCCCGGCCAGATGTCCTGGTGATAGATGAGGTTGGCTATATGCAGCTGACCCGGCAGCAGGCGGAATTGCTGTTCCAGATTGTTTGTGCCCGCTATGAGCGGGGTACCATAATTATGACCAGCAACAAGTATTTCAGCGACTGGGGTGAGCTCATGAGCGATTCAGTGATTGCAACGGCCATCCTGGACCGATTGCTGTACCATGCTCATGTGATAAATATTAGAGGTGAGAGCTACCGGTTGAAAGATCGTCTGCGTGCTGGTTTGAATCCGACCGTCCCCCAGCCCGGCCTGGGGAAACCCGGCCTTAAGGACTTCCGGCCCTAAAACTGCAGAAGCAGTGAATTTACCGTTTTATTGGGTCACTTTTAACCGGCCAAATGGGTCAAATTGAACCCGGCCTTGACAGGTGCTGTTGCTTGGCGTCTTTGTATGGGCAGCAGGAATGCTGCCTGTCAGTGCAACGGATGTTTGGGTAGCCCATTGGAACAGTGAAAATCTTGATATTTACGTGATGGATGATACCATTTCCTATGGCACGCGGGGAGATACCCGGTGGTTCGATGTATCAACAAAGATGGTTAAAAATGGCCAGCTGCAGAAAGTCGTCCGCTGGGAATTCAGTAAATACAAGACAGATATGTGGCGCTACGAAACAAATACGATGGATGGAACCCATACGACAGTTGTTATCCCCCGCAGCAGAATCTTTGAATATTGCATGGATCAGATAGGCTGGCCGTACACTATCCGCATAAGCCACAGGATCACAAGGTATTATTATTGATGTCATCGAAAAAATCACCAGCTGGCATGTTGGAACCGGGCTGCAATTGCCGTCGCCAATGCACCACACTGGTGATTTCTTTGCTACTCATTATATTAACGTACGTAATGACTGTCAAAAGGAAATTCTGCCCTCTGGTTCTTTGACCCCAACGTGGTAGGGGCTTCCCGCAGGGAAGGCCGTCCCGGCCGCCCAGAGGGTTCCCTGTACTCTTTACTCTGCACTTATGCCCCATTTCCACCTGCCCATACCCCCTCCTTTTCTGCTATAATAGCAGAGAAAGATTCACCCCAGAAAAAGTTCGGTAGTAGGAAAAAACCGTTTTACTACCATTTTTACTACTGCAATGGGGAAAGTTGTGCCGTTTTTTGCAAAATTATGTCCTTTTCTCCGTGAACAGGTGAAACGGGCAAAACCGCATTAACTCGGCATATTTCGGCATAGAAGGGAGTTTCGTGTCCATGATCAAAATACTTTTTATCTGCCACGGCAACATCTGCCGTTCCCCCATGGCGGAATTTGTCATGAAGGAGCTGGTTCGGCGTCATCATTGTGCCGATGCTTATGAAATCGCTTCGGCGGCTACCAGCCGGGAGGAAATTGGCAATGACACCCACTGGGGGACCAGGGAGCAATTGGATCTCCACCATATTCCCTATGCGCCCCGGAAGGCCCGGCAGATGACCCGGGGAGATTATGGGTACTATGATCTGCTCATTGGGTTCGATGATGAGAACCTTCGGGAGATCCGCCGGATCGCCGGGGGAGACCCGGATGGCAAAATCCACCTGCTGCTGGATTTCACCGATCATCCCCGGGAAATCGCCGACCCCTGGTATACGGGGGATTTTGTCAGCACGTACCGGGATGTGAAGGAAGGGTGTGAGAGCCTTTTCTGTCGGAAAAATGTTCCTTCAGCAGCTGGTTGATTTCGGCTCTTTCTTTGCCCTGCTTTTCCATCTGTTTGATCAGTTTGTAGGCGTGGAACAGGGGGGAGGGGGCGATTTCGGAGCTGAAGAAGCCGATGCCCATGTTCCAGGCCAGCTGTTCGAACACATCATCCAGGGCCCGGGAATCCAGGCCGTTGGCATAGGCCTTCAGCAGTTCCCGCATGGCCTGGCGCATCCGCCCGGCACCTACTGCATTGGCCAGGGAGAGCAGCAGCCGGATATTGTAATCCAGGTAGCGTTTTTCGCTTTTCCAGGTCATATCCCAGAATTCCACTGCCAGTTCGCCCAGTTTTTCGTCAATCATGGGGTAGTTGGTGATCACCGCCGGCCGTTCCGGGGCTTCTTCCGTGTTCCCTTTGTTTTCGGTCCGGTAGAAATAGGCGTGGTATTCGTTGGGGGCCTTTTTCTCAGTGGCATGTTCATAGCCCAGCATTTCCATCACTTCGTAGAGGGGGATGGGTTCGAAGGTCTGGATTACTTCCAGTCCCTGGCCCACAGGGAGCTTGGCCGCCTGTTTTTTCAGGCCTTCCAGGAAATTCCCGGCAATGCCCCGCACGTCGACTTTTTTAAAGCTGCTGATTTTATCGTTCCATTCCAGATTTTTCATACCGATTCTCCTTCCATTTGTTCCTGTTACCATGGATAATGTTACGTTCTTCGTCTTCCTGGAAACAATATAGCATGGAAAAAGAAACCGGTATGTTGTTTTTACAACGAAAATTGGCACAGGAAACCCTCCGGGAGGCCGGGGAGGGCGTGCCTCTGGCGCGCCCCTACGCGTCAGGGTCGGGGGTTCGGTGCACGGTCTGTATTTCGGTGCGTAAATCGGTACCGTAGGGGCTCCACGCCGGGGAGCCCGCAAAAAACACCGATTGTACGGGCGTAATAGCAATCATCCCTACGCTAACTACGTCCAATCCGATTGAAGGAGATCCCTCGATTCCAACGTGGTAGGGGCTGCCCGCAGGGAAGCCCGTCCCGGCCGCCGGTTTTTACTGTTACCTATTGAAAAAAATGAGCTGCTGCATATACCTGCAACAGCTCTAATTCATTTGATTACCGATAAACTTCCCGTCGGTGAGCAATTTCAAAAAGAAATACAATCAGCACATCATCCTGGATTTCGGCAAACAGCCGGTAATCTCCTACCCGGTATCGCCACACCCCTTTCAAGTTTCCCGTAAGAGATTTTCCATGCTGTCGGGGATCTGTTGTATCCACCAGGTTTTTAACCACCCAGTTTTTAATGACACGGGCCGTTTGTTTATCCAGTTTTTTCAGTTCTTTTACCGCGTGTTCAGAGAACCGTACCTGGTACATATTAAATGCCCAGCTCTTTCCAGACCTCTGTATGATCATAGGTCTTTTCTTTCTTCAGCAGTGCCCGGGCCCGCAGGATCCGGTCCTCGTCCAGTTTCATATCCTCCTCGATTTTATCCAGCACCAGGCTGCGGATAAAAGAAGAAAGATTCAGATTATTGGCGGCCACATAATTTTGAATCAGTTTGTTTTCTTCATCGCTGACCCGAAGAGAAATGGTGCTCATAGGAAATCCTCCCTCGTAATACATGTAATACCTTCTACCATAAGTATAGCAAAAATGCGTGAAAAAGCAAGAGAAGAGAAGGGGGAAAGGGAAGATCCCTCCGGGAGGCCGGGGAGGGCGTGCCTCTGGCGCGCCCCTACGCGTCAGGGTCGGGGGTTTGGTGACGAGCCAGCAGGCCTGCTAGTTTGCATTTTTCCTGTGCAGACAGTTTCATGGTACCGCCCTCCTCAGTAATTTTCCCAGAACAGCCGGGCGGTTTCGTGAAGAGGCCGGCCTTTTTTCCGGACCAGCACCACCTGGCTTTCCAGCTTTTCTTCCCGGACCGGTACCGCATTCAGGTTCTGGCTCAGGTTCACCACGCTTTCCGGCACCAGGGCCACCCCCAGTCCCGCCTGGGCCCACTGGAGGCAGCTCCGGGCATCATCCGCCAGGCACCGGAAATACAGGGAAAAACCCCGGCCCCGGCAGATTTCCTGGATGATCCGCTCCCACCGCCGGTATCCCAGAAGGGGCAGCTCCTCCAGATCTTCCAGGGTAAAGGCCTCCGGCAGGTGTTGGGGGAACAGGTCCTGGCTCCCCAGGGCGCAGAAATGTTCCCGGCACAGCACCTTTCCTTCCACCCGGGTTTTGGAAAAGGGGGTCCGGATCACGGCCAGATCCACCGTTTCCTTTTCCAGGGCGTCCAGCAGCTGGTAGGTGTTCCCTTCGTACAGCTGGATGGAAATCTCCGGGTACTTCTGGGCGAAATACCGAACCCCCCGGAAAAACCGTTCTCCGGCGCCAGAAGAGATCATCCCCAGATGGAGACTGCCTTTTTTTCCCAGCTGGAAATTCTTCATGTCCTCCTGGGCCGCAAGGGTCAGGGTCTGGATCCGTTTGGCCGTGTCATAGAGGCTTTTCCCCGCTTCCGTGAGACGGATCTTCCGTCCGCCCCGTTCCAGCAGCCGTACCCCGCACTGGGCTTCCAGCCGCTGGAGCTGGAGGGACACCGGGGGCTGGGTCAGGTTCAGCCGCCGGGCCCCTGCTGAAATGGACCCTTCTTCCACCACTGCAATGAGACAGTTCAGCTGTTCCAGGTTCATAATGCATCCTCCTATATGGAAAATATATGGTTCTCAATAGATTCAATATTTATTATATAGTATTTCCGGTGGTAAGATAAAGACAGTTCAAGCAATGAGGTGCTGATTATGAAAAAATTTCTTTCTTATTTTAAGGGGTACCGCTGGGACTGCATCCTGGCCCCTTTGTTCAAACTGCTGGAAGCCCTGATGGATCTGGCGGTGCCGTTGGTGATCGCTGCCATGATCGACCAGGGACTTTCCACCGGTGACGAAGGCTTCCTGTTCCGCTGCTTCCTGGTGCTTATGGGGCTTATGGTGCTGGGCATGGGCTTTTCCTTTACCGCCCAGTATTTCGCCGCCCGGGGCAGCGTGGGGGTCATTACCCGGCTCCGGCAGGCTCTGTTCGACCATATCCAGGGACTGTCCTACAGGGAACTGGACACTTTGGGCACCGATACCCTGATCACCCGGCTCACCAGTGACGTGAATCAGGTCCAGACCGGGCTGAACATGGCTCTGCGGCTGCTGCTCCGGAGTCCCTTCATTGTGTTCGGGTCCATGGTCATGGCCTTTTTCATCGATGTGCCCAGTGCCCTGGTGTTTGCCGTGGCCATCCCCCTGCTGCTGGTGGTGGTGCTGGGGATCATGCTCCGGAGCATCCCTTTGTTCAAACGGGTCCAGGAAACTCTGGACAGACTGCTCCAGACCACTAGGGAAAACCTGACCGGGGTCCGGGTGATCCGGGCCTTCTGCCGGGAACAGGCGGAAATCCGGGAATTCGACAGCCGGAATGCTGACCTGACCCGGAAGAACCTTCATGTGGGCCGCTGGTCCGCTTTGATGACACCGGGCACTTATTTGCTGGTGAACCTCGCCACGGTGGTGCTGATCCGCCAGGGTGCCCTCCGGGTGGAACTGGGGGCCATGGCCCAGGGGGATGTGGTGGCTCTTTACAATTATATGGCCCAGATGATCATTGAACTGGTGAAACTGGGCAGTATGATGATTACATTGAATAAATCGGCAGCCTGTGCAAGCCGCATCCAGGGAATCCTGGAGGTGGAAAGTTCCATGACCAGTCCCGCTGCTTACGGACCCCTTCAACCGGTGAGCGGGGGACCGGCCGTGGCTTTCCATCATGTTTCCTTTGGCTATGCCGGAGGCGCCGAAGCCGTAACCAATCTGGATTTTGCCATTCCCAAAGGCAGTACTGTGGGGATCATCGGGGGCACCGGCAGCGGCAAGACCACTCTGGTGAACCTGATCCCCCGTTTTTATGATGTGACCCGGGGCCAGGTGGAAGTGGAAGGCCGGGACGTGCGGGAGTACCCGGCCGGCCATCTGCTGGAAAAAATCGCCCTGGTGCCCCAGAAGGCGGTGCTTTTTGAAGGCACCATCCGGGACAACCTGCGCTGGGGCAAGGAAGATGCCACCGACGAAGAACTGTGGCAGGCCCTGGAAACCGCCCAGGCCAAAGATGTGGTGCTGGGGAAAGAAGGCCGGCTGGATGCTCTGGTGGAACAGGGGGGGCGGAACCTGTCCGGAGGGCAGAAACAGCGGCTGACCATTGCCCGGGCCCTGGTGAAGAAACCGGATATCCTGATCCTGGACGATTCCGCCAGTGCCCTGGATTTTGCCACCGACCTCCATCTCCGCCAGGCCATCAAAGCCCTGGAAGGGGAAATGACTGTATTCATCGTGTCCCAGCGGACCAGCAGCGTCCGCCAGGCGGATGTGATTTTGGTGCTGGATGACGGGAAACTGGTGGGCCAGGGAACCCATCTCCAGCTGCTGGAAACCTGCCCGGTGTACCAGGAAATCTTCGATTCCCAGTATCCCGGCCGCCGGGCGGAAGAAATCCGCCAGGGAAAGGAGGAAGCCTGATGTCCATGGATAGAAACAATTCCAGCTGGGTCACCCTGAAAAAAGTCTGGAAGATCATCGACGCCTACCGGATGCTCCTTATTGGGAGCCTGGTGCTGGCCGGGGCTTCTGTAGCCCTCCAGCTCTATGTGCCCATCCTGTTCGGCCGGGCCATTGACGGGATCCTGGGACCGGGACAGGTGGATTTCCCCCTGGTGGGCCGCTATGCTTCCCAGATCCTCTTTTTGGTGGTCCTGTCCAGCCTGGCCACCTGGGCCATGAATCTCATCAACAACCAGTTGGCCTTTAACACCGTCCGGGATATCCGGAGCCGGGCCATCCGTCAGATCCAGCAGCTGCCCCTGTCCTTTTTGGACGGCCACAGCACTGGTGACCTGGTCCAGCGGGTGATCGCCGACGTGGACCAGATTTCCGACGGGCTGCTTTTGGGGTTCACCCAGCTGTTTTCCGGGCTGGTGACCATTGTGCTCACTTTGTATTTCATGTTTTCCACCCACCGGAACATTTCTCTCATGGTGATCGTCCTGACCCCGGTGAGCTTCCTGGTGGCCCGGTTCATCGCCAGCCGGTCCTATCGGCTGTTCCAGAACCAGACCGCCATCCGTGGGAAGCAGACCGCCCTGATTAACGAAACCATCGGCAGCGAAAAAGTGGTGAAGGCCTTCTGCCATGAAGAACGTTCTTCAGACCAGTTCCGGAGCCTTAACGAAGAGCTGCAGCAGGCCACCCAGGGAGCCCTGTTCTACAGCTCCCTCACCAACCCGTCCACCCGGGCGGTGAACAACGCCATCTATGCCCTGGTGGCCCTGGTGGGGTGCTGGGAGATCCTGGGCGGAGGACTTACCGTAGGGGGGCTCACCGTGCTGCTGTACTACGCCAACCAGTACATGAAGCCCTTTACGGACATCAGCTCCGTGGTCACTGAGCTCCAGAATGCCCTGGCCTGCGCTGCCCGGGTGTTCGCTCTCATCGAAGAGACTCCCCAGAGCGCCGATCCGGACCGGAAACTGGTGTTCCGGGAAGGGCGCGTGGACATTTCCCATGTGTATTTTTCCTACAATAAAAAACGCCCTCTGATCGAAGACTTCAACTTCCAGGTGGAACCGGGCCAGACCACCGCCATTGTAGGGCCCACCGGCTGCGGCAAGAGCACCTTCATCAACCTGCTTATGCGGTTCTACGATGTGGACCGGGGGACCATCGCCATCGACGGCCAGGATACCGGGAAAGTGGACCGGCACTCTCTCCGGCGGACTTACGGCATGGTGCTCCAGGAAACCTGGCTGAAACAGGGGACCATCCGGGAGAACATCGCCTTCGGGAAGCCGGGAGCCACCGAAGAAGAGATCATCCAGGCCGCCAAAGAAGCCCACAGCTGGGAATTCATCCGCCGGCTGCCCCAGGGGCTGGATACGGTGGTGGACGACGACAGCCTGAGCCAGGGACAGAAGCAGCTCCTGTGCATCACCCGGGTGATGCTGGCCCTGCCGCCCATGCTGATTCTGGACGAAGCCACCTCCAGCATCGACACCCGGACCGAGATCCAGATCCAGAACGCCTTTGCCAAGCTCATGGAAGGCCGAACCAGCTTCATCGTGGCCCACCGGCTCAGCACCATCCGCAGCGCCGATCGGATCCTGGTGATGAAAGACGGGAAAATCATAGAGCAGGGCACCCACCAGAGCCTGATGGAACAGGGAGGGTTTTACAAGGAGTTGTACAACAGTCAGTTTGCAGGGTGATAAGGGTGTTGCACAGAACGTGCAACACCCTGTTTTTCCATTCACCCCCCAAAAACGCCCATTCATCCCGCAGGGGGTTCTCAAATCTGGAAACTTCGGTATAATGGGACCTGAGGGGAAATTATCTGTACCGAGGAGGCACGAACATGGACAGAAACAATTCCGACTTCAGCTACGAAATCACCCAGGAACTGGGAACCCTTTCCACCAGCCCCAAAGGCTGGACCAAAGAGGTGAACCGGATTTCCTACAACGGCCGGACACCCAAATTCGACATCCGGGAATGGGCCCCGGGGAAAGAAAAAATGGGCCGGGGAGTGACCCTGAGCGAAGAAGAAGCCAAAACCCTGTGCAAGATCCTGTTCCAGTATTTCAAGGAACAGGCAGGGAGGTAAGAGGAGGGGGCTGCTGCGGGAGCAGCAGCCCCCTTTGTCAACGGTCAGCGGCAAAAAGGAGACCATCTGCCGGAGGCAGATGGTTTTGAAGGGAAACGCAGCCCTGGGGGCTGCTAACCCACCACCAGCCTATCGGCCGGTCCCCCGCCCTTGAAAAGGGCGGATATGTGGCACGGCGGGCTGGGGCCCTTGTGCAGAAGGAGACCATCTGCCGGAGGCAGATGGCTTTGAAGGGAGACGCAGCCTGGGGGCTGCTAACCCACCACCAGCCTAACGGCCGGTCCCCCGCCCTTGAAAAGGGCGGATATATACGGCGCATACCGGGCCAGGGGCCCTTATGCAAAAAGGAGACCATCTGCCGGAGGCAGATGGCTTTGAAGAGAGACGCAGCCTGGGGGCTGCTAACCCACCACCAGCCTAACGGCTGGTCCCCCGCCCTTGCAAAGGGCGGATATACGCTCGGGCTGGCGCCCATTGCTTTTTGGCAAGTGCTAAGGCGTTAGCCCGCGTACTTCTTGTTCACTCTTTTGCGTGGGTGGATATACGCTCGGGCCTGCGGCCCATTGCTTAATGTATTGCAAAACTACAGCTGTCGTATTGCTGCACAACTGCAGATTTAATCGGACAGTCGCCATTAATCGTGCAGGGCGCCAGCCCGCACTACTATCCGCCCTTTACAAGGGCGGGGGACCGTTGCGCCTGCGCAATGGTGGTGGGTTAGGCGCCGCGATACCCGGCGCCGTCTTCCTCTATCCCCCCGCACCAACAACCATTCCCAGTCCACTCTGCCATTTTGGCACCAACAAACAATTTGCCACAAAACAATCCAACAGAAAGGACCTCACCCATGTACTACGAAACCACCCGAGACCGTCACCTCAAACACCTTGCCAATCATCTCCGAAAAAACATGACTGCCGAAGAACGGCATTTGTGGTTCCAGTTTTTGCAGCAGTATCCTATCCGTTTTCTCCGGCAGAAACCCATCCGGGGATACATTGTGGATTTTTACTGCGCCAAAGCCCGGCTGGTGGTAGAAATCGACGGCAGTCAGCATTACAATCCCGCGGAAAAAGCCTACGATCTGGAACGGACCCGGCGGCTTATGGCCTGCGGCATGAAAGTGCTCCGGTTCAGCAATCGGGACATATGGAGAAATTTTTCCGGAGTGCAGTACGTGATCGATAAGGAAGTACGGAAACGGGTGAAGCAGTAGAGGGCACGGCGGGCCAGGGGCCTTTGTGCAGAAGGAGACCATCTGCCGGGGGCAGATGGCTTTGAAGGGAGACGCAGCCTGGGGGCTGCTAACCCACCACCAGCCTAACGGCCGGTCCCCCGCCCTTGCAAAGGGCGGATAAATACAGCGCATACCGGGCCAGGGGCCCTTATGCAAAAAGAAGCCCGGCATCCGCCGGCCCTTGAAGAGAAACGCAGCCGGGGCTGCTAACCCACCACCAGCCTAATGGCTGGTCCCCCGCCCTTGTAAAGGGCGGATATACGCTCGGGCCTGCGGCCCATTGCTTTTTTACAAGTACCAGGGCGTTAAGCCCGCGTACTTACTATCCGCCCTTTTCAAGGGCGGGGGACCGTTGCGCCTGCGCAATGGTGGTGGGTTAGGCGCCGCGATACCCGGCGCCGTCTTCCTTCGCCTCCGCACTAACTTCCGCTGGTGCAGGCGGTGGCGATCCCCATGCAATCCCGGCGCCGTCTTCCTCTATCCCTCCACACCAACTTCCGCCTCGCTCCCACTTCCCATCCATGCTATAATCATAAGGAATGAACATCCAAGGGGAGGCATCCTTTATGCTGAGCAGGTTCAAAGGATTGTGCAGGGAAATCTGGGAGCGGAACCAGCGCTTCAAGACGGCTTTTCTGGGCAGTTGGAGCTTTTTTCTGGTATTCCTGGTGCTCACTGTCATCGGGCGGGGGGACCAGTGGAGCAAATGGACGGTAATCAGTCAGGGCTTTTTGGCTGTACAGCTGGTAATGTTTCTTTCCGTGCCTTGGCGGCTGTACAACGAAAAATACGGCAGGATCGAGCCCCGGCGGGAAGCGGCCAATTTCCTGCTTTTCCTTCTGCTCTGGCGGAGCCTGGAACAGGTCCCGTCCTTTAATGACTACCTGTTCCTGGGCCTTTGGGGCACCGCCGCCCTGTCCGCAGCGCTTACCCTTTTTTTCTGTGATACACCCCAGGGACGAAAGGGGCTTTTTCCCGCTTTTCTGCTGGCCCTTGGCAAAAGCCTGCTCCTGGGAGGGTTGTCCTTTGCCCTTTTGGGCCTCTGCTTTTCCGGCATCCGGATGCTCCTGTACCCCAAACTGTCCCTGGAATGGCTGGAGCTGGCCTGTGTATTTTCCATCTGGGTGGTATCCTGGCAGGTCCTGCTGGCCCAGATTCCCCGGGAAAACGAACCTCTGGCGATACCGGACTGGTATTCATCACTCTGCCGGAACCTTCTTCTTCCGGCGGCCGCGCTCCTTGTGGTCATCCTTTATTTCTATCTGGCCAAAAGCCTCCGGGAGGGAGCTCTGCCAAATGGTATCATGAATCCCTTTGGATCCTGTGCTTTGGCTTTTTATACCCTGTTCTGCTTATCCTACCCGGAAGAGCAGCCGCTCTGGGTGCGGAAAGTCCTGAAATGGGGAGCACTCCTTCTGGTTCCCATAGCAGCGGCTCAGCTCCGAGGCGTCTGGATCCGTTTGGAAGCCTACGGGCTCACAACCCTCCGGTATCTGTCCCTCTGCTGCACCTTCGTGGGGCTTTGTGTCCTGCTCGGGGGCATTACAAGGCAAAAACCCCGGAAAATATACCTGTTGTGCGGAATCCTCAGCGGGATCCTGGCATTTTCGCCCCTGAACCTGGTGGACCTCCCTGCCTGGTCCCAGGCACGGCGCCTGGAAGAAACCATCACCCGGAATCAGCTGATCCAGAAGGGGAAACTGGTCAGCGCCCGAGAGATTTCTCCAGAGGAAGCGGAGCGGATCCGCAGCAGCTATGGTTATCTGGCCGGTTCCGCCGGCCGGTGGCGGTATCCTCTGGTGGAACAAATCAAAGAATCTCCCTTCCTGGCCACCCTGCCTCGTCCGCCCAAAGGAAAAGGTCATACCGGTATCGGGTATTATAACTACAGCCAAAAACTTGCAACACTGCCGGTCAGCGGTTATTCCAGGGTAATAATCATCAAGGGGGCCCATATCCAGTACCACCGGCTGCGTTTTTCCGGAGAGGGAAATACTGCATACAGCCTGCCCATAGATGATGCGTACCTGCAGCAGCTGCGGGAAAAATATCCTTCCAACGGACTGGTGGAGGGAAAAGATCTCCAGCTTCAGCTGGAGGATGGGAAACTGCTGATCTTTACCCAGCTTGCAGGGAGCCAGGACGGGTTTGACCAAAAAGAGAAAAATTCCGTCAGAGTCGATGGATACCTGCTGGAACAGTAAAATTCCAATTCAAAGGAAGTGTCCCCTTATGACCAAACACCGTGAAGCCATCTTGTGCATGCTGGTGGCTGCGCTGTTTTTCTGCCTTACGGAAGTATGCATGAAAAAAATCAATGGCGACCTGAACGGGGTCCAGGTGAATGCCACACGGTACACCCTGGCCGGGCTGGCCTTGATGCCCTGGAGCCGGAAGCAGCTTTTGGCCCGGCATGCCCGGGTTACCTTTGCCCAGCAGAAACTCTGCTTTTTCCTGGGATTCATGGGCATTGCCATGGTGGGGCCTCTGTACCAGATGGCTTCGGTGGTGCTGGGAGCCAGCCATACGGCGGTGATCTTTTCCAGCACGCCTCTTTTCATTACGGTGCTGGCGGCCCTGATCCTGGGGACCCCCATTACCCGGTATGAAATCGCCGCCCTGGGGCTCCAGGTGCTGGCCATTGCCGTTTTGGTGGACCCATTCCACATGTCCCTGGACCCGGGAGGCTTTTTGGGGCTCATGGTCTGCGTGTTCGGGTACAGCCTGTATGCGGTGGGAGGCAAGAAGCTCATGCCGGCCCTGGGCAGCGTGACGGTCACTGCCTGGACGTTCTTCTGGGGCGGGCTCCAGCTGCTGTTTGTGGCCTTCCTGTCCCACATCCCCGCTGTGGCGGCCTTTTTCACTGCCCACGGCCTGGGAAATTATGCCTATATCCCGCTTCTCACCGGCTACACCTGGGCCAACCTGCCCTGGGTGCTCACCCTGTACCTGGGCATCACCCTGGTGGCCTTCCTGTGCTGGTTCCGGGCCATGGAGGTGGGGAGCATCACCCTGGGGAGCCTGACCTATTTCATCAAGCCGGCCCTGAGCCCTCTCTTCGCCTGGCTTTTTGTGGGGGAGGCCATTACCTTCCAGATGGCCTTGGGCATGGGGCTCATGCTCCTGGGGGCCCGGATCGCCCTAATCAAATAACCTTTGTCGAGAAAGGAAAGATATCCAATGAAAGAAATCAACAATACCTTGCTGAAAGAATTCCGTGCTGCCTATGACCGGGATGCAGCCGCCCGGACCCTGAACAGTGCCCTGGCCAAAACCGACCTGGCGGACCTGTCTTTTGTGCCCATGCAGGCGGCCCTCCACCAGGGACCCTTTGCGGTGGAAGTGAAGACCCGGGGAATCACCGCCCAGCAGAAGTCCGGCCGGTGCTGGCTCTTTGCGGCTCTCAACATCATGCGGGAAATCGTGGCGGAAAAGTGTGGCTTGGAGGAATTCGAACTGTCCCAGAACTATCTCAGCTTTTACGACAAGCTGGAAAAGGCCAACAACTTTTTGGAAATGGTCATCGAACAGGCCGGGGAGCCGGTGAAAGGCCAGAGCATGCAGTACGTGCTCCGGGGCATGGTGGATGGGGGCTACTGGAGTGAAGCGGCCCATCTGGCGGCCAAATACGGGGTGGTGCCCAAAGCCGCCAACCCGGAATCCTACCAGTCGGAACATACGGACCGGTTCCTGGCTGCCATGAACCGGCTGCTCCGGAAAGATGCCCTGGAGCTCCGGGAACTGGTGGCTGCCGGAAAGGATCCCTATCCCCGGAAGAAGGAAATGCTGGCGGAAGTGTACAAAGCGGAATGCATCGCCTTCGGGGCGCCGGTGGAGACCTTCGATTTTGCCTGGCGGGACAAGGACAAGAACTACCACTGTGACCGGAACCTGACCCCCAGGGAATTCTACGACAAATACGTGGGCCTTGTCCTGAAAGACTACATGCCCGTGATCAACGAACCCACCCCGGACAAGGAAATGGATACCCCGGTGGCCTTCCACGCTGTGGAAAACATGGTGGGGAAGGACATGGAAGCCCTGAACCTGTCCCAGGAAGCCCTGGAAGACCTGTGCGTCCGCCAGCTCCAGGCCGGAGAACCGGTGTGGTTCGCCTGCGACGCCGGTGCCTACGGAGCCCGGAAAGAAGGGATCTGGGATCCGGACAGCGTCCAGGTGGAAAAGCTCCTGGGAGGATTTTCCTGGGATATGCCCAAAGGGAAGCGGCTGGAATACGGAGCCAGCTCCGCCACCCATGCCATGCTACTGACCGGGGTGGATTTCGATGCCAGCGGCCGTCCCACCCGGTGGAAGATCGAGAATTCCTGGGGCAAGGAAGTGGGGAAGAACGGCTATTTCGTCTGCTCCGAAAAGTATTTCAAAGAATACGTCTACGAAGCCGTGATCAGAAAATGCCATTTTACCCCGGAACAAAAAGAAATGCTGAAAAAAGAACCCATCCGGATCAATCCCTGGGATGAGGATGTATGAAAAAAGGAAGAAACCCACAGCAAGCCGGTTTCTTTGATGGTAAACGCATCCGTTGGATGCTAACCCACCACCATTGCGCAAGCGCAACGGTCCCCCGCCCTTGTAAAGGGCGGATATACGCTCGGGTTGGCGCCCATTGCTTTTGTGACACACGGGCTTTGCCCTAGTGTCACTATCCGCCCTTTACAAGGGCGGGGGACCAGCCGTGAGGCTGGTGGTGGGTTAGCCGCTTCAGCGGCGTTTCCCTTTAGAACCATCTGCCTTCGGCAGATGGTCTCCTTCGCCCGCTGCCCGCTGACAAAAAAACAGGGTGCTGCATGTTTTATGCAGCACCCTGTTTTTCTTACTCCCGTTCCTTCTTCGCCAGTTCCGGCAGGATGAACCCGATCCCGATCAGTACCAGCGGGGTCAGGATGTTCATGGCGAACTGGAAGTACCAGGTGTCCGTACCACTCTGGACCCCACGGGGGAACATGCCCATGATGCAGGCAAAAGCGGTGAAGGCGAAGCACCAGAACCCGGCCAGCATGCCCAGGCCCTTGCTCTTCACGAAATGGTATTCAGAAACATAGTTGTCCGCATGTTTCTTCAGCATCATGTAGGCAAAGAACACCCACAGATACCGGAGCGGCATGCACACCGCGTTCAGACGGATCAGCCAGTTGTACAGGCTGGTCATGTCCCCGATCCCCAGCGCCGGTACGATCAGCAGGATGGAAACCAGGATGGCGGTCAGTTTGTACCCGGTTACAGGCACCCCTTTGGCGTTCACTTTGGTGAACACTTTGGGCACGAACTGGGGATCCACGTCGGACAGCAGGATCTTGATGGGGGCATCGATGGAAATGGCCAGGGTGGCGGCCTGTCCCAGGGCGGTGCAGATGGCGTAGATGATCACGAAGGTCTGGCCGATGCCGTAGTATTCACCCAGCTTGGAAAAGCTGTAATAGGCCCCGTTCATCATCAGATCTTTGGGGATGTTGTTGGGGTCGAACATCAGACCCATGGCAAAGGTCCCCAGCAGTGCGGTCACCGCCACCATAATGGCCATGAAGATCATGGATTTGGGGTATTCGGTGGAGGGTTTCTTCAGATTGTTTACATAGGGGCTCAGCCGTTCGCAGCCGCCAACAGCAAATACTAGGATCCCCAGGGTGGTCATGTAGTCGAAATCGAAGGTGGGCATCAGGGTATCCCAGTTCAGGCTGTAGCTGAAGGTCTTGGCGGTGGTCAGGTGAGGAGCCGCCAGGGCCAGCAGGATGTACAGGATGGACATGACGAACATGAAGCTCCCGGACAGGGCGCCGATCCGTTTCAGGGCCGTAACCCCTTTGGAGGCGTACCACAGGAAGAAAAAGAAAATCACAAGAGCGATGCATTGCAGGACCAGGGGCGAAATCATTTTCGTCAGGGATCCGTTCTGGAAAAAGGCCCAGCCAAAGGCGATGAGCATGTTCTGGGGTTTCTGGGCCAGGTAGGGCATGTGGACGATCCAGTAGGTCCACCCGGCGAAGTAGGCCAGCTTGGCGCCCGAAGTGGACCGGATCCAGGAGGATACGCCTCCGGCGCTGTTCTTGAAGGTGGAACCCATTTCACCGACCATGAGCACATAAGGGATGAAGTACAGGGCGAACATGAGGATCCAGGACACTACGGCCTTGAGACCCTGGTTGGCATAGCCGTTGACGATGTTCCCGAACCCCCACACGGAGGTAAAGGTCATCAGGCCCAGCGCTTGCCAGGATAAAACTTTGTTGCTTCCATTGTTGAGTGTTTTTTCTTTTTCAGCCATTGGAAAGCCTCCTTTACAAAAGATGGTTCCATTATATCATGCAGCGGTATTATCTGGCTAGTTAAATAAAAAAGTTTTTGAACAATTTTGTACCTTATGATACAATGTCAACAGGAGGTGTCGAAATGAATCAAACTACGAAAGATTTACTGAACCTGATCCAAAAGAGCACGTCTCCGTACCATACGGTGGCGGCCAGCCGTGACCTGCTGCTGGCAGACGGCTTTGTTGAACTCCCCCTGGGCGGGGACTGGACCCTGGCCCCGGACAGCAAGTACTTTGTCACATGCTTCGATTCATCCCTGTTTGCCTTCCGTACCGGTAAAGCAGGATCCCGGGGGCTGAAGATTGCAGCCGCCCATACGGATTTTCCCTGCTTCAGGCTGAAACCGGCGGCGGAAGTGGATACCCAGGGCTATGGCACCCTGAACGTGGAAGGCTACGGCGGCATGATCGTATCCACCTGGATGGACCGGCCTCTGTCCCTGGCCGGGAAAATCGTCACCCGGACCGCCGATCCCTTCAAGCCCCGGACCCATCTGGTGGATTTCAAACGGCCGCTTTTGAGCATGTCCAGCCTGGCCATCCACATGAACCGGGAAGTGAATGACGGCTACAAATGGAACAAACAGAAAGATGTATTGCCCCTGGCCACCATGCTGGGCGAGGACCCGGAAGACAAGCACTTCTTCACCAACTTCCTGGCCAAGGAACTCCAGGTGAAACCGGAAGATATCCTGTCCTTTGAACTGTCCACCTATCCGGTGGAAGAAGGCTGCACCTTCGGGCTGAAGGATGAATTCATCTCCTCCGGCCGTCTGGACAACCTGACTTCCTGCATGGGCTGCCTGAAGGGCATCATGAACGGCAAAGGCACCGAAGGACTGCGGGTGGCCTGCCTGTTCGACAACGAAGAAGTGGGCAGCAACACGAAACAGGGAGCCGATTCCCTGGTGCTGAACAACCTGCTCCACCGGATCTACACCAAACTGGGCCTGACGGAAGAAGCCCTGTATGAAGACATGGCCAACGGGTTCATGCTCAGCGTGGACGTGGCCCATGCCCTCCATCCCAACTATACGGACAAATGCGACATCACCAACAAGCCCAAACTGGGCCAGGGTGTGGTGCTGAAACAGGCCTGCAGCCAGGCGTATGCCGGGGATGCGGAAGCGGTGGCCATTGTGAAAGGTCTCTGCGCCGCCAACGGGATTCCCTGCCAGCTGTTTGTGAACCGCAGCGACATCAAAGGGGGATCCACCCTGGGGTCCATGGCATCGGCCCTGACTCCCATCCGGACCATGGATATCGGTGTGGCCCTTCTGGCCATGCACAGCGCCCGGGAAACCATGGGAGCCGCCGACCAGAAGGCACTGGAAGATCTGATTACAGTGTTCTTTGGATAAAACGTGAGAAAAAGAAAAGGTGTGACCGCGGTCACACCTTTTCTTTTTCCTTCAAAATAATGTCATACGCCTTGCTCACATTCTCCTGGATGGCGGCGGCACAGGCTTGGAACTGCTTTTGTTCTTCCGGGGTCAGGGGCAGGTCCAGGACCTTTTCCACGCCTTCCTTGCCGATTACCGCCGGTACGCCGATAAACAGGTCCTGCTGGCCGTATTCCCCGTCCAGTTCCACCGAGCAGGGGAGCACCCGCTTTTCGTCCCGGAGGATGGTCCGCACCAGGGTGGCTGCCGCGCCGGCAATGCCGTATTCCGTGCACCATTTGCCGGAGACCGTCACCCAGCCTCCTTTGATAGCCTGTTCCTGGATTTTGGCCCGGTCGAACTTCCGTCCCGTGTGCTGTTCATACTGATCCACGGTCATCCCGGAAAAATTCAGCAGGGACCAGGGGACGAACTGGGAATTCCCGTGCTGACCCAGCATAAAGGCGCTGAAGCTCCGGCTGTCCAGCCCTGTAAAATCGCTGATGGCGTGGCGCAGCCGGGCCGAATCCAAAAGCGTCCCCGTACCCAGCACCTGGGACCGGGGGAGACCGGACAGATTGGCGATTTCCCCGGTGATCAGGTCACAGGGGTTGGTGATGTTCACAAAGATCCCATCGAACCCGGCATCCATGATCCGGGGAATGAACCGGGCCACCTGGATCACACTGTTTTTCAGTTCATCGTCCCGGTTGAAGTTCCTGCACAGAGAAATATCCCCCACGGCGATCACAATAATGGCACAGTCCTTGAGACCGGCATAGTCCGTGGTCCGGTAGGTTACCCGGTTGGGCATGAAAGGGACAGCATCGTTCAGATCATTGCATTCGCTGGTGAGTTTTTTGTCATCAATGTCGCAGAGCAGGATCTCGTCAGCAATCCCCATCATTCCCAGGGAATAAGCCACATGGGCGCCCACATGGCCAACACCGACGATGCCTACAGCGTTTTTTTCAATCATGGCAGAACCTCCTTGATTTGGCAGTAATAGAATCCCTTACCAATCTATTGTAGCATGGTTCTGTGACAGCTGAAAGGACATTTGAAAATGTATACTGGATACAGGGACGGTCAGCGGACGAAGGAGACCATCTGCCGGGGGCAGATGGTTCTGAAGGGAAACGCAGCCAGGGGGCTGCTAACCCACCACCATTGCGCAAGCGCAACGGTCCCCCGCCCTTGCAAAGGGCGGATATACGATTGGGCCTATGGCCCATTGCTTTTTATAAGGATAGTAACGGGTGCTGTTTATCAGTACCTTTTTCAGGGCGGATACACGCTCGGGCTGACGCCCATTGCTTTTTGGGCACCAGGGCGATAGCCCGCGTGCCATATATCCGCCCTTTTCAAGGGCGGGGGACCAGCCGTAAGGTTGGTGGTGGGTTAGCAGCCTTCTGGCTGCGTCCTCGTTCAAAGCCCGGCAGATGACGGGCTTCCCTTATTTACTTTTTAATGATCTCCGTCAGCGCCAGACTGGCCTTCTTATAGATTAGATACGTAATCCCTGACACCACCGCGTACTTCAGCAGGTTGAAGGGCAGCACCGTCAGCAGCAGGAAATCCGTCAGGCTGTGGACCAGGGGATTGGTGGCACTGGCCATTTTCAGGATCGCCTCCAGAGGGATTTTGTACAGCTTTACGTACAGCGGGATGGCCAGGAACCTGTTGGCCAGAACCGCGAACACACTGGCCACCAGGCTGCCGGCCACCAGTGCCGTCATGGCACCCTGGCGGGTCCGGTGCAGGTGATAGAACACCGTGGAGGGCAGCACATAGGCCAGGGCACACAACAGGTTCATCCCTTCCCCCACAAAAGCCGAAGAGCTCCCCACCAGCACCAGCTTGATGAGGATCTTCAGCAGTTCCGTCAGGCCCCCCGCCAGAGGCCCGATAAAGAACCCGGCAAACAAAGCCGGCAGGTCCGAAATCTCGAATTTCATGTACGCCGGGGCAAACGGCAGGGGAAACTCAAAAGCCATCAAAAGAGAAGACAAAGCCCCCAGTATTGCAATAAAAACCATAGCCCGGGGAGTCAAAGCACGATTCATGGGAAAATCTCCTTTCCAAATAAAAGCAAGTCCAGTGTAACAAAAGGGGTGGGGGATGTCAACGAGATACCAGCCACCCAACCACCCACCTAATCACTTAACCACTTAATAACCTACCCTCTTAATCCTCTACAAATTTCCCGCCCCATCTGATATAATAAATAGTCACAACAACATTCGTTCCAGCCAATCCTGGCTGTTTTTCTTTGAAAGGATCTCTGTCATGTCCAAACAACTGATTGTCAATGCTGATGATTTTGGCCGTCATATCCTGATCAACCGGGCGGTGGAACGGGGGGTGGCACAGGGACTGATCCGGTCGGCCACGGTAATGGTCACCGGCGCCGCGTTTGAGGAGGCGGTGGCCCTGGCCCGCCGTACTCCCGCCCTGGGCCTGGGCATCCATTTCACCCTGGTGAACGCCAAACCAGTGCTGCCGGCCTCGGACATCTCCAGCCTGGTGGACCCGGCCACCGGGGAACTGTACCCGGACCATGGTGCGTTCGTGAAACGGTTCCTGACCGGCAAAATCCGGCTCCAGGACGTCCAGCGGGAATGCACCGCCCAGCTGGACCGGTTTTTGGATACGGGCCTGGTGCCCACCCACGCCGACAGCCATCAGCACATGCACGTGCTTCCCGGGATCATCGACATCATCCTGGACCTGTGCCTGGACCATGGGATCCCGGCGGTGCGGATCCCGGCCATCCCGGTGAGCCTTCTGGCCACCCGGCCCTCCAACCTGGGAGAACAGGTGGGCCGTACCGGTCTCCATGTGCTGGCGGAACGGGCCCGGAAGAAGGCCCACGCCCAGGGAATCCGCACTCCGGATCATTTCGGGGGCATTGTGGCCGGGGAAGCGGTGGACAAAAAAGCCCTCCGGACCATCCTGCTCCACCTGAAGGAAGGCACCACTGAAGTGATGCTCCACCCGGGCACCAGCAACGGCATCCTGATCCCCGCCACCCAGTGGGACCACGATTTCGAAGGGGAACTGGACGCTGTAACCGATCAGGAAATCCTCCAGCTGGTAAAAGAGCAGAATATCACGGTCCAGAATTTCAGGGACCTGTAAAAAAGAAAAAAGGAAACGGCGCCGAACAAAAAGCGGCGCCTAACCCACCACCATTGCGCAGGCGCAACGGTCCCCCGCCCTTGAAAAGGGCGGATATACGCTCGGGCTGTCGCCCGTCGCTCTTTGGTAAGTACAAGGGCGTTAGCCCGCGTACTTACTATCCGCCCTTTACAAGGGCGGGGGACCAGCCGTAAGGCTGGTGGTGGGTTAGCAGCCACCCGGCTGCGTCTACCTTCAAAGGCCGGCGGATGCCGGGCCTCCTTCTGCACCAGGGCCCCAAGGCCCGACGTGCCCTTTTCCATCCTGCACAGAAAGGAACACCATCCAAAATGATCTATACCATCACCTTCAATCCCTCCCTGGACTACGTGGTGACCCTGTCCCGCCTCCAGGTGGGGGCCATCAACCGGAACCAGGCCGAGGAAATCTTCCCCGGAGGCAAGGGCATCAACGTGTCCTGGATCCTCCAGAACCTGGGGGTCCCTACCCGGATCCTGGGCTTTAAAGCCGGGTTCACCGGAGACGAGATCCAGCGCCTGGTGGAAGCAAGGGGTATTCCCTGCAGCCTGCTGCCTGTGGCAAACGGTTTTTCCCGGATCAACGTAAAGATCCGGGCCGGGGAAGAAACCGCCCTTAACGGCAAAGGTCCGGAAGTCACTTCCGCCGACCTGGACCGGCTCCAGGCCCAGCTCCGGGAGCTTACGTCCGAGGATATCCTGGTCCTGTCCGGCAGCGGCCCCAGCGGCTGTGCCCCCTCTCTCTACGGGGACATTGCCCGGGCCATGGAGCAGCGGCACATCCCCTGTGTAGTGGATGCCACCGGCAAACTCCTGGCCTGGGCTCTTTCGGCCCATCCCTTCCTGGTAAAGCCCAACGGGGAAGAACTGGAAGACCTGCTGGGCCGGAAGCTGCCTACGGAGCAGGATTTGATCCAGGGGGCCCGGGAACTCCAGCAGCAGGGAGCCCGGAACGTGCTCATCAGCCTGGGGGGCGACGGTGCCCTCCTGGTGGACGAAACGGGGAAAGTCCACCGTCACCTGGCCCCCAAGGGGACCATGGTCAACACGGTGGGAGCCGGCGACAGCATGGTGGCCGGTTTCCTGGCAGGATACCTGCGGAACAAAAACTGTGAAGAAGCCCTCCACTGGGGCATCTGCGCCGGCAGCGCCACGGCGTTCACCATGCATCTGGCGGAAAAGGAAGCCATTGAACAACTGGTAAAGGGGAATTGATATGCAGATCACGGATCTACTGAAACGGGAAAGTGTGGAACTGAACGGTTCCGCCGGCAGCAAGGCAGAAGCGCTGGACAAACTGATCCAGCTTATGGTGAAACAGGGGAACATCGCCGATCCGGAAGAATACCGGAAAAAGGTCTTTGCCCGGGAAGAAGAAGGGAGCACCGGGGTTGGGGAAGGGGTAGCCATTCCTCATGCCAAGACGGCAGCGGTCACCCGTCCGGGGCTGGCCTTTATGCGCTGCAGTGACGGGGTAGAATTCGATTCCCTGGACGGACAGCCTGCCAAACTGTTCTTCCTGATCGCCGCACCGGATACCAAGGACAATGTGCATCTGGATGTGCTCAGCCGTCTGTCCACCCTGCTCATGGATCCGGATTTCATCGACGGGATCATGGCTGTGGACAGTGTGGATGCCCTCTATGAACTGATCGGCAAGGCAGAAAAAGAGAAGTTCCCGGAAGAAGCCGGGGAAGAACAGCCGGCGGAAGAAGCCCCTGCCCCGGAAGAAGCCCCCAAAGGGTACCAGGTGCTGGCGGTCACTGCCTGTCCCACCGGCATCGCCCACACCTACATGGCTGCCGAAAGCCTGGAACAGCACGCCTCCCGCCGGGGCATTTCCATTAAAGTGGAAACCAACGGCCAGAGCGGGGTGAAGAACGCCCTGACGGCGGAAGACATTGCCGGGGCCACCGGGATCATCGTGGCCGCGGACAAATACGTGCCCATGAACCGGTTCAAAGGGAAACCGGTGGTGATCGTGAAAGTGGCCGACGGCATCAACAAGGCCGACCAGCTGCTGGACGAAGCCCTCAGCGGTCAGGCTCCCATTTATCAGGGGGAAGCCGGCGGGGAAGCAGCCGGAGAAACGGCGGCGGAAGAAAGCGGCGCCCGGAAGGCCTACAAGCATCTGATGAACGGGGTATCCCACATGCTGCCCTTCGTCATCGGCGGGGGCATCCTCATCGCCCTGGCTTTCCTGTTCGACATGGGAGCCGCCGGTACCGCCCAGTTCGGGTCCAGTACCCCGCTGGCCGCCTTCTTCAAGAACGTGGGAGGCCTGGCCTTCAGCTTCATGATGCCCATGCTGGCCGGGTTCATTGCCGCCAGCATCGCCGACCGTCCCGGGCTCCTGGCCGGGTTCGTG